>Ga0209013_10004174_pt1 | contig 12696 bp, 11 predicted proteins | sample Cruoilmetagenom2_FD_187291 | JGI IMG/M metagenome (GOLD analysis project Ga0209013, IMG submission 187291) | Oil polluted marine microbial communities from Coal Oil Point, Santa Barbara, California, USA - Sample 2 (SPAdes) (version 2) | ecosystem: Environmental > Aquatic > Marine > Oil seeps ... | reverse complement strand
TCCGGTCCTTTAAAAAGAAAAAATTACTGAGTGTCCCGGGATTTGCCTATAATTTCGGGCTAATCCTGAAAAGGATTCTTCCAAGAAAAACCCTCCTCTATTTTCTCGAGAAGAGTTATAGAAAAAAATAACTTTATTTTTCCTGTTCTTTATACTCTTTGATCACTTCTTCTGCGATCGAAGCCGGAAGCTGAGAATATTTAAGAAATTCAATGGAGTAATTGGCCCTTCCACTTGTTATTGTTCTCAATGCCGAGGCATATCCGAACATCTCTCTGAGGGGAACCATACCATTCAATTTTTGTGAGCCTTTTCTATGCCTTCTCATATTGTCAATATGGCCCCTTCGCCTGTTAACATCTCCAATAACATCACCCATGTAATCATCAGGTGTATTAATTTCTATCTTCATCATCGGTTCAAGCAATTTCGGAGAAGCTTTAGATATCACATTTCTTAATGCTTGTTCAGTACAACTTCTGAAAGCCATCTCACTGGAGTCAACTGCATGGAAACTACCATCGATCAGTGTGAACTTTATATCTACCATCGGATGTCCTGCCAGAAGGCCTTTTTTCATTGTACTTTCAAATCCCTTCCTGACTGCAGGTATATATTCTCTCGGAATATTTCCACCCTTAATCATATCTACAAATTCCAGTCCATTGCCGGAATTAGATTCTATTCTGAAATCTATGTGAGCATATTGCCCATGTCCGCCAGTCTGTTTCTTATATTTATACTCATGTCGTACTTCAGAAGAAATTGTTTCTCTGAAGGCAACTGCAGGTTCTCCAACTTCAACACTAACCTTATGTTCATTTTTAAGCCTGTCAACTATAACCTCCAGGTGAAGTTCTCCCATTCCCGAGATTACAGTCTCTTCTGTTTCCCGATCGTAGTTAACCTTAAATGAAGGATCTTCAAGAGACATTTTATTGAGGGCAATTCCAAGTTTATCCCTGTCCTTTATGTTCTCAGGGCTGACCCTCATGTCGACAACTGTTTCGGGATAGTGGATATTCTCAAGGAGGATCGGGCACTCTTCATCACAGATGGTATCTCCAGTTGTTGTGAATTTGGTTCCGATCAATGCTCCGATATCGCCTGCCTTGATAACACTCATGTCTTCCCGGCTGCTTGCATGGATTCGCATGATTCTTCCGATTCTCTCCTTCTTCTCTTTTGTCGAATTATATATATAACTTCCGGCTTTTAATTCACCGGAATAAACCCTTATAAAAGTCTGCTGCCCCACAAAATTATCATTGATTATCTTAAACGCAAGTGCAGAGAAAGGCCTTTTCCATGAAGGTTTTCTTGAGATGGTTTTTTCAGTATTTTTCATATCAAATCCAAGGACTATCCCCCTGTCGATGGGAGACGGAAGATAATCAATAACCGCATCAAGCAATAAACGGACTCCCTTATTCTTAAAAGCTGTACCACAGAAAACCGGAGTAATTAATAATTTTAAAACCGCTTCTCTGGTAGCTGACAGGATATCTTCTGGTACGATCTCTTCACCCTCAAGATATTTCTCCATCAAATTGTCATTAAAATCAGCCAGCTTTTCAACAATCGCATCTCTCGATTTTTCAGCCTGGACCATGAGTTCTTCCGGAATATCTCCGACAACCTGCTCAAGTCCTTTATAAGTTATCGCTTTCATCGAGATGAGATCAATGACACCCTCAAAATTCTCCTCTTTGCCGATAGGGATCTGATAAGGGATAGCATTGGCCCCGAGCATATCATTCATCATATCAACAGTCTGTAGCAGATCAGCTCCCTGCCTATCCATCTTGTTGATAAATGCAATCCTCGGTACTTTATATCTATCAGCCTGATGCCATACTGTTTCACTCTGGGGTTCAACACCTCCAACCGCACAAAACACCATAACAATACCGTCCAGGACACGGAGAGATCTTTCAACCTCAAGTGTAAAATCGATGTGCCCGGGAGTATCAATAACATTTATCTGGTGCTCCTTCCATTTAGTAGTGATCGCCGCAGATGTAATGGTGATCCCCCTTTCCTGTTCCTGCTTCATAAAATCCATAACAGCTTGTCCATCGTGTACTTCACCAATCTTATGTGTGAGTCCGGTGAAGAAGAGGATCCTTTCACTTGTAGTAGTCTTACCTGCATCAATATGAGCTACAATTCCAATATTTCTTATTTTTCTAATTTCTGCATCTTCCATAATTTTTCCTATATATAATCATACTATTATTTAGATATCTTTTAGATTTCCCCAATAATTGATTAAGTTAATTTGGTAGATATAATTATATCATAAACTGCCGGATCAGGAAAGAGAGCAGTTACTTTTTCTTTCTGCCGAATATAGAAGGGAGAGCCTGTTTTAATTTGTCCTGCACTTCCCCCATTATATCCTTTTTTTCAGGGCCAGCTATTTCAGTCAGTCTCTTCAGGGCAACAACATGCTTCGGATCAAGCTCCAGAGCCTTTCGAAAATAACCTTCAGATCTCTTCCAGAGTCTTTCGTGATAGAACAATAGTCCGAGTGCCGCGTATGGTTCTGCATTCCAGTTTTCCATCTCTGCTGACTTCAGAAGATTTTGTTCTGACTCTCTTCGGAGTTCCGGAAAGCCTGTCTGTATCATGCCAAGCAACAGGTAGGAATCCGGTTTGGGATCTATTGCTATGGATTGTTCCAGAAGTGAGATTGCCGGACGAAATTGCTGCCTCTGGTAGAGTGCTTTCCCTTTTCTATATAAATTTCTTGATTTTTCAATAGGGTCCTCTTCTTCAGGGATATCAGATTTTTCTCTAAAACCGTCTTTTTCATACTCTGCCCTTTTCTCATAGTTAGCCACGATGTTGTATGCCTGCCGCCCTCTGTTTTGAATATATTCAAGCCTCTCCTTCACGTCTGGATCAGTGATATTAGATTCAGATCCGGGGGGGAACTCACGAAGAAAACTCTGAAAGCTATCTTCTATCTCTTTCTGAGTGGCATTTTTTGAGATCCCGAGATATTCAAAATGGTTAAGCTCTCTGTCTCGTATTTCAAAATAGAATGCATTAACACTGGCTGTTATCCGCTTGACCTCTTCTTTATCCATGAGAACTCCTACCTAACATTCTATCAAAGACAAACATTTAAATACAGATAAATAAAATTAAAGAATTCCCACTACCCTTGTCAGTAGCTCTATAAAATCCTCCTTAACCCTGTCTGCCGTTTCCGTAACCTCTTTATGATCAAGGGGATTTTCGGTAATTCCAGCTGCAAAATTGGTGATACAGGATATCCCCATAACCCTGATTCCCATATGTTTTGCTGCAATTGCTTCAGGTACAGTCGACATTCCCACACTGTCAGCACCAACAGCTTTAAGCATCCTGATCTCCGCCGGGGTCTCATAAGAGGGGCCCATAAGCCCGGCATAAACACCGGATTTCACTGAAATGCTGAGCGATCTGGCAGTTGAGATTATTTTTTCAGACTGTGCCTTATCATAAATGGTACTCATATCGGGGAATCTGGGCCCAAGCCTCTCATCATTATCGCCAGTCAGAGGATTCTCACCCATCATGTTGATATGATCTGTAATGACCATAAGATCACCAGGAGCAAAAGCACCGTTTATCCCCCCTGCAGCATTTGTCAAAGCTATATCTTTTATCCCCAGAGAACAAAGCACTCTCACCGGGAATACCACATCTTTAATGTCGTGACCTTCATAGAAATGATATCGCCCTTGAAGAACAGCAACAGCTTTGCCGGAAACCATGCCTGCAACCAGATTGCCTGCATGACCTTTAACCTTGACTTTCTTGAAATGAGGAATGTCATCATAGGGGATGACCACACTCTTATCTATCCCCTCTGCAAAATCACCAAGACCCGAACCGAGTACTATCCCCACTTCAGGAGTCACATCGATTTTACTTTTTATAAATTCAGAAGCTTCAACTATCTTGTCATAAATATCCATCTCATCTCCTCAAAAAATTGTATCTAAATAAAACTTTTTCCGGGGAAACCGGTATTCTTTATCCCCAGATGATGAAGGACCGAAACTCCGATGTCAGCAAAAGTACTCCTTATGCCCAGATCCTCAGCCGATATCCCATCTCCATAAACAAGGAGAGGAATATACTCCCGCGTATGATCAGTCCCCTTAAATGTGGGGTCACAACCATGATCGGCAGTTATCATCAATACATCATCCGGCTTCAACATGCCGATGAATTCACTGAACATTTCATCAAATTGTTCCAGAGTAGAGGCATATCCCTCAGGATTTCTCCTGTGACCGTAGAGCATATCAAAATCTACAAGGTTTATGAATATCAATCCTTTATCAGTAATGGACATCTCCTTCTTAAGAACATCCATCCCTTCTCTATTGTTTTTTGTATGTATTGCTCTTGATATGCCCTGTTTTGCATATATATCTTCAATCTTTCCGATCCCGGAAACCGGATACCCCCTGCTTCTGATGAGATCAAGGATCGTATCCCCGGGAGGGAGCATCGGATAATCTCTCCTGTCTGAAGTACGCTTAAAATTGCCCTCTCCACCGATAAACGGCCTGGCAATCACTCTCCCGATCTTGTATCTATCACACATTTCCCTTGCCAGAACACAAATGGCATAAAGTTTCTCAAGGGGGATTATATCGTTATGGGCAGCTATTTGAAAAACCGAATCACCGGATGTGTATATTATCGGGAAACCGGTCTTAATATGCTCTGTTCCAAGCTCTTTTATTATTTCAGTTCCCGAAGCAGCTATGTTCCCGAGGATACCCGTAACTCCAGCTCTGTCTTTAAATTCATTCAGAATCTCATCAGGGAATCCATCAGGATACAGGGGGAAAGGTTCTTCACTTATAATACCCATCATTTCCCAATGTCCGGTCATGGTATCCTTGCCTCTGGAAACTTCCTGTATCCTTCCATATTTTCCTGTGGGATCCGAAACAGGCTTAACACCCTGGATTTCTATTACGTTCCCCAGTCCCAGTTTCTGAAGGTTAGGGAGATCAAGCCCTCCCACTGCGTCTGCTGTGTGAGCAAGAGTATTGGCTCCAACATCTCCAAAATCTGCAGCGTCATCCATATATCCGGCACCGACACTGTCTAAAACAATTATTATTACTCTCTTCCCCATGATCCAAAAAAAAATTATCACACACCTGATATAAAGTCAAAAATGAACTTATTTTTATTTCATGATCAGACCTCTACCCAATTATCATTCATTTAGATTTACTTTCGCCATCATCTGCACAGCTCCACGTTACGGATGTACTCATCCGCTTAACACTGCCGGCTTCGGGGAGATCGATCTTCGGCGAGTCCCCCCTGCAGTGCCCGCTCTTGCAGAAGGATGGCTGCGCGTTCCTATTACAGAACTACAAAATCAAATATCTCAGCTCAGAAAATATCATTTTTAGTGAGAGAACGAAAGATCTGACTTGAAGCAGATCTTCACGACCTGACAATGTCAGGGAGCCAGCAGGGCGGTGTGCAAAGAGTCACACCGATAACTTGAAGAGAGGGTGGGAACCGGTTTTACCGAAGCGGCGATGATCCGGAGGAAAAAAACTGACTGTCTGAGCATGCCTACATTCAGCATGCGAGTTGGTTTTTTAATGCCGCTGAATAATACTCCGGTCACACGCGTCGTGGTGAACGAACGAATAAATGATATTTGTTAACATAAAAGTACAGATCCCCAAAATGTTACAATAATTGATGCAGGGGATTTAATCAGTTATAATCATTGATGCAATTGAAACACATTTATTCAAAGGTTCTATTAACAATTTTTCTTCTGATCTTCACCCATTCCCTTGCAACGGGATCTGACAATCTAACCATCGATTTCTCAGAAAGATTAAGAGTCATTTCCTGGGACAATCCGATCACCCTGGACAGCAATAAAGAGGAAGGCTCAACTTTCACAAGGCATAGGACATCATTGGGGCTGAACTGGAAATTTTCAAAAACCGGAGAAGTTTATTTCAAAGCAACCAACGAATTCAGAATATATTTTAAACCGAACAGAGACTTCAATATCCATGAGATATTTGTAGACAATCTCTACCTGAAATTGAAAAACCTATTCAAGCTTCCCATAACCCTTACAATCGGCCGCCAGAATATTATCCTCGGAGAGGGCTTTATAATGCTTGACGGCAATACTTACGACGGATCACGTTCGATATATTTTGATGCAGTCAGAGCTGATATAGATTTTAATAAGAAGGGGAAATTATCGGTCTTCACAATGTATGAACAAAAGACCGATGATCTCCTCCCCATATTGAACGATAAGGATCAGCTTCTTAATGAGAAGGATATAAAAGGGTACGGGATCTATTATCAGGGTAAGATAAAAAAGCATAAAGCGGAAATTTACTATCTAAAAAAACAGACCGATCTTGATGAGGACAGTTCGTGGCCCCTCTCAATAGACACAACAGGCTCCAGATTATCTTTTTTTATAAAAAACGGCCTGAATCTGTCAGCAGAAGCCGCTATCCAGAACGGTTCATTTTATGGAAGCAGAATAAGAGCATTCGGAGGCCATTTTCATCTTGATCAGAATCTGAAAAACCGGTTTTTTAAAAAAGTGATAATCGGGGGAGTATTACTATCCGGAGATTCTCCCGAAGACCCTGTTCTACGGAATTGGGATCCACCTTTTTCAAAATGGCCAAAATGGAGTGAATCATATATATATACCTTTATAAATGAAAGCGGTATCGGGAACTGGAGCAATATCTCATCGATCTACATTTCAATTTTTACAAATATCTTCAAGAACGGACAACTCAATACCACACTTAACTTTCTCGGGTCACTAGAACAAAACACGATCCCGGATTTTCCGGGTGGTTCAGGGAAGAAACGTGGATTCCTTCTGACAAATCGTCTCAACTTTAAAATCACAAAAAGTTTCAGCGGTCATTTATTATGGGAACATTTCAGGCCGGGGAATTTTTATTTCAGCAAGGCTGAAAATTATAACTGGGTCAGATTCGAGCTTATGTACCGGAAAAAAATCAGGAGGTAAATATGGCAGCAAAAATAATAATCTTAAGTTTATATGCCATGATGATAATTATTATCGGAATCATCGGGCTAAGAAAAACCAAATCATTTTCAGATTTCTTTCTCGGCGGCGGGAAGGTCGGACCATGGATGACAGCATTCTCTTACGGGACAGCATATTTCTCTGCCGTCCTGTTTATCGGATTTGCCGGAAAGATCGGATGGGGTTTTGGTTATTCAGGATTATGGATAGCCCTGTTCAATGCTCTCCTTGGGGTCTTCGGAGTATGGTGGATCATGGGTTGGAAGATCAAGAAAATTTCAGTAGAATACAAAATTTCTACCATGAATGAATTCCTGGAGAAAAGATATGATAGCAAATTTCTTAAACTATTCTCTTCGTTTGCAATATTTATATTTCTGATTCCCTATTCCGCTGCAGTATTTATGGGCCTCTCTTTCCTCTTTGAGGTTAATTTCGGAATTGAATACTGGCAGGCACTTATCTTCATCGGATTATTCACAGCAACTTATATTGTTCTCGGAGGTTATAAATCAATGGCCATGATCGATACTGTTTTCGGGATCATTATGACCATTGGGGTCCTTATCCTTTTCTTCAGCACTCTTAATACCGGGAATGGGTTGGGAAATATAACAGAATCATTGAGAAATATTAATCCTAAACTTGTCTCTGCAGTCGGGCCTCCCGGATTGTGGCCACTGTTCTGTCTAATTTTCCTTACAAGTGTTGCACCCTTTGCAATGCCTCAACTGGTACAGAAATTTTATGCAATAAAGGATAAATCTTCAGTAAAAACAGGTATGTTCGCTTCAACAGCATTTGCAATTCTTATTGGCGGTGTAGCATACTTTGTCGGATCAACCACCAGGATATTTCTTAATCCTGAAAGTAATCCACTCGCCTTTAATGGGGGGAAACCGGTTTTTGATGTTCTTATGCCGGAACTCCTGGCAAGGGTTATACCTCAGTCTCTTTCTGTCATCATCCTGCTGCTTATCCTGTCAGCATCTATGTCTACCCTGGCTGCTCTGGTTCTGATCTCAAGCTCCTCTTTCTCAAAAGATTTTTATGGCGGATTCATAAACAAAAACATATCGGATAAGAACCTGACCCTCCTGATGAGATTTATGAACGGATTTTTTGTTCTACTATCGGTAATCCTTGCAGCATTGAACATAGATACAATTGTATCAGTACTAAGTATTTCATGGGGAGCAATAGGTTCTGTATTTCTCGGCCCCTTTGTCTGGGGATTATTCTCTAAAAAAGTTAATAAGTTCGGAGCACTATTTTCTTCTATTGCAGGACTCAGTGTGTGTATTCTCCTTTATATAACCGGCCATTCACCTCCCGAGGCAGGCACCCTTGGAATGATCACTTCTCTTCTGGCCAACCCCATTGCAAGTTATGCATACACGTTTGCAAGAGAAAAATAGCTATGGAGAAAAGCATGTCCAGATATTTATTCAATACCGAAAAGAAAGAGTTCCCCCTCTGGGAAGAGGAGAGATACAGATTTCTGAAAAATTCCGACATGGCTGATTTCCATAAATCGTTGGAAGGATATGATCCTACACCTTTTGTTGAATTAAAAAAAGCACCTGGAATTCTCGGGACAGGTACAATAATTGCAAAGGATGAATCAAAACGGTTCGGTATAAAAGCTTTCAAAGCCCTCGGTGCAAGTTATGCAATCTACAGAGTCCTCAAGAACATATGGGAATCAAAATTCGAAACAGATTTTGATCATAACAGCTTCAGAGACAGGAAAAAACTTGAGAGTTTAGGGGGATTTACATTCTGTGCGGCTTCAGACGGCAATCATGGACGGGCAGTAGCATGGACAGCCAGGATACTGGGCCAGAAATCTGTAATTTATATGCCTTCTGAAACTGTCAGGTCACGGATCGAAAATATAGAGAGTGAGAATGGTAAAGTAGTCATTGTGAAAGGTACTTACGACGATTGTGTAAAAACCGCAGCGGAAGAAGCAGTAAAGAACGGTTGGCACGAAATAGCCGACACAGCCTATCCGGGATATACAGATATCCCTTCATGGGTAATGAACGGATATTCAACACTTTTCAGAGAGATGGAAAAGAAGATATCCGAGTATGAAATAGGGAAGAATGACCTGATATTTCTACAGGCCGGTGCAGGAGCATTTGCCGCCTCAGGAGCATCCTGGCTGGTAAGGAAACTGGGGAATAACAGGCCGAAGATAGTGATTGTGGAACCTTCAGAAGCATCATGTTATCTCGAATCCGTTGAGGCGGGAGAAGCCATAGCGACAAAAGGGAAAATGGAAACAATAATGGCCGGACTAAATTGCGGTGTACCATCTATACTGGCCTGGCCTATCCTGAAAGATTCAGCTGATCTATTTATCTCAATACCCGATCATTATGCTGAAGAAGCAATGAGGTTGTATAAAGAAGAAGATATTGTCTCGGGAGAATCAGGGGCATCAGGGCTTGCAGGATTGATAGCCATTATGACCGACCCTGATCTGAGGAATGCAAAAGATAAGATCGGCATCGGGAAAGATACAAGAATAATTTTGATAAACACCGAGGGCGATACTGATCCGGAAAATTATAAAAAGACAGTTGGTATCTAAAAATATCAGATCAATACCTCAATGGACCCACACTATTTTTCAGCACTAGTGTTTTCACATTTCTGAAGTCTAATTCAAAGGGACATTTCAAGGAATGCCAGAATAAAAGCCAAGATAAGTAGAACGATCACAAAAGTTTTTGCATTCGCTATCCCATACTTTTTCACATATTTTTCAGCCAGGGTTCCAGAAACCGGGTATAATAAACAGGCTACTGCAACTCCCGCCATCACATCGCTGGGGAAATGAGCCTGGAGAGCTATACGTGAATACGCAACCATAACTCCGGTGAACAGGACTACTCCTTTATATAAATTACAATGTTTTATACTAATGAATGGAAGAGTAATGAAGGGGATCACCATTCCCATAATTTTTGTTGTATGGCCTGAAGGAAATGAAAAACTCCTATGTACTTCTGAACTTTCTATGAGGCCCGCCAATTCAACGAACGGCCTTGCACGCCCAACAAGAAGCTTGATCAGATCTCCCGCTATTCCCGCGATGAACAAAGTGAAAAGGACGATCAATAGCGGCTTTATATTTTCCCTTTTTCCATCTTTATCCCCGGAATAAAAATATAAAAAGCCCGAGCATATTAAAAGTATAATCGGGATCCCTGCATCAGTGAAAATTTTCAGAGTATTAAGGAGCAGGTTATTATGGTAAACCGGGTTATGAGCTACCAGTATGCTCTTATCCAGCCCGGGGACAAACCAGTAAATAAAAGTTATTACACAAAAAATAATTGCAATAGAGTAAATCAGCATATAATTTCTGTTTACATCTTTCTCAATTCCCATTCAGGCTCCTCAATTAACCACAACTCATCTAACCCATCAACAAACCTTTTCTATGGCTTATTCCAAGCGTTTTTCTGCAGTCAGGACAGAAATAGAGGAACCTCCTTCCGAAGGTCCCGTAAATTTCTTTATATAAAACCGTTTTAATTTTCGCAGCACAATAAGGGCAGAGGAGAATAACATCTTCTGCCTTTTTTAATGTTATCCCGTCCGGTCTTGGATGATCATCAAAAACCATTTTTTACCTCATCACAATTATTTTTACCAGCCTCCTGAAGAACCGCCTCCGCCAAAGCTTCCTCCACCGCCGGAGAAACCTCCACCACCGAATCCGCCTGAAGAACCTCCACCGAAACCGCCTCCCCAGAATGTACCGCCTTTCCCCTTCTTCCCGGAAAGCGCCGGAAGTACAAAGAAGAAAAAGATAATCAGGAAAAACATGAAGGGGAAATTAGAGGATTTATCTTTCTTGTTTTTGAATTTTTTTAGATCTTCATCAGATATGTCGGATTCTTTTGAAATTATCCCGGATACTGTGGTCAAGCCCCTCAGTATCCCTTCATAGTATTGTCCTTTTTTAAAACTTGGAACAATTATTTTTCTTATTATGTAACCACTTTTCAGATCGGTAAGGGCACCTTCAAGTCCATAACCTACCTCAAGACGAAGTTTTCGCTCCCCCATCGAGACAACAAGTATCACACCGTTATCCTTCCCCTCCTGGCCGATCTTCCACTCATTCTGTTCCGTCAAACGTATTGAATAATCTTCTATGGTCTCTCCGTTAAGACTTTTTATTGTCAACAAGACCACCTGCGCCGATGTTTTATTCTCGAGTTCTTCAAGCATCAAATCAATCGCCCTTTCCTGTTCAGGGAAAAGTATCTCAGCATAATCGTTCACCCGGCCTTTGAGTTCCGGGAATGAGATCGGATACAGAGAAGTAAAAACAAAAACTGACAGGATAAATATAATTGTCTTTTTCATTTTAACTCTCCAGAACTGAAACATCATCATCCAGCTCATTCTCATCATCCGGTTTGATTGGAAATTTATCAGCTTCAGATAGGATAACTCCGCACTCTCTAACTGAATCGATCAGGTTTCCGACAGTATTCCTATGCTTTATCCCGTCGGTGATATTCTTAACTATTCCGTCCCATCTCTCCTGAGGGATCTTTGAACTGATCCCTTTGTCAGCAATCAGTTCCACCCTCCTTTCTAGGAAGGAGAGAAATATCAGGATACCGGTTCTGTCCCGGGTATTAAATATCCCTGACTCTGTGAAATACCTTATTGCTCTCTCATGAACCCTTTTTTTCATTACCGACCCCGGCACTATTATCCTGTCCAGGAATCTCAGATTAGCAAGGAGATAGAAGACCGTAATGACAATAAAAGGAAATATCCCAAAAAAGACGGCAGTATAAGCAGGTGAATACTCCCAGAACATATTCTTTATGAAATATTCAATTCTTCCAGGGAACAACACAATAACCCCGAGAGAAAGAAATCCGGCGATCAGTGCAAATAAAAGTTCATACTTTGCATAGTCATAACTTTCTCTGATAAATGCAACCTTTATCTCACCCGAAGTTTCACTCTCCGCTTCTTTTACAGCCTGCCCGATCTTTTTAAGATCTGAATCAGAAAAATTCAGTTTTTTCATTTTTTTAGAACTCTACTTTCGGTGCTGTTTTTGCCCCTTCATCTGAACTGAAATATATTTTTTCCTTAAAGTTCCGTAATGATGCAATAAAATTATTGGGGATCACCTTAATATAAGTATTGAACTCACGAGCAGTTTCGTTAAATCTTCTACGTTCTACAGCTATTCTGTTCTCTGTTCCTTCCAGCTGGTTCTGCAGATTGAGAAAATTTTCGTTCGCTTTAAGATCCGGATATTTTTCAACAACTACCATGAGTCTTTGAAGGGCACTGCTGAGACTACTCTGTGCCTGCTGGAACTGCTGGAATGCCTGCGGATTATTTACAATGTCTTTTGATACATTTATCTGTCCCCCCACTTTTGACCTTGCTTCAGTAACAGCAATAAATGTCTCTTTTTCGTGCGCCGCATATCCTTTAACGGTAGCCACAAGATTGGGTATCAGATCAAATCTTCTCTGATATACATTCTCTACCTGGCTCCATGCCTCTGTAACTTTCTCTTCCTTTGCCACCATATTATTATTTACTCTAATGCC
>Ga0209013_10004173_pt1 | contig 12700 bp, 10 predicted proteins | sample Cruoilmetagenom2_FD_187291 | JGI IMG/M metagenome (GOLD analysis project Ga0209013, IMG submission 187291) | Oil polluted marine microbial communities from Coal Oil Point, Santa Barbara, California, USA - Sample 2 (SPAdes) (version 2) | ecosystem: Environmental > Aquatic > Marine > Oil seeps ... | reverse complement strand
CTAGATGAACCGATTGGGCGATGGGCGCATATGATGTTATGACTTGATTACAAGGAGGAAAAAAATGAAACACATGCGCCATATTGTGACGAAAGCTGTAGTTGCTAAAGGTAAAAAGAGAACAGAATCCTGTGAGGTGCTTCGTCCACCAAATACACCGTCGAGTATTTTAGGATGCTGGGTTATTAATCACACATGTTCGTCTAAAAAACACGGAAGATATGTAGAGGTAACTGGAAAATTTGATATTAACGTTTGGTATGCACATCATGATCATTCAAAAACTTCCGTATTTACAGAAACGATTAATTATAAAGATCGTATCAAACTTCATTACCGCGATAAAGACACTACTGGGGAAGAAGTACATGTACGTGTGCTGCAGCAACCAAACTGTACAGAGGCAATTATTATTTCAGGTGGTACACAGTTCCAAGTAACGGTAGAAAGAGAGATACTAGTGGAAGTTGTTGGGGAAACAACTATTTGTATTCAAGTACATGAAGCGGAATTTGAAGAAGAATGGGCATACGGTGGTGAAGAAAGTTCTTCCAGTTCGTCATCCAGTTCATCTAGCTCGGGATCCACAGGTTCCTCTAAAGAAATAGAAGATTCTTCGTCCATTTAACAAGCCGGCTATAAATACCGGCTTTTTTTTTGACTAAAAATAATATGAAAATGTTTTTATCCCATAAATAAAATTAACAAATATCTATCGAAAAATGGATTTTACCCTATAATGTGCATGTTAAAATTCATACTATTATAAAGCACGTTGAATATCTCTCGTGATAAAGGAAAAACTAATAAAGACCAAAAACGAGAGGAGTGTTCCCTATGAAAGAACGTAAGCAGCCGCATGAAAAGTTCACGCTGAAAGATAATGGGTTGTCTTCAATGCAAGAAGTTATATATCCAAAAGAATTCAAACGTGCTGACAAAGAGACATTTAAGAAAAATTCGATTAAAAAGTAACATATTATTGAACCCTGATTGTCCACATATTCAGGGTTCATTTTAATAGTACCTAAACTCAGAACCTCTTTTCTCATTGGTTTTTTGGTATAATCATTATATTAGTAAAGAAGAGAGAAGGATTTAAATGACTACACAAACTCCAATGATGCAACAATACTTAAAAATCAAAGAAAACTACATAGATGCATTTTTATTTTTTCGTTTAGGTGATTTTTATGAATTATTCCATGATGATGCTATTAAAGCTGCTGCGATTTTAGAAATTACGCTAACAAGTAGGAAGGATAATATTCCTATGTGTGGCGTACCACATCATGCTGCCCAAGGGTATATTGAAACACTTATAAGCAAGGGCTATAAAGTCGCTATTTGTGAACAAGTAGAAGATCCTAAACATGCCAAGGGTGTTGTGAAAAGAGAAGTTGTTCGTCTTGTTACACCTGGAACTATTATAGAAGGAAAAGCAATGCAAACGAAGTCTAACTACTTTATCGCCTCCGCTGATTTACTGGCTTCCAATGAAGTTGCATTTGCATATTTAGATGTATCAACGGGTGATGGTTTTACGACTATTCTTTCAGGTGATGAAAAAGAGGTTGTACAGGAGCTACTTCCCATCCAGGCAAAAGAATTGATCGTCAGCGAACAAATGTATGTGCTGATCAATGACCTATCAACCATTCACGATTTTACGGTTTCCATTGAAAAAGATGAGTTATCAGGTGAAGAGATCCAAAAGTACGTTCCTAACCACCCTGATCATACACATCAAACAGTAAAACGACTTTTACAATACATTCAAAAAACACAAAAACAATCCCTATTACATATTCAACCTTTCACTTTTCAACAGAGAGAATCCTTTTTAGCTATGGACTATCACTCAAAAAGAAATCTAGAGCTAATTTCATCTATTCGAAGTGGCGACCAGAAAGGGACATTATTATGGTTATTAGATGAGACAGTGACAGCGATGGGTGGACGAAAGTTAAAGCAATGGATCCACCAGCCACTTGCAAACATGCAATCGATCGAAGCTCGACAAGAAATAGTAACGAGTTTTCTGAACGACTTTATGCTTCGTGAGGAAATAAAAGAAGCTTTCAAGGAAGTATATGACCTAGAACGACTTGTAGGGAGAATTGGATTTGGTAGTGCTGGAGGAAGAGACCTTGCCCAGTTAAGACAATCCCTTTCAAAGATTCCTATTATAAAACAGTTACTGATAGAATCCGAGGACGTTGTGCTACAAAAACTTGGGGTAGCATTAGAGGATTGTGAAGATATTTGGAGAAAGTTACAAGATGCAATTAGTGAAAATCCACCGATTTCGGTTAAAGATGGTGGAGTGATTAGCAACGGTTACAATGAACGACTGGACCAACTTCGAGATGCATCTGTAAATGGTAAAAAGTGGATTGCGGAACTAGAACAAAGGGAAAGAGAAATTACTGGTGCTAAAAATCTGAAAATTGGATATAACCGTATTTTTGGCTACTATATAGAACTAACAAAATCGTATATTCATTTAGCAGATGATTCTAGATATGTTCGAAAACAAACGCTTGCGAACGCAGAACGGTATATTACGGATGAACTGAAAGAAAAGGAATCCCTTATATTATCAGCAGAAGATGAAAGCCTAGTACTGGAATATGAACTCTTTACTCAAGTTAGAGAAGAGATTAAAGGATATATACCGCTTGTTCAAAAATTAGCGAAACAAATTAGTGAACTTGATGTTTTTATTTCATTTGCACAAGTAGCGGAAAACCACCGTTTAACAAAGCCTATTTTCCATAATTCTAATGCCATGATTATTAAAGAAGGCAGACACCCAGTTGTGGAAAAAATGATGAACAATCAACTATATGTACCAAATGATTGTGTACTTACCGAAGATATTAATATGCTTTTAATCACGGGGCCAAATATGTCTGGTAAAAGTACGTTTATGCGTCAAATAGCTATAACGATTGTAATGGCCCAAATAGGATGTTATGTTCCAGCAGAATCTGCGGAGCTGCCAATTGTCGATAAAATATTTACTCGTATTGGAGCTGCTGATGATTTAGCGGGTGGGCAAAGTACTTTCATGATTGAAATGATGGAATCACAACATGCTATTATGAATGCGACAAGTAAGAGCTTGCTGTTATTTGATGAAATTGGGCGAGGTACTTCGACTTATGATGGTATGAGTTTAGCTCAGGCAATGATGGAATATATTCATGAAAATATAGGCTCAAATACACTATTCTCTACACATTATCATGAGCTAACTGATTTAGAGGACTCTCTTACAAAGCTTCGAAATGTTCATGTGTCAGCAACAGAAAAAGATGGGAAAGTTGTATTTCTACACAAGCTCAAAGATGGTCCTGCGGATAAAAGTTACGGTATTCACGTTGCGGAGCTAGCTCAGCTGCCTGAACAAATCATTACAAGAGCTCGTGAAATTTTAGCAACCTTCGAAGATCAGGAAGAAAAAGTAGAAGGTGCTCTAAACGTAAATGAAACACAATTATCTTTTTTTGATGAGCAACCAAAAACTCGTAAAGAACCAGTAGCTATCCAAGAAAATAAAACGACAGACAAAATAATAAAAAAATTAAAGAAAGTCAATATATCAGGTACCACTCCGTTTGAAGCATTACAACTATTGTACGAACTACAAAACGAACTAGAATAACCTAAAAGTAGGTGAATGAAATGGGACAAATCATTGTCATGAACGAACTGCTGTCAAACAAAATTGCAGCTGGTGAAGTGGTAGAACGACCAGCCTCAGTAGTGAAGGAATTAGTTGAAAATGCAATAGATGCTGAAAGTACTTCTATTGAAATTACACTGGAAGAAGCTGGACTGGCTAAAATTCAAGTGACCGATAATGGTAAGGGGATGGATGAGGAGGATGCAGTAAAATCATTTTCTAGACATGCCACCTCTAAAATAACAACGGAGCATGACCTTTTTAGAATTCGTTCCTTGGGATTTAGAGGGGAGGCGCTAGCTAGTATTGCCTCTGTATCCAAAATTAGTCTATGGACATCAAATGGTAAAAATATTGGATCAAAAGTAGAGTTAGAAGGTGGTAGGGTAATATCCAACACCCCAGGCCCGATAAGACGAGGCACTGATATTGTCGTGAGCCAGTTATTTTACAATACACCCGCTCGATTAAAATATTTAAAAACGATACAAACGGAGTTAGGACATTCCATAGATTTGATAAACCGCTTAGCTATCAGTTATCCAGGAATTGCGTTTAAGCTTACACACAATCATCAAACGATTGTGCAGACAAGTGGAAGAGGAGATTTAAAACAGGTCTTAGCTTCAATTTATGGAGTATCTAACGTTAAAAAAATGGTTGCATTCGACCAGGAGTCTTCTGATTTTCATATTTCTGGTTTTGCAACATTACCAGAAATAACGAGAGCTTCTAAAAACTATATAACGGTTTTAGTGAATGGTCGCTGGGTAAAACATTATGGTATAAATAACGCGATAGTAGATAGCTACCATACTTTGCTGCCTATAGGTAGATATCCTATTGTCGTTTTAAATATTGAAATGGATCCAATACTGACTGACGTCAATGTTCATCCTGCTAAGCATCAAATTCGACTCAGCAAAGAAAAAGAGTTGATGGAAATGATTCGGTTAACCATTCGTTCTATCATGCATCGTGTCCAGAAACCACCAGAAATTGAAGAAAAGCCTGTTATTAAAAAGCAGCCGAGTCTGCAATTTGATTTCTTTAAACAAACTTATGAACCAATACAAAAGGATTCAATTACTCCTGTCATTGATGGGATGACTTCTGAACAAACTCTTCATTCACCCGAAGAGCGGCCTAGTATCGTATATGAAGAAATAGAGCCGCTGGTAGACTTCGATATTCAACCAATTGAATATGTGGAGGATAAGAAGCCATTTCCTGATTTGCATGTGGTGGGTCAAATTCATGGAACTTATATTGTTGCCCAAAGTGACGATGGTTTTTATTTGATAGACCAGCACGCTGCACAGGAACGTGTAAAATATGAGTTTTACAAAGAGAAGATAGGGGAAGTAAATGCAGATGAGCGACAGTCGTTGTTGTTGCCTTTAACTTTTCACTATTCTTTAGATGAGGCATACCGTATTAAAGAATCTTTAGAAGAATTAAATAATGTGGGTATTTTTTTAGAAGAGTTTGGATCTTCTAGCTTTGTCGTGAGAGATTATCCTACTTGGTTCCCAAATGGTCAGGAGACGAAGATTATTGAAGGACTTATAGAACAGGTATTAAATAATCGTAAAACGGATATTAAGAAACTTCGAGAAGATGCGGCAATTATGATGAGCTGTAAGTTATCCATCAAAGCGAATCATTATTTAACGATGAAGGATATGGAGCAGCTGTTAGAAAGCTTAAAAAATGCGCAGCATCCATTGACATGCCCGCATGGTAGACCAGTTATCATACATTTTTCGACGTATGAGGTTGAAAAAATGTTCAAACGAGTTATGTAGGAGGAAGCTGTAAATGGGGAAATATATATTATCGATCGATCAAGGAACGACAAGCTCTAGAGCAATACTTTTTGATAAGCTCGGCAATATTGTTCACTCCGCTCAACGAGAATTTAAACAGTATTTTCCTAAATCAGGCTGGGTTGAGCATGATGCGAAAGAGATTTGGGGATCAGTTTTATCTGTGTTGGCAGCCGTACTGACCGAAAGTGGCAATCAACCAGAAGATGTCCATGCCATTGGAATTACAAATCAACGCGAGACAACGATCGTGTGGAACAAATATACAGGAAAACCTGTTTATAATGCGATTGTATGGCAATCCAGACAAACTCAATCCATCATTGAAGACCTTAAAAAAGAAAATTTAGAACCGTGGTTCCAAGAGAAGACAGGATTAAAATTAGACCCATATTTTTCTGCGACTAAAGTTAAATGGATATTAGACAATGTGGATGGTGCGAGAGAGCAGGCAGAAGCAGGTGACCTGCTTTTTGGAACAATAGATACGTGGTTGATTTGGAAGCTTTCAAATGGAAAAACCCATGTAACCGATTATTCCAATGCCTCTAGAACGATGCTTTACAATATTTATGAGCAGCAGTGGGATGAAGAGATTTGCGAAAAGCTTTCGATACCTATGGTAATGCTCCCAAAAGTAGCATCATCTTCTGAAGTTTACGCGCAGACTGATCCCTCTGTTTTCTTTGGAAAAGAAATAGATATTGCGGGAGCAGCTGGGGATCAACAAGCTGCACTTTTTGGACAATGCTGTTTCGAGAAAGGTATGGCTAAAAACACGTATGGTACTGGGTGTTTTATGCTTTTAAATACTGGAGAGGAAGCAGTGGCTTCTCCTTCTGGTTTATTAACGACTATTGCTTGGGGTTTAAATGGTAAAGTGACCTATGCATTAGAAGGTAGTATTTTCGTAGCGGGCTCTGCTATTCAATGGCTTCGAGATGGGCTTCGGATGTTAAAAAGTGCACCTGAATCAGAAGAATACGCAAAAAAAGTGGAGTCTACTGAAGGAGTTTACTTTGTGCCTGCCTTTGTTGGACTCGGAACTCCTTATTGGGATTCTGAAGCGAGGGGGTCCGTTTTCGGATTAACAAGAGGTACAACTAAAGAGCACTTTATCCGTGCAACGATAGAATCACTTGCATACCAAACAAAAGATGTTCTTGATACGATGGAAAAAGACTCCGGAGTAGAAGTAGAGATATTGAGAGTGGATGGTGGAGCAGTAAGTAATGAATTTCTTATGCAGTTTCAAAGTGATCTGTTAAATTTGCCTGTTGAACTTGCAAAGCTTAATGAAACAACGGCCTTAGGTGCTGCTTTCCTAGCGGGCTTAGCTACCGGCTTCTGGAAGGATGAACAAGAGTTAACCAACTTACGTGAAAGCCAAAAGCAATATGAGCCAAAAATGGAAAAAGCGAAAAGAAATCAACTGTATAAAGGCTGGACAAAAGCAGTAGAGGCAACCCGGATTTTCAAACTTTCAGATGAAGAGGTGTAATAATTGAAGTCTTCTGTAGAACGTGAGCAAGTAGTAAATACATTAAATTATTATGAATTTGACGTGTTGGTAATTGGTGGAGGTATTACTGGTGCGGGAATTGCACTGGACGCAGTAACTCGTGGAATGTCGGTAGCCTTGGTAGAAATGCAGGACTTTGCAGCTGGAACTTCCAGTCGATCCACAAAGCTTGTGCATGGTGGTTTAAGATATTTGAAGCAATTAGAAGTGAAAATGGTTGCGGATGTAGGGAAAGAAAGAGAAATTGTCTATGAAAATGCAGTTCATGTGACTGAACCAATATGGATGTTACTGCCGTTTCATAAAAAAGGTACGTTTGGACCTCTCACTACATCAGCTGGATTGAAGATGTATGACTATTTGGCTGGTGTGAAGAAAGATGAGAGGAGATTAATGCTCTCTGACCAAGAAACTATTGAGAAAGAACCTCTTCTAAAAAGCAAAGGTTTACTTGGTGGCGGTTACTATGTTGAATATCGTACAGACGATGCAAGACTTACCATTGAGATCATAAAAAAAGCTATGGAAAAAGGAGCAGTGTGCTTAAACTACGCTAAAGCACGTTCATTTATTTACGACGATTATAACCAGGTAATTGGAGCGGAGATTGTTGATACAGTGAGTAATAAGCGGATTTCCATTCACGCTAAGAAAGTAGTAAACGCCACTGGCCCTTGGGTTGATGGAGTTCGTGCTTTAGATGCCATTGAAAACAATAAAAAATTAAAACTAACAAAAGGTGTACATGTAGTTATCGATCAATCAGTTTTCCCACTTAAACAGGCTGTCTATTTTGATACTCCTGATAAGCGAATGGTTTTTGCTATTCCACGTGATGGGAAAACGTATGTTGGAACAACGGATACATTCTTTGAGGGCGATATACGACACCCGGTAGCTACACCAGAAGATGTCGATTATCTAATACAAGCAATCCATTCAATGTTTCCTTTAGTGCATGTTACAGCAAATCAGGTTGAATCTACGTGGGCAGGAGTTCGACCATTGATATATGAAGATGGAAAGGACCCTTCAGAGATTTCTCGAAAAGATGAGATTTGGCAGTCAGAGGCAGGTTTGTTCACTATAGCCGGAGGTAAACTAACGGGATATCGAAAAATGGCAGAAACCATTGTCGATAAAATCTCAAAGCAATTAGGAGACGAAAGTTACGGACCTTGTGTAACGAAGCATTTAACATTATCCGGTGGTGATATAGGGGGCTCAAAGCAATGGGAGGCCTTTCTTACTCAAAAGGAACAAATGGCTCTTGCCTATGGACTTACAGGTTCAGAAGGAAGAAAATTGGCTAAAATGTATGGGACAAATGTCGACAAAGTATTTCAATATGCACAGATTCTTTCTACGATCCCTTCCAATCTGCCTTTAGCACTACTCGCTCAAATCTATTATTCAGTGCATGAAGAGATGGCTTATTCTCCTGTGGACTTTTTAGTGAGAAGAACTGGTATGCTCTATTTTGATATACAACATTTTGAAGAGTATAAAGAAGAAGTAGTGAATGTGATGGATCAATTATTGCATTACTCGGATGAGGAAATAATTTCATTTAATAAGCAACTAGAAATACTTATTAACGACGCTACATTAAAAGAAAGCAGGGATTAAGCTGAAAACTATCTTAGAAAGCAAAATGTCAGATGATCATCTTATTCATATCGTTAAGTTTTCTCCTGATACACCACCAATTGCTCATATTCACCTTCTCCATGGAATGGTAGAGCATATCGGTCGTTATGATGAATTTGCTACATTTCTAACGAGTAAAGGATTTATCGTTACAGGTCACGATCACCGTGGTCATGGTATAACTGCTGAAAAAAATGGGGAATTTGGATATTTTGCAGATAAGTTAGGTTTTGAGCGTGTAACGGAGGATGTTCGGGAAGTATTGTTGCATGTGCGAGAAGGTTTGGGAGATATCCCTCTCCTTTTATTCGGCCATAGTATGGGGTCGTTTGTAGCTCGTAGATATATGCAAAAGTATAGCGACTCTTTAACTAAAGTCGTGCTTTCAGGTACTACTTTTAGTCCTGGAGTTATGGGCGAAATCGGTAAAGTAGTAGGTCAGCTTGTATCTGCTGCCAAAAGCCCTAAATCTGAAGGGGCTTTGTTAAATGGTATGGCATTCGGAGGATTCAATAAACAAATACAAAATTCGAAGACGCAATTTGACTGGCTTACAACTGATGAAAAAGAAGTACAAAAATATATAGAAGATCCATTATGTGGTTTCGTACCAACGAACCGATTCTATGTAGACCTTTTTGATGGACTAAAAGTAATCCACGAAGACAAAAAAAATAATCATATAAAAAAAGATTTACCTGTTTTAATTATTAGTGGTGCCAATGACCCTGTTGGTAAGGATGGCAAGGATTTATTTAAGGTTGCAAATGGCTTTAAAAAAGTCGGAATGACTAATGTTACTGTACATTTAGTAGAAGAAGCCCGACACGAAATACTAAAAGAGGTAAATAAGCTTCAAACATATGAAATAATTGGAAATTGGATGTTAGATAATGCATAATACAGCAAACGTAATTGCTATAGTCGGGCCAACTGCTGTTGGGAAAACAGCTTTAAGTATTAAATTGGCTAAAGCTTTTAATGGAGAAATTATTAATGGAGACTCGATACAGGTGTATCGAGAGCTCCATATTGGAACTGCTAAAATTACTCAAGAAGAAATGGAAGGAATTCCTCATCATCTTCTAGATATTAAGAACCCGGACGAGAGTTTTTCGGTTGCGGAGTACCAAAGACTCGTTCGAGGGAAAATTGAAGAAATTACAGCAAGAGGGAAACTACCGATTATAGTAGGAGGGACGGGTCTATATATTCAATCTGTTCTATATGACTTTAGATTTACAGAACAACCGAATCGCAATGAAAATAGAATAGCAGAATTAGAAAAGATGTCTCCTGAAAATTTATATGACCTATTACTTTCGCTGGATTCAGAGGCAGCTAAGGATATACATCCAAATAATGTCCAACGTGTGATGCGGGCAATCGAACGAGTAGAGCTTACTGGCAAACAAAAGAATGATATAGAACAAAATCAAGGACATGAAGAAATATATCATCATTATATTATTGGCCTGTCCATTGATCGGGAATTATTGTATGAACGTATTAATCTACGAGTTGACATTATGTTGGAAAAAGGTCTTTTAGGAGAAGTAAAAACTCTAAATAGTAAAGGCATTAGAAATGTTCAATCAATCCAAGCTATTGGTTATAAAGAAATATATGCCTATTTGGATGGTGACGCTTCTTATGAAGACGCAATTGAACAGCTAAAGCAAAATTCTAGAAGGTATGCAAAAAGACAGTTAACGTATTTTAGAAACAAAATGGACATCCATTGGTATAATCCGTTTACTGATACTGAGAGAATAATAAAAGAAATTAATGAATTTATGCAGGAAAATGAATAATTAAAGCGAATATTAACAAAGTAGTATGTTTTAACATGCAAATTGTATAATGGGGGTATTGAGATGAAACCTATAAATATTCAGGATTTATATTTAAATCAGCTTAGAAAAAACGACATTTTTGTAACAGTATTTTTATTGAATGGTTTCCAACTAAAGGGGTTAGTGAAGTCTTACGATAATTTTACCGTCCTGTTCGAATCAGATGGAAAGCAACAGCTCATCTACAAGCATGCAATTTCCACATTTGCTCCTTCTAAACCAGTTAAACTAACGGAAGAATAATATGGATTGTTTGACAGATAGACATGCTCCTATTATGCTTTTATAGAATAATCACAGAAGCGGAGAGTATAACATGAATGTAATTACAACAGAACAGCTTTTGCAAAAAATTGAAGCTGGAGAAGAAATAAGTGTCATCGATGTGCGAGAAAGTGATGAAGTAGCAACTGGGATTATCCCTGGAGCAAAACATATCGCATTAGGTCAAATCGAAAATAGCATGGAACAACTGGACAAATCAATTCCTCATTACATAGTATGTAAAGCGGGTGGCCGTAGTGCAATGGCCTGTGAAATTCTTGAGGAAAATGGATATGAAGTTACGAACATTGCTGGTGGAATGATGGACTGGGACGGCGAGTTACAGTTTTAACTTATAGATAAAAGGCTAATTTCATTTATGAGATTAGTCTTTTCTATTTGTATTTTGAAAAATAGGAGAATATGACATGACATTTGCAACCACATTATCAAAAGAAGTATTGGATCGAGCAGAACAGGTTGAATCCAAAATAGCACCACATCACAAACTTGTAGAAAAAATTGCTTTTTTAAATCAACAAAAAGTAATTCAGGCCTTTAAATATCATGGAGTTAGTGATCATCACTTTAATCCTTCTTTTGGTTACGGTTATGATGATGAGGGTAGAGATACGTTGGAAAAAGTATATGCTACTACATTTGGTTCAGAAGCAGCTCTTGTACGTCCTCAAATTATTTCCGGGACACATGCTATTTCTATTAGTTTGTTCGGTGTTCTTAGACCAAATAACGAATTGCTTTATATAACAGGCAAACCTTATGACACTTTACAATCCATTGTTAGTGGGGGAGAAGAGGATACAGGGTCTCTAGCTGACTTCGGCATTACCTATAATCACGTAGATTTACTAGAAACAGGAGAAATCAACTGGGACGCTGTAAAAAGGGTAGTGAAGGAAAATACGAAAGTTATTGCTATTCAGCGCTCAAAAGGATATGCGGTACGTCCTTCGTTTACAATAGAGCAAATTAAGCAAATGGTCATCGAAATCAGAAGTATAAAAGAAGACGCAATAATATTTGTTGACAATTGTTATGGAGAATTTGTGGAAGAGTTGGAGCCAACAGATGTTGGAGTGGATTTAATGGCAGGTTCTCTCATTAAAAACCCCGGTGGTGGACTCGCTAAAATTGGAGGATATATTGCGGGTAAAAAAGAATTTGTTACAAAATGTGCTTACCGAATGACTTCTCCGGGTATAGGAGCAGAGGCAGGGGCATCTCTACATGCACTGATGGATATGTATCAAGGATTCTTCCTTGCTCCACATGTTGTATCTCAGGCAGTAAAGGGTGCTATATTCACTTCGGCTCTTTTAGAGGATTTAGGAATGACTACGGAACCTCATTATTCTGAGAGACGTACAGATTTAATCCAATCAGTGTCATTTCAAACTGCTGATCAAATGATTCAGTTTTGCAAAGCTATACAAATGCATTCCCCCGTAAATGCTCAATTTATGCCTGAGCCAGCTTATATGCCTGGTTATGCAGATGATGTCATAATGGCGGCGGGCACATTTGTACAAGGATCGAGCATGGAGTTAACGGCTGACGGACCAATTCGTCCTCCTTATACAGCATTTATACAAGGCGGACTAACATATGAACATGTGAAATATGCTATTTTAGGGGCAGTCCAAACATTAAATAAATAGGAATTAAAACCATTTCTCGATTATCGAGAATGGTTTTAATTTTCGGAAAAATTATTGTTAGTTTTCCTGACATCATGTTGACATGTTATCTAACATGACATATAATAATGTTATAACCTACTAGGAGGTGCAGTGATGGAAAAGGAATGGAGACGTTCAATGCCATTACTTCGATGAATATTGTCATGCAGCTAACTGGTTTGACTGCT
>Ga0209013_10004172_pt1 | contig 12702 bp, 10 predicted proteins | sample Cruoilmetagenom2_FD_187291 | JGI IMG/M metagenome (GOLD analysis project Ga0209013, IMG submission 187291) | Oil polluted marine microbial communities from Coal Oil Point, Santa Barbara, California, USA - Sample 2 (SPAdes) (version 2) | ecosystem: Environmental > Aquatic > Marine > Oil seeps ... | reverse complement strand
CGCAATGATTTTTTTCATCAACTCCACATAACGCTCCGGCATCCACCTCCTCTGGGGCAGCAGTTCACTGGCATTGGGATTGATCAGCACTATCCGGTGTTGTTTGTGCTGGTAGCCGGGATAATATTTAGCGACCAGCGCCTGCATGTTAGCCAGTTCATGCTCGGTAAATGAAACGGTTGGCAGGGTGATTTCCTCGTCCCTGACGATCTCCTTGGAATATGGTAGTTCCGGTGTATCAGTAATCAGGCTGTTAACCAGGGCAATGAAGTTTTTTGCAATATGGATATGAGCATTATAGGCCACCCTGTGGGTGAGCAGCTCACCCCGGTACAGTCCTTCGTTGTGGAAACTGTAAAAACCGACTCTGTTGACTGCGCCACAGAGACCGGTCAGCAGGGCGGTAAAACGGGAGAACAGTTCCAGGTCGACCACGGTATCAATCTGTTGCCTGCGTGCCCAGCGTAGAAAACGAAAGGTATCAAGGATAAGGACAAAGAGTCCTGTTTCGCGGATGGTAAAGGTATTCTCTGGACTGATGGTACCGATCAGGTCGAGACTGGCCCTGTTTTTTTGAAAAATCACAAAAAAAAGTTCCGCATCAAGTACTTTTTTTACCTTGTGCAGGGCAGGGTCCACCAGGATAGTAGATCCCATTTCCGACAATTCGATAAAGAGTATCTTCTTTGGTCGTATCGGCAGTTGCGGCCGTATTTTATCAATCAGCCATTTCCAGACAGTGAGGAGAAAGGTAAGGGGGATGCCGATATTGCGGTCAATGGCGCGCATGGTGTCTACATTCATTCTGCGCTCCTGATGATATAGGTGGTCATTTACAGTTTATTTTTTTGAGTAAGGTAGACAGCAAGTCCAGGGAAAGAAGCAACCAGAGCTACCAGACCATACAAAATTGAAAAAGTCAGCACTCTTGATTTATCTGCCCCCACCAGCAGAAAAAAACCGACCATCGCTCCCTCTCTCACTCCCCAGCCGGCAAGTGAAACAGGTAAAATGGTTAACAGGATAACCGGGGGTACCAGGACAAGGTATATCTGCAGGGGAAAATCCAGCCCCACAGCGCAGCCGATTACAAAATACGCCGTCATGGCCAGCAGGTGGGTAATAATGGAGAGTCCCAACTGGAGACTGATCGACGGCACAGTGGAATATACCTGGAAATAGCGTTCCGATAACCGGCCGAGATAACCAAGGTATTTGCCTGCTGTAAAAAAACGAAATTTTCGCAGAAAAAAAAGCAGGATCAGGCCGGCAGTCAGACAACTGAGAATAATCAGCAGGGGATAATAGACATTTGCCGGCAGCAGGGAATGGTTCAGGGCAAGAGCCGTGATGTTGAGCAACAGCAGGCCGGCAAGCCCGATAATGCGATCAATAAAGACACCGTAAAAGGCATCCTCAGCTGATTCATCGCCCTGTGAACAGTCAAGTATCCGCAGGCCGTCTCCACCGATGCTGGTTGGAAGGCCCTGATTGAAAAGAGCACCCTTGAAATAACTTTTCAGGAAAAAAAACCAGGGCTGTGGAAAACCGATCCGTGACATTATCAGGAACCATCGTGATGAAGCCACGGCAGTACTTGCAACCTGCAGGAGCAGTGCGGCCAGCAGATACCATAGTGAAACAGCTGTCAGGGCAGCCTTGGTATCTGTAGTATCAACGCTTCGGAAAATAAGAAGGAGAAGGCCGACTGTAACAGCAATTTTGATAATATAATTTACTGTTTGTTTTTTTCGATCAGTGTCTTGCAGAACCGGCATGGAACAAACCCTGCTTCCTGCGCCACCTGGGCGCTGTTGAATTCAATGGTACAGCTTGTACAGTTATACCGTTCACAGTCGGGCAGATGAAAGGTCATGCTGTGTGAGTCGGCATGGATAAGCATAGTCTGGATTTTGCTGACATATTGTTCATGTTTTGCTGCCGTCTGTCTTCTATTCAGTAACCGGCCGAACAGTTTACGCACTCGTTTTATCTGGGGAGTAATATATTGATCTTTAAGGTCGGCAATAGAATCAGCTAGTTTTTCCGAGAAAATCGGTCGCTCCTGTTCAACCCGCCAGAAAATTAGAAGGGTGATCGCAGCAAAGATGATGTTGGGTAGCCACATACCGAAAACAAGCGGCAACTGCATATCCTCAACCATGACCCTGCAAATCGTGAAAGCAACATAGTACAGTACGAAAAAGCCAAGGCCCAGAGGAATACCTGCTGCTTTTCGGCCGGGTCCGGCCTGGAGTCCCAGGGGAAGACCGAGCAGACTGAGGATAAAACAGCCCACAGGAAGCACCAGACGATGGTGGTACTCAGCAAGGTATATTCTACTGCGTTTGCTGTCAGAGCCGGTTTGTCGGGCAGCCTCTAACAGCTGTTGCTGCGTCATGGCTCCTTTGCTGATCTGGGTGACATCATCACCGTCAATGCGTGTGGGCGGTTTTAACGGAATCTGCAATTGGTAACGGGAAAAGCGGATTGTCTGGTTGTCCTTGCCGTCAGTATTATGCAGGGTCCCGTCACTGAGCACTATGGTAACAGCCATTTGCTGTATATTGGCCAGCATGCTGCCACTTTTTGCTATAGTGATGATGGGTTGCAGCCGGTTGCGCATGTCTGAGACATAGACACCATGCCATCTGCCCTGGTCATCAATTCGGTCAACATAAACAACCAGGTCCCCTAGGGCTTCGGTGAATTTTTTTTCTTTAATGCCCTTGTCGATTTTTTCTTTGGCCAGTTGAAACATGAGCTGGCGCATGGAAACCTCACCGGCCGGAATCAGGCGAATAGAAAAATAGCCTGTCAGGATGGCGATCAGTGCAGCTACCAGGATGACCGGAGGCAACATTTGGCGCAGACTGATGCCGCAGGCCTTAAGGGCAAGGATTTCACGGTCATTGGTCAAACGGGTGAAACCCATTATGACGCCTGCCATGGCGGCCATTGGAATGACGTAGAGCAGCATGTGTGGAAAGATGTAGGAGAACAGGCGGAGAAAGTCGGTGAAGTTGATGCCGAGCTCAAGCACTACTTCCAGCAACGGAATCAGCCGGACAAGAAAAAAGACACTGTACAGGATAAGGAAGCTGGCAAAGAACGGCGCAAGCAGTTCTGTTGCCAGGTAGCTGTACAGCAGCAGGGGGAGGCGTATACGGTGCATTGTCTGGACTTTACCGACAGATCCTGAGTATTGAGCTTACAGGCTCAAAGAAGACCAGGTAGCAACAAACGGCCTGGAAAAACAGCACTGCAGGTAACGCATTATAACTGCGAGTCATTGATAATATTGTTGATGTTGACATCAATCCAGTGCTGGTCCCACCACTCTACCGGAGTCACAAAGATGCCGTGCACCAGCATTGAGTAATGGAGATGATCACCGCCTGCCATACCAGTTGTACCGGAATGACCAATTACCTCTTCCTTGTCCACCATTGTATCGGTGGTGGTATCAATGCGGCTGAGATGCGAGTACAGGCTGGTAAGCCCCTGGCCATGATCCAGGATAACCGTATTGCCGTAAATACCAAGGTAGTCTGCAAAGATGACCTTGCCGCTGTTGGCAGCCTTGATGGCAACCCGTTCAGTGGAAGCGATATCCATGCCGAGATGGGTCTGGTAGTCAACGGGTTTGCCCTGGTAGTAGTAGGTTCGCTGGTCGGCAAAACCTGCCTTGCCGGCTCCCGCCATCCGGATAAAACGATCATGCCAGAGCTGGTCCGGAAGTGTGTTACTGCAGATCCCGGCAATTTTCTCTGCATTACTGGTGCGAACTTTATTGTTGACGAACAGGTACTTTTCAAGATCCGAGCCCTGCATGTCCGGGTAATGTTCCTGGAATTCCGGGATCTTTTTGTTCAAGAAGCCGTCGGATACATTGATCCGGTCTTTTTTCTCTTTTGCTTTTTTAAAGTGCATGGAGAAAATAGCCTTTCCCTCGTTACCGGCCTGATCAATGGCAATAACCCTGGTATTTTCCGGTTTTTTGCTGTTCCAGGTCAGGGCAATGTAGCTGATGAATTGTTTGTCGCTCCCATTTATTGGATATCCTTGGAAAAAAGTGGAGTCGATCATGACTCCGTGACGATCCGAGGGCTCGGATAAATTATAAACGACAATACCGCTGCCGCCGGGCGTGATGTACTTTTGGGCGTGTTGAACTGTGACACGGGGTGGTTTGGTATCAATGGTAACCGGAAAACGGGCCACAGTTGCGTTTCCTCTCAATATACCATTTAATGAGAAATCATTGATTGCAATGATCAGTTCTGCTTTGCCGTCTTTTGCTCCGGCATGTTTGGCATCCAGAGTAATGGTTTCTTTCACCTCTGCCGGACCTGCCTTGGACAGCCATGCCTGACGTGGAAAGCTCTTGTTGAAGAGTTGAAAGATGCCGCCTCCCTGTTCAAGGGTAATCACTACCTGCTTGATGCCGCTTTTTTGGTCAACAGCATGAAAGGCTATATCCACTGGACCGCCAAGGAACTTGAGTTCTTTATCAATGGATACCTGAGGGGCCTCGGTTTCAAAGAGGATAAATCCTGCTATTGCTCCGCCGGTAACGATAAGAGCCAGCAGGGTAAACAGTAATTTCCGGCCAAAGCCTTTGCCGCGACGTGAGGATGAACCTATTCTATGTTTGTTTCTTCTTGCCATGATATACAGTCTCTTGTCTGTTATAAATTGCAGCTGCCGGGTTCAGGACGGTTGAAGGTAAAACGTTTCTATCCGGATCAGGATGATCTATTCCTTCCAGATGATTTCATACCGTTTGATATGGATATCACGAACCGGGATAATGGTAAAGCGTTTGGCCGTCATGTCTTCTAGCAGGTCAAGATGCTGCGCTTCTTCACGGAGCAGCATGTCTGCAATCCGGGGATGTACTTTGATGGTGACGTTGCTCCCCTTTATCTTGCCGGCATCACGGGTGACCTTGCGGAAGATTTCGTAGCAGATTGTCCGCTGTGACTTTATGACCCCGTCGCCGCCGCAGTAAAAGCATGGTTCGCACATCATCTGAGTCAGATTTTCACAGGATCGTTTGCGGGTCATCTGTACCAGACCAAATTCAGAAAGCTTGAGAATGTTTACCCTGCTCTTATCCTTGCGCGTTGATTCCTGAAAGGCGGTGTACAGTTCTTCCCGGTGTTGTTCATTGTCCATGTCAATGAAGTCGATAATGATGATGCCGCCGATATTGCGCAGCCTGAGCTGGTAGGAGATCTCTTTAACCGCCTCCATATTGGTCTTGAAGATGGTTTCGCCGAGATCATTTTTTCCCACGTAACGTCCGGTGTTGACATCCACGACTGTCAAGGCTTCCGTGGTCTCGATAATGATATAGCCCCCGGAACGGAGCCAGACTTTTTTATCCAGGGCCCGGGTGATGTCGACTTCAATGCCGTAGGCCTCAAAGAGCGGGGCATCACCATCGTAATAGATGATTCTGTCTTTCAGTTTAGGGGCAAAGGTCTGGACAAAAGAGAGCAGTCGGTTATGCACGGTTTTGGAGTCAATGATGAGCTCGTTGACATCGTCGGTAAAAAGGTCACGTACCGACCTGAGGACCATGTCCAGATCCTTGTGCATCAGGTTGGGAACTGAAGACCGGGCTGCTGTTGACATGATTTCGTCCCAGAGCAGGAGCAGGAATTCCATGTCTGCTTCAAGCTCGGCACTTGTGATATTTTCTGCAACGGTTCTGACAATAAAACCGGTTCCCTGTGGCCGCAGTTTCTCAATTTTTTCCCGCAGGTTTTCCCGGATTTGTTCGTCCTGTATCTTGCGGGAAATGCCGATATGGTCAGTCAACGGCATAAAAACAAGGTTGCGGCAGGGAAGGGTGATGTGACAGGTGAGTCTGGCTCCTTTGGAGCCTATGGGTTCCTTTGATATTTGAACCAGTATATCCTGTCCTTCCTTGAGCAGTTCATCTATGTTGGGTCGTGCAGCAGAGTGATCTGATTCATCCGGTTCATTTGATTTCAGGGCAAACTGTTTACAGGGAGATTCATCACTGGAAATTCGGCTTTCAAGTTCAGACATTGAAGTGTGGACATCATCCACATAGAGAAAACCGGTACGCTCAAGACCAATGTCGACAAAGGCGGCCTGCATACCGGGCAGGACCCTCACCACTCGGCCGGAGTAAATGTTGCCTACCAACCCTTTTTCAGCCGGTCGTTCCAGATGAATTTCCGTCAGGTTGCCGTTCTCGACCAGTGCAATACGGTTTTCGTAAGGCGTTGCATTGATAAGGATGTCTGTGTACATATATTACCTGTCCGGTTACATAAATTATGGCCGGACTCTGTTAAGGCTATTTTATTGTTATGGATTAAACTGTATAAGATACTCTACAACCGTGTCTTTGCCCATAATAAATTGCGCTGTCAGTGGTAATAACTTCGCATAATTTTTCCTTTTTACTTCCCACAGGTTTCAAGTGATTTCCGTCATTATTCCCACCTATAATCGTGCCTTGCTTATTGAAAAGGCCCTGGTCTCTGTTGTAAACCAGACTCACTGTTGTGGAGAAGTACTGGTGGTGGATGACGGTTCTTCTGACGACACTGCTGATATCGTCAGCAAAATTGCCGGGCAGAGCAGAGTGGACGTCCGTTATCTCCATCAGAAAAACAAAGGAGCATCAGCCGCGCGGAACAGAGGGATCGTAGAGGCCCGTTATGATTTGCTCTGTTTCCTCGACTCCGATGACTGGTGGGACAGCCGTAAACTTGAACGGCAGATAACCGCCATGGAACAGCAACCCCAGTACCTTATCTCCCATACCAGGGAGCTCTGGTATCGGCATGGAAAAAGGGTGAACCAGAAAAATAAACATACCCCTCCCCATGGCCGGATTTTTTCCCGCTGTCTTGAAATGTGTGTGGTGGGCATGTCTACTGTCATGGCTCACAGGCAACTGTTTGATGAGTATGGTTTTTTTGATGAATCGCTGCTCTGCTGTGAGGATTACGATCTTTGGCTGCGGGTGGGCAGTAAAGAAAAATTTCTGCTCGTTGATGAGCCACTGACCTTGAAAGACGGCGGACGCAGAGACCAGTTATCAGCTATTCACCGGCTGGGTATGGATATATGGCGCATCCGTTCCATCTGCAACCTGCTGGACAACTGTGGTCTTACCGCTGGGCAATACCAGTTAGCTCTTGCCGAATTGTGCAGAAAATGTACAATCTACGGCAACGGCTGCATTAAGCACGGCCGGCCGGAAGAAGGTCAACAATATCTTTCCCTGCCCCAAAAGTATGCAAAGCCTGATATACAACCTTGAACCCTGAACCGGAAACCTTCTGTGTCCTACGGCAATCCCTCCCGATACATCACCCATCTCTATGTCACCGAAGAATGTCGTGACAACTATTACGCCAAAGAGATTATTGAGCGTAGCGGGCTCCCTGTAACCGTAATCGGTGATCGGGTGCATCCTGATATTGCCGGCAGGTACCCGGACAACCTGACCCGGGGCAAGCATCACCTCCTTCTCTGCCGTAACCGGGGGCAGTTTTTTAAGCCCTGTCCTGCAACCAGGGAATATACCTGCTGTGAATATCAGGTATTGAATATCGGCATGGGCTGTCCTATGGACTGCGTCTATTGCATCCTGCAGGCCTATCTGAATAATCCCTGGATTAGTTTTTTTGTTAATATTGAGGATATGTTTGCCGAACTTGATCAAGCCTTTGCAGTAAATCCTGACACCTTTTTCCGCATCGGCACCGGTGAGTTTGCCGACAGTCTGGCCTTGGATAGTCTGACCGCTTTCAGCCCCTTTCTTGTCAACTATATGCGGGACAAGCAACATGCAGTGCTGGAGCTTAAATCAAAATCCGTGGTCATAGACAACCTGGAAGGCCTTGACCATGGCGACCGCACCATTGTTGCCTGGTCGCTTAACAGTCCTGAGGTTATGGAGCGTGAAGAGATCAGAACAGCTTCTCTTGAAGAGCGGTTGGCTGCAGCCGCTCGAGTAGCGGACTGGGGATATCGGCTTGCCTTTCATTTTGATCCGATCATTTGGCATGACGGCTGGCAGAAGGGATATCGATCAACCATCAGGCGGCTGTTTGAGGTCGTGCCGGCCGAAAGCATTGCCTGGATCAGCATGGGAGCCCTGCGCTACCTGCCCTCTCTCAAGGCCATTGCCTCCAGTCGCTTTCCGAATTCCACTTTTTTTTACGAAGAATTTATAGACGGTCTTGACGGAAAATCTCGTTATTTCAGGAGCCAGCGGGTTGAAATGTACAAAGTCATAGCCGGGGAACTGGCAAAATATGTTGCCCCTGCAACCTGTGTCTACTTCTGTATGGAAAGCGACAATATCTGGCAGGAAGTTTTTGGTTTTACCCCGGAAGAAAAAGGAGGTCTACGGGCCATGCTTGATCGCAGTGTCAGCTGATCTGAATTTTAAAAAATGTGTGCTGGCTTTTTCTCCGTTGGGCGGTAATATAGTCAGTATGGTTGTAACTTTTCAAAATGTGTAGGCTCAAGTTGCTGTAGGAGCTCGGTCCTCAGGGCGATTGTGGCCTGCAGCATGTACCGGCATTCATCGCGCCTTGGGGACAGGGCTCATATAGGATGTTAGCTCTTACTTTTGAGAAGTTATGAAGGCTAGAGTAACCAGAATTTTATAACAAATAGGTGAAGCATGATCAACAAAGTGATTTTAATCGGCAACCTCGGGGTTGATCCCGAACTTCGTTTTACTCAGAGTGGAACCCCGGTGGCAAGCTTCAGGATCGCCACTTCCGAGCGCTGGAAAGATAAGGAAGGTAACCAGCAGGAACAGACAGAATGGCATAACATAGTTGCTTGGGGACGTTTGGGGGAGCTCTGTAATGAATACTTGAGCAAAGGCTCCAAAGTCTATGTCGAGGGAAAGTTGAAGACCAGAAAGTGGCAGGATAAAAATGGCAACGACCGATACACAACAGACATTGTAGCTCGTGATGTGCAATTTCTTACCCCGCGCGGAGAAGGCGGCGATGCAGGTTACGGAACCGGTTCGTCCGGCGGTTACGATCCCGGTCCTGCAGGCGGTGCTGCTCCGAGCGGCGACTATGGTGGTGATTCCTTCTCCGGCGGATCTCCAACAGGTGGCGGCACCGGAGAGGATGTTCCCTTTTAGGAAGGACCTGATATCATTTTTTTGGTGACAGTCTGAAACCCGCTGCATAAGCGGGTTTTTTGTTTTTAAATGATGAGATGAATCTAATTCAGCCCTTGTATTTTGAATGCCCGAGATCAAATAAATGATCTTATGTGGCGAACATACACCTCCGGCGTCTTCATTTTTATCGCACATTGCGCCAATTCTTTCACATAATCAGGGTCTGCTGGAGCGTCCTGTATATCCGGAGATACATAACAAAGCGCCGGCATGAAGCTGCCATCTGAAAGCTCTGTGATTACCGGATACGGGTTGTAGATGATAGCAAAATTATCCTTGAGATTACCATAGAGACTGTCGATGTCTTTGTGGGAAATATGTGCCAAGCCTCCGTATACGACAACGTCAGCATTTTTCTTCAGGTTGACTCTGGGCCTAATTGAGAGTTCGTAGCCATTCAGCCTGGCAGGAGTTGTCTGTTCACAGTTGATTCCGTATTTACGAAGAATTTTTGCACTCATGAATGTGCCGTAAAAGAAAATCCAAACGTTTTTCATAGTAGTTAATTCCTTGGTCGTCCGAGTAATTTATCATTTTTGATTTCTACACTACTTGAGCAGGGTTACAAAGAAATTCGGGGTATCCTATATGGTTTTATCCGAATAATTCTTAATAATTGAGAAAATTGGTCGATCAAATAGACAATTTTCATATCGTTCTTATAATATGAGCTGCAACCTGCAAATTTCAGTAACTAGAATAAAATATTATAAAAAACAAAGATATGGAATACTATAAAATCCTCGGCGTATCAAAAACTTCAACCGCTGACGAGATCAAGAAGGCGTACCGCAAACTGGCATTAAAATTTCATCCGGATAAAAATCCGGATAACAAGGAAGCCGAGGAAAAATTTAAGAAGATCAGCGAGGCTTATGCCGTCCTGTCGGATCAGAAAAAGCGTCAGGAATACGATACCTATGGTTCGGCCGGTTTTCAGCAGCGTTATTCCCAGGAAGATATTTTTCGGGGTTTTGACCTCAACGATATTCTCAACCAGTTCGGATTTGGCGGGGGATCCTTTCGTTCAGGAGGCTTTCGCACCCAGACCGGAGGCGGAGCGAATCCCTTTGGTGATATCTTCGGCCAGGCCGGGAGGGGCTGTGCCGGCGGCAGTTGTCGTCCCCAGCCGGTAAAAGGACAGGATCATACCTATGAACTGTCGGTTTCGCTTGAGGATGTTTTAGATGGTGCGGAAAAAAACATCAGTCTTCGCCGGGACAGCGGCGCGCAGAACATTTCCGTTAAGGTGCCCAAAGGGATTGAGTCCGGTAAACGGCTTCGTTTGACAGGTAAGGGAGCACCTTCCAACTCCGGTGGGCCTCCGGGTGATCTTTTCCTGAAGGTAACTGTCCAGCCACATCCGGTCTTTACCCGGGATGGCAATAACCTTCTCATGGAAAAGAAGATTCCGTTCAGCGATGCCTGTCTGGGTACAACAGTGGAGATCACCACCCTGGAAGACAAAACCTTCAAGGTCAAGGTCCCGTCAGGAGTACAGCAGGAGGCAAAGCTGAGGATTAAGGGGTATGGACTGCCGGCAGGTCCGATCGGCAAGCGCGGAAATATTTATGTGAAGATCATGGTGCAGATTCCGAAAAAGATGAACCGGGAGCAGAAAAAGGCAGTAAAGAAACTGGCGGAATTAGGGTTGTAGAAAGATTGTATAGTTGAACCACGGATGAACACTGATAAACACGGATATAAGGCTACCTTGTGCTAAAAAAACAATAGGTTATTAGGCTGAAGGCTATTAGGGTTGCAGTTTTTAGCCTTTCGGAGTTTATCGCTACCTGCTAACAGCCTTCAGCCTACAGTCTATAAACCTGAGTTGATCAGTGTGAATCCGTGGTTTGCCTCTTTTTTTAAAATTTCTGATCAGCATAGGCCAGCCAGCCGCCGGCTCCAACCAGTTCCTTGTCAAAGGGATTCATGGAAAAGTCGCATTCGACGGTCTCACCGCTTTCATTTCTCCCAATAACAGAATTTTTTTCCAGCTCGATGCTGATCGTTACCCTGCCGTTGTTATCGGCAAGTGCAAAAAGACGGTCAAGGTCCGCCATTGATAGTTCAATGGCGAGAATGCCGCAGTTAAACATATTCTGCCGGAAAATACGGGCAAAGCTTTCACCGATAACCACGTTGATGTCGTTAACTTCCAGGGCCCATACAGCGTGTTCACGTGAGGAACCGCAGCCGAAATTGGAACGGGTGACCAGTACCTTTGCCTGCTGAAAATCTTCAGCATCGGTATCAAATTCCCTGCCGTCAAGAATCAGGTCTTCCAGCAGATGGGGCTGCAGGGCACGTTTGGTTATTTCAGTGAGATATTTAGCCGGGATAATCTCATCGGTATTGATATCGTTTCTATCTATAAAAAAGGCGGGTCCGCCAAACTCTTTCATTGTCTACTCCTATTTAAAAACTTATCGGCTGATCAAAGTCGTTTTTTCTTGTCTGTAGGAGCCCCGGTTATCGGGGCTATTGCTGGCCTGAAGTACGAGGCCTGGATACATATTTCCCGGTGGACAGGGCTCCTGCTAATTTCAGTTTATGAATGGTCTGGGATCGGTGATCTTGCCGGTAATAGCTGCTGCGGCGGCAGAAAGCGGACTCATCAAATGGACCATGCCGCCTTTACCCATGCGTCCGTTGAAGTTGCGGTTGGTGGTTGAGGCACAGGTCTCGCCCTCGGCCAGGACACCACTGCTCATCCCGAGACAGGCACCGCAGGTCGGGTTGAGTACGCAGAACCCGGCATCCATAAATATTTTGATCAATCCCTCGTCCAGGGCCTGGGAATAAATAGCCGGGGTGGCCGGTGTCAGGATGCCGCGAACAGTGTCGGCAACGGTTTTTCCCTTGAGGATAGAGGCTGCCTCGCGGATATCCTCTATCCGGCCATTGGTACAGGAACCGATATACACCTGGTCGATCCTTGTGCCGGCAAGCTCGGAAATATCCTTGACCATGTCCGGCTTATAGTCATAGGTTACCTGGGGCTCCAGGTCTGAGACATCAATGGTCACTGTTTCGGCATAGACGGCATCGGCATCGGAATGCCATTTGCTGAATTCATCGGCAGCCGCGTCAATGGAGGAATATCCGTCTTTAATAAAGGGCCACAGGTACTCAGCGGTTGTGCGGTCGGGCAGGCAGAGTCCGGAAGTTGCCCCGGCCTCTACCGACATGTTGCACAGGGTCATGCGCGAGGACATGTTCATCTGGTCGACCACTGGCCCGCAGAATTCTATTACCCTGTCTGTTGCCCCGTTAACGGTGATTGTTTTGATGATGTGGAGAATGATATCCTTTGCATACACGCCTTTTGGCATGGTGCCGGTGACCTCGATTTTCATGGATTCCGGTCTGCGGAATGCACACACCCCCTTGAGGATGCCGACCTCCAGGTCTGTAGTGCCGACACCGGCGGCAAAGGCACCAAAGGCACCATGGGTACAGGTATGGGAATCACCCATGATTACCGTGTAACC
>Ga0209013_10004171_pt1 | contig 12703 bp, 10 predicted proteins | sample Cruoilmetagenom2_FD_187291 | JGI IMG/M metagenome (GOLD analysis project Ga0209013, IMG submission 187291) | Oil polluted marine microbial communities from Coal Oil Point, Santa Barbara, California, USA - Sample 2 (SPAdes) (version 2) | ecosystem: Environmental > Aquatic > Marine > Oil seeps ... | reverse complement strand
GAAATGATTTACGCCGTAAAAGAAAAACCAATCATTAACGACGCTTTGGAAAAAGATGCATTTGACTGCGGCATCGATCGATTTGCCCGGATCATGTCCTCCGGTTCGGATGCGCCCGGAACACTGCTCTCTTTATGTTCCGCTCATTTTTTAGATGTGTATCAAATGGCAGATATGGTTATCAGTAAAGGACAGGGGAATTTTGAATGCCTGTCAGACACAAAAAGGCCGGTCTTTTTTCTTTTGTTGGCCAAGTGTCCGGTGATCGCCGGAGACTTAAAATGCCGGGTTGGGGATGCAATTTTACTCAATAAAAATCGTCGCGAAGAATTGAAAAAAGATGCGAATTAAAAAACATGAAAGAAGAAGACAACCATGAAAAAAATCGGCATTATCATCTGTGGCCGTTATAAGAACTGCGGTGGCGGGAAATGTTTTCGGGCCCTCGGGGAACGGGTTGGTGGTTTTGCGGTCTATTCCAAAGATGAAGAAGTGGAGGTCGTTGGCTATTCCTATTGCGGAGACTGTCCTGGTGGTAATATTGAATACGTTCCCGAAGAGATGAAAAAGAACGGCGCAGAGGCTATTCATCTGGCAACGGGGCTAGTTGTCGGATATCCCCCCTGCCCGAGGATTCGTCACTTCAAAGAATTTATTGAATGTCGCTATGAAATCCCCGTTATTATCGGGACACATCCCATCCCCCTGAAATACATGGAAATGCAAAAAAAACTATCCTTCTGGGAAAAGATGAACATGGAAGAGCTCGCAGGAAACCTAATGAAGGAAGATGAAAAAGTTATGGAGGCATACAATTGATGAATAATCATAGGAGAATATCAGACCGGGTCGCAAAAATAAAAAAATCCGCAATCCATGAGATGACCCGATTATCCAAATCCGTTGAAGACGCGGCCTTTCTCTCATGGGCCAAGCCAACTTCAGATACCCCGGAACACATCAAGGAGGCGGCCATTCAGGCGATACGCGACGGGCTCGTCGGCGGTTATTCAGAAACATCCGGCATTTTGCCTCTGAGGGAAGAAATTGTCAGGAAGCTGGAAAAGGACAACCGTATTCAAGCTAAAATATCGGAGGTTCTTGTTACCGTAGGTGCTATCGAAGGTCTGTCAGCAGCGGTCATGGCCATCATTGATCCCGGAGATGAAGTTATTTTGCCCTCTCCAACCTATTCCACCCACATCAGGCAGGTCCTGCTGGCATCAGGCAAGCCCATTCTTATCCCCCTTATCGAGGCAGAGGGGTATCGCTGGGACCTTGACGCCGTAAAAAAGGCATTGACCCCCAGAACAAAGGCCATTCTGTACTGTTCTCCCAGTAATCCCACGGGTACCGTTTTTTCGGAAGCAGAGCTTCGCGGGCTGGCCCGTATCGCTTTAGATCACAATCTGGTGGTCATTACAGACGAAGCGTACGAATACTTCATTTTTGATGGAAAGGACCATTTCAGTATCGGCTCCATTTCGGACATGAAGAATCAGGTGGTCAGCACATACACATTCACGAAAACCTATGCGATGACAGGCTGGCGGATCGGCTATCTGCATGCCAGTGAAGAGTTGACCCCACAGATTTTAAAAGCGCATATCCCTTTGGCCATTTGCGCGCCAGTCATCTCGCAATTCGCCGCATTGGCCGCTCTGAAAGGTCCTCAGGAATGTGTGCAGACATTCAGATCGCACTACCTGGCCATGCGGGATGTGATGTGTGAGCGTCTGGACCGGCTCAGTCATATCTTTGCGTATCAGAAGCCGGGCGGATCGTATTTGATGTTTCCCAGAATACGCATCAAAGAAGGCCATGATTCTCTCCTGTTCTGCAAGAAACTTTTGCGGGAAGCAAAAGTATCAGCAACGCCTGGCATCGCATTCGGACCTTCCGGTGAAAGCCATTTACGGCTGTCTTTCTGTGTTCCCGAGGAAACAATCCATAAAGCATTCGATCGAATGGAAGCTTATTTTAAGAATTGAACAAACATCAGCTTATTCGAAGATCAGTTCAGGCGATCGTGGCATCCACAGAGGACATGGATCTCGAGAACATCGGAGCAGCGCTTTGTACCGGATACGATGCTCCGATGCTTTTTAAAAACAGTTATGGATGCCCGCATTTTCCCAGGCATCTACGGTGTTTCAGAAGGCATCCTGTGAGAAATGCGGGGTAGTGTCCGGTAAGGCCGGAAAAACATTGGGCATATAAAATGTTGAGGCAGATTTCAAAGGAACTGAAGAATCACGCACCGTTTACAGTTCTTGGGGCTTTGAGCGGCATAATCATTATGATTTTTTCTCACAAACTGCCGAAAGAGGCGTCATACAACATTTTTTATATTCTCCATCCCAGCCATGTAGTTCTAAGTGCTCTTGTAACAGCATCTATTTATAAGCTCCATGTCTGTAAACGCATCAACGGAAAATGTATTAAAGGAAAATTTAATTTTTGGAGTTTGCTCTTAATTGGCTACCTGGGTTCCGTTGGCATTGCCACAATCAGTGATTCACTCATTCCCTATTTGGGTGAGGTCATGCTGGGAATGCCGAATCGGGAACTTCATATTGGTTTTATCGAAAAGTGGTGGCTGGTTAATCCTCTCGCTTTCATGGGAGTCGTCATTGCCTATTTTCGGCCGACGACCAAGTTCCCTCATGCCGGCCATGTGTTGCTGAGCACCTGGGCATCGTTGTTTCATATTTTGATGGCCGCGGGGACCCATTTAAATTGGTTTTCTTACCTGGTTGTTTTAGGATTTTTGTTCCTTGCGGTCTGGGCACCTTGTTGTTTGAGCGATATTGTGTTCCCGCTTTTGTTTATTAAAGAAGAAAAACCACGGTTGTACAAGGACACATAGTTTTTTTAGAAGGATCAAAAATGAAGACAGAATTAATTGAAGAATCCGTAGCCAAAATTTTAAATTCAATTCCGTTAACGATAAAAATCAAGCCCATTCTAATAGAAAATGTGTTGCTTGGTTGTTTTTTCTCCTTCGGTTATTATAAATTATCGCTTGTGTAAAGATCATTCACTAATTCGTACCCGCTTTCAATAGCATCCTGTGCTTTGCCCACTTCTTTAGCATCACCAATGACATGGACTGGCACCTTGACCCGTAATTTTTCCTCAAGTGGATTGTAGCTCTCCATTCCTGTTGAAACAACAAAAACATCGATATCTTCAAACGTTATCTGTTCACCGTTTCTTTCCGCGTAAACGGTCTTTCCTTCAATCTTTTTAATGAAGGTATGGTCGCTAAACACAGCACCGCTCTCTTTGATCATTTTGAGTGACAGCGCTTTGGCTATCGCCTCCATATCTTCACCAAAATCAACTGTACGTTTCACCAGAACCACTTTATTATTATTTAGAATCAGAGCAGTGGCAATATCAACGCCGATTAGCCCGCCGCCAATGATGAGTACTTTTTTGTCATGCGGCAGATTTTCCTCAAGCAATATTTCAGCCCAATAAAAATTATCCAGTCCTGGAATTGACAGCGCTTTGGGAGTTGATCCCGTAGCCAGAATAACATTATCGTAAGAAATAAGGTCAGATTCTTCTGCCTCTTTGTATATAACATTCACCTTACTTTTTTCTAATTCTTTTTTATAGTAGGTTACTAATTTCCCCATTGACACTTTTTTGGGCGTCAACGGAGCAAAATTAAATTGCCCGCCCAATTTATTTTTTTCAAATAAATCGACTTGATTGCCTCTCTTTTCCAGGTCAAGTGCTGCTTCCATTCCTGCTAATCCACCACCAACCACGGCGTAATTTTTCGGCTTATCAGAAATTTTCAGGACGCCCTCATCGGCAACAACAGCAGGATTAACCAAACAGTGAAGCCCCTGTCCAGATTTTACACCGCCTAAACAGCCATCGGCGCACGCCAGGCACGGTCGTATCTCGCCTTTGACTTCGCCAAGATATTTGCCCACAAAATCAGGATCAGCGACCAGCGCCCTTCCAACAGCAATATAATCGGACATTTTCTCGTTGTTTATTTTTTCAATATCATTTATTTCATTTATTTGTCCAACAGAAATTACAGGAATTTTTACTTTTTCTTTTATTTGTTTTGCCATTTCCCATGTTTTCCCCTTGGGAACAAACATGTGCTGAAAAAACCATGGCGGCGTGGAACAAACAGTGCCCGCAGAGACATGGATAGCAGAAGCACCTGCCAACTGCAATAATTTTGAAAATTCCAGCATCTCGGGCAATTTAATTCCATTGGGTATCATTTCATCGCCGCTTATCCTGACAATTATCGGCAAATGAACAGCCTCTTTTACCGCCAGGAATGTTCGAAGCGCAAATCGGACTCTATGTTCAAAAATTCCACCAAATTCGTCCTGCCTGTCATTTACAAAAGGAGAAAGAAATTGGGCGGCAAGATAACCGTGACCGAATTGCAATTCTATCATGTCAAAATCTGCTTCTTGTGCCCTTATGGCGCTTTGTTTGAACAAATCAAAAACCTTTTCGATATCTTCTTTTGTCATTCGTTTGGGCGTTGCGCCGCCGTTTTCACATGGTTTGTCTGTTGAAGAAAGAAAATAATTGCCAGGTATTTTGGGATTTGCCATTCGTCCTGGATGATTGAGATGGGCAATCGCTTTGGTATCTGTTTTGTGAAAAAGTGCAGTCAGCTTTTTTAAACCATCGATTTTGTCATCATTATCAATCCCCATCTGAGTAGGCATTTCTCTCAGACCGCTGTCCATATAAAAGGGTTCAGGAATAACTGCACCTAAATATCTGGCTCTTCTTTTATAAAAAGCAAGATGTCTTTTTGTTACCACACCGCTTCCATCACCATACCCAGTTTTAATGGGCGGGAAAATAAATTGATTTTTTAAAGGTACCATTTTTATTTCTCCTGTTATTTTTCTTTTTGACTTCGATCATTTCATAAATCCTTGATGACTTCAATCAATGCTTTCTGTATATTGCCTTTTCTGAAGAAGATTTTCGTTCCTTTTTCTTGCAACCTTTTTATTTCCTATTGCTCATGACCTATCATAATTTTTTACCGTAAAGGGACTTCATTCAACACCCGAGTCAGGATATATTTTATCGGTTTTTGAGTTCATTTTTTACAATCAATTTTATAGATAAAATAGAATGACAAAAAAATTATAAGTATGAATAGTATAAAAAAAGGTGTAAATCCTAATTCAGTTATTATCCAGCCACCTAATAATGGAAAAATGACAGGAAGAATGCTGCCCGCACCGGACAAGCCAGCGTATAATGCTCTGTTCTTATCAGTGGTGATTTCTAATAAAATTCCGCTCATCGAAATACTATGAATTGTAAAGACGATTCCTCCAGCCAAAAAGATGTAAGGAAAAGTCATAGAACCTGGCAGCATTAAAACAAACAGAGGAATTAGGACAGATAAAATGGAAGTAATGTACAACATTGGTTGGTATTTTATTTTTTTCGAATAATAGAAAAGTATACTGCCAGTTAAAATGCCGCCAATTACTTTTAGAATCAAAAAGTTTCCGATGTCATGCCCCCCCGCAGAAAACATTTTTTTGGCATAAAGGATTAAAAAAGGCATCAAAACGATACTAATTCCCTGTGTATTTACCAAAAACAAATAATTTCGCAATTTTTTATTGGTGCGGATTTCTTGAATAACAATGTGTACGAATTTCACCAATCCGTCAATTTTGGAGTTGGATGCATGGATTTCCTTGATTTTCCAGAATCCAAAAGACGCAATTCCAAGCAGTCCAGCAGCGAGGGAAAATAGTATGGCGTAATTCACCGGATAACCAGAAGACGTAAGAACCCTCCTCGCAAGAAAGGCTGACATAAAAACAACAATACTGGAAATAACATGTTTGGCAGAAAAAAACGCTTTTCTCTTTTCCTGCAATACCGATTTCCCCAAAATATCAACATAATTGATGTTTGCAAAAGCACCGCTAAAGGAAAACAGGGAAATCAAAACGAAAATGAACCAGATGATAAAACTATCATTAATATGAGATGAAAAATAAAATAACAACGCCATTCCGCCGAGAGCGAAAATACGAGCGTTAATTCCGCCCAGCAAATAACTTTTTTTTGAAGGTTGATTATTCAAGAACGGAGCAAAAAATAGTTGCGCAAATCTTCCTCCGCCCAGCATAATTGCTGTTAATATTCCAAGCTGGAGCGAACTGCCGCCCGCATCAACCATCATAGCCGGAATAATGGTGTCTACATCCATGAAATTTATAGCCAGGGCAAGGAAAACAGCGTGCCATAAAAAACAATAATAATTATTTTTTGATATCTGTTTGTTTAATTTCACCGCATAAATCTATTCTGTGTCATTCGTTGAACGTCCGTTAATATTAATCCATTTATCAATGAAATTTTTATAACTCGTTCCATAATTGAGATAATTTTTCATTTGTCGCTTCCATTGACAGTAACCGTGATGAAACCATGGATCCGCAGCCAGGCTTCAACAACGGCGCGCTTTGAAGTGTCCTTCATCTGTTCCATTATAGGTGCCGCCTATCGTTTAATCCAGTCAAGAATCGCCCTTCTTTTTCACTTGTTCAGTCTCACACCTCCAGTCTGAGCTCACAACGCAAAGCATGATAATACGGCACCCGCACCTTTTTCGGGCCCGGCTGGCTTATCACGGCCCGGCCTTCACGTAACCGCCGGCACCACCGCCTCACCTTACAATACGACACTTCCGCCCTGGTTTTCTTAGCCTTCATACGATCCCTGCCTTCCAGGGCCTCGATCTCCTCCAGGTCTCGCACAAGCTATCTCAGCTTCATGATCTCCCGGGTGAATGCCAGCTCTTCCTCCGTATTGATCGGCCTGGACGGACGGCATGAAGCCTACGCATCCTGCGTCCCCCATTTATAGAGCACGTCTATGCGCAGGCTCGCCCGCGGACGTTTGCGTTAGACCCGCTGTCGATAATACGCCCGGGTCCGGAATTCAACCTTCGAGCGACCGGCCAAGCCGTTGAACCTATTGTTGCAAAACGATCAATCTTGAATTAAAATTTAATAAACGGCTGCCCAGTCCTGGCTCAGTATGGCCGGAACGGACGGGCTATCCGGAGGATGACATAATTTGCAGCTTCAACGAAGCGCATTGAGAAATGCGGGCTAGCAGGCACCATGACCATTGATGAACTGAACGAGCGCTTATCTCAAAAGGAAATTGTGTCTCTGAAGACAGAAGAGTGGTCCCGGCTGGCGGACCACTTTAAAGAACTGGAACGCCATGAAACTTTTCTCGTTGGTGATCTATTCATTTTGCGAGGTGAAATCGGTTTGGTTGCCGTGGAGCAGCCTTCGGACAACAACCGGGTGGTAAGACGGCTGTCTTCCGTTGACGAAAAAAATCGATTTGTTCAGCAGCGGCTGGATACGTACGAGCGCATGTGGGATGGGTGTGGATGCAAGATCGACTACTACAAATAGAATAATCGTCGGAATCATCGGCTTGCCCCCCAAACCCGCAAAATCACGTAAAAACGCACTGTTTTCTATTCGCACCACAACCTCATGATAGCTGTCCCCTTCTCTAAACATCACAATCAGAAATTATGGAAAAATGACTGAAACTTTTGGAGGTAAATGAAGATGAAAATAACAATTGTTTATGATAATACTACAACAAAAAAAGGTATGATCGAAGATTGGGGATGGTCTTGTTTCATTGAAACGAATGAACGAAATATTCTTTTTGATACCGGTGGTAATGGGAAGATCCTTCTGGAAAATCTTGTAAATTTGAATATCGATCCCAAGTCCATTGATGATGTTGTGATTTCACATCCCGATTTCGACCATATTGGAGGACTTTCTACTTTCTTATCTTCGAATCAGGATGCAATGGTTCACATTCCCATTTCTTTCCGCGGAATTCGATATCCCAATGAAGTGAAATACTATGACAAACCAACAAAGATATACGAAAATATTTTCCTTACCGGTGAATTAGATAAAAGGGAGCAATCTTTGGCAATTAAAACAGAAAAAGGATTAGTTCTTATCATAGGTTGTGGACATCCGGGAGTTAGGGAAATTATCGATTCGATATCTAAATTCGGAAATGTATACGCAATTATCGGTGGTTTACACGGATTTAATGATTTTGATATTCTCGAAAATATTGAAAAAGTCTGCCCTTCTCATTGCACGAAATACAAAGAAAAGATCAAAATGTTATATCCTGACAAATATATAGAAGGCGGAGTTGGAGAGAAACTTGAGTTCTAAAAAGTATACTAAAAAGAACTTCAGGAAAAGAATTTCCAAAATTGATTGGAAATATCTTCCCTGTACAAACTCCCACCTATTCCACTCATATTCGTCAAGTTGAGTTAGCTTCAGGAAAACCTGTACTCGATTAAATTCTACGCCGGAAACCGTTCCCCAGCACTTCCTGAACCTTGTGAACCGTTACAAAGGCATGGGGATCAATGTCCTCGATCATCTCCATCAGCAGGGCGATTTCTTTCCTTGTCACCACGGTCATGATCGCTTCACGATCCACATCTGTGTAGAGCCCCCTGACTTTCAGGGCCGTGGCGCCCCGGCTGAGTCTGTGCTCAATTGCTTCAGCGATTGTGTCATGTTTCTTTGAAATGATCATGGCGGAACGGGCGTAGTCAAAGCCATCGAGAATCACGTCGATTAAACGGGCCGAAATGAAGAGCAGGAAAAAAGCGTACAGCGTGAGGGACATAGCCGGCCTATCCGGAGATAGCTCTTTGAGATAAATAACCAGGCCTGCAAAAGAAATGACCAGAAAATCGACCATCATAATGGCATGTCCCGGCTTGGTGCCGTATCGCTTTTGCAGAATGGCTGCAATAATATCCGATCCGGCCGTGCTGCCCTTGAATTTAAAAATAATTCCAAGCCCGATCCCCAGCAGCACCGCACCGATTAGAACCAGAAAGAGAAAATCATGGTGCAGTAGATCCTGTATGGTGTCGGTCCGGTTCAGAGCGAGCATTGAAAGGCCGGGGATGTCTCCCCGGAAAAAGTCGATAAAGAAGGCACTGATCGTAAATCCATAAAAAGTGCGGGCGCCAAAACGCGCTCCCAGCACGCGGATCCCCCAGACGTAAAGGGGAATGTTGAGAAGCCAGATCATCAGTCCCACAGGGATCCTGTCCCCTGATAAATAGTGGAGGGCCATGGCAAGACCGGAAACGCCGCCCGGAACGACGCGGGCATCCACAAGAAAGACGCTGATACCCAGGGCCATCAGGACCGCACCGATGGTTATGAAGAAATAATCTCTTAAAGTGTGTTTAGTCCATCTTATTTTCATGACGCGCTTCCCTCTGTTTCATGGTTTGACAGTCTATGAGGCGGACGGCGAGTATATGAAACGCCCTGCGGTCCGTCAATACAATTGTCCCCCTTTTACCCTCTGAATCGACCTCTGGAAAAATACTGGCTCTGTTCAGCAATATGGCGTATAATAATCTTGTGAGAATAGGGGAAACTCGGGAAGTCTTTACCTGCCTTCATAGATGACGGCTTCATAGATCCCCTGCCAATGGTAGAGTATTTTTCTGATTTTCTCATGATCAATGAAATCGTGGGAAATAGCTCGTCCCGTTCCCATGGGGGCGTGCCGGAAACTGAACCTGGAGGGTAAAATGAAAAACTTTTTTATCACGGCGCTTTTACTGATCCTGTTCCTGACGGCCGGTCTGTATGATTTCGGCGCGGACCTCGTTGTGGAAAAGAAGGGGATTGAAACACGGGCGATTGTCAGGCTGAAGAATCTTTCACCGAATGAAGTCAGGAACCTTGCCCCGCTGCACCTGGACATTGCCGGTGTTTTCAGAAACGGGGACGTGGATATCGTCATCGATCCCTCGAAGATCGACGGGCTTCGTAAACTCGGGCACGAACTTGAGGTCCGGATCCCGGATATCGAGGCGGACATGATCGCCAAAATGGGAGAAGACCGCTATGATTTCGGGAATTATATGACGTATACAGAAGTAGTGGCCGCCCTGGATCAGCTCCATTCGGATTATCCGTCCCTGACCACGGACAAGATCAATATCGGCACAAGCCTTGAGGGGCGGACCATCTGGGCCATGAAGGTTTCGGACAATCCCTCCGTAAACGATCCCGGAGAGGCGGACATCCTTTACAACGGTGTACACCATGCCAGGGAGCCGATCGGCGCGAGTCTATGTGTCCTGTTTGCTGAATATTTGTGCGATAACTACGGTGTGGATTCCCATATCACGGATCTTGTCGATGCCACCGAGGCCTGGATCGTTCCGGTCGTCAATCCGGACGGTTATGTTTACAACGAAGGCGGCGGCGGCGGCTGGTGGCGTAAAAACAGAAGAAACAACGGGGACGGCACCTGGGGCGTCGATCCCAACAGGAATTACGGCTACCAGTGGGGATATGATAACAACGGCTCAAGCCCTTACACAAGCGATGAAGTTTACCGCGGCCCTTACGCTTTTTCCGAACCCTGTACCCAGGCGATGCGCGATTTCTTCAATGCCCATGAATTTGTTTTTTCCGTGGATTATCACAGTTACGGCAATCTCCTTCTTTATCCCTGGGGTTATGTAAACCAGCCGACGCCGGATGAAGATTTTTACGTGTCTTTTCTCAATTACTGGGCCGGTTATAATGGATACGCCGTTGGAAGGCCCGGTGAACTGCTTTATAATGTAAACGGCGGATCCATTGACTGGGAGTACGGCGAGCAGACCTCCAAACCGAAATGCTTCGGCCTGAGCCCGGAAGCGGGAGAAGACTTCTGGCAGGACAGCCAGATCAACCAGCATTTCGCTGAAAACAAGGACGGCATGCTGCACCTCCTGGAGCTGGCCGCCTTCCCCATGGTCAGGTACCATTCGCATGAAGTGGCTGACGGCGGTAACGGCTGGCTGGATCCCGACGAAACAGCCGATCTCGTGCTGACGCTGGACAACCCGGGCATCAGGGACGCGACAAACGTCAGGGTCACGCTGACGGAGACGGATCCCTATATCGACTTTCCGGATGATACCGCGGATTTCGGGGATATACCCGGCATGAGCAGCGCGGACAACAGCGCGGATCCTTTTTCGGCCCACGCCGATGCGTCCACCCCCATGGGATACGGCGCCCAGGTTACGGTTCATATTACGGCGGACGGCGGATACAGCCATGAGGATACATTATTAATGACCGTCGGTGCGCCCGACACGCTCTTCTTTGACGACATGGAGTCCGGAAACAGCGGCTGGACACATGGCGGGACTTATGATGAGTGGACGCTGGGCAATCCCGCGGGCAGCGGGAGTTCTTCCGATCCGGGCAGCGCTTACTCGCCCTCCAATGTGTGGGGCACGGATTTAGGGTCCTCCGGGGATTACGAGGACTACTGCGATCAGTGGCTGCAAACGCCCGCGCTGGACTGCAGCAACTATACGGGCGTTACCCTTCGATATTACCGTTATCTGAATGTGGAAAAAGGCCAGTGGGACCATGCCATGATCTATGTGAACGGGATTCTCGTCTGGGAAAACGGCTACTCATCGGATCACCGCGACTCGTCGTGGCAGCTTCATGAAATCGATATTTCAAGCTATGCGGACGGGGAAGCGTCGGTCACCATCCGCTGGGAGCTTGATGCCGACAGCTATATTAATTACGGCGGCTGGAACATCGACGACGTTCTGGTCACGGGATACATAACGAGCAGCAACACCGCTCCGGTCCTGAGCAATCCGTCGTTTACGCCCGCTTCCGGCTATTACGGCACGCGCTTCGAGTTCAATGTGGATTATGACGACGCGGATGGAGATGCGCCCGCGTTAATTCAGGTCAACATCGATGGAATCGACTATGACATGACCCTTGATTCGGGCAGTCCCGCAAACGGCACCTATCGTTACCGCACCCGTGACATCGCCCAGGACGAGACACATGCTTATTACTTTTTCGCCACGGACGGGAATGGCGGGAGTGACCGGAATCCCGTTTCAGGGACATACAGCGGGCCGAGCACGGTGGATCCGGAACTCTTAGTCACTGGCACGCCGGGCCCGGGGGCCTGGATGACCCTGGAAGCCTGGGGTTGTGTCGACGCCCTCTGGGGCGCGGCCTGGAGCATGTACAACGGTCCGTTTTATCTCCCGGCGTCCGGCCTGACTTATGACGTGGGGCCCGGAAACCTTCATCTGGCGAAAAAGATGGTGGATGATCCGGTGAATCTCGACGAGTTCGGTTACGGTACGAAAGACTTCCAGCTGCCTGCGCATGTTTCGTCGGGCACAAAGTATATCCAGGCGACCACGAAGATGAACGCCTTCTGGGCCAAAACCAACTTCGAGACATTCATCGTGCCCTGATCGAATCAGTGATTCAGGCAAAGCGGGTACAATATACACATTCTCTGATTATGATCAGATTTGACTGCGATCGGGGCTACTCATTCAACTGCAGGGGCGGCGCTTGCTTCGCCGGGAGAAAGGAAAATATCCCTGATAAAAAGCAAAAAAGGGCTTTTCATCATTATCCTCGGTTTAGCGGTCAGGATGATTTATACCCTGCACGCTGCTTTGAAAGACCCCCTATTCTATCAACCGATCATGGATCCGCTCTACCACCACCAGTGGGCGCAATCTATCATCAGGGGTGGCTGGCTCAATGATCTTCCTTATTTCCGCGCG
>Ga0209013_10004170_pt1 | contig 12704 bp, 11 predicted proteins | sample Cruoilmetagenom2_FD_187291 | JGI IMG/M metagenome (GOLD analysis project Ga0209013, IMG submission 187291) | Oil polluted marine microbial communities from Coal Oil Point, Santa Barbara, California, USA - Sample 2 (SPAdes) (version 2) | ecosystem: Environmental > Aquatic > Marine > Oil seeps ... | reverse complement strand
AGGCAAGAAGCTGATCCTTTCGAAAGAAGAGCTGGAACTGGACTATCGTAAGAGCGTGATAACTAAAGAAGGCTATTACGTTTTATCTGCTGAGTTTGACTTGGAGCCTGGAAATCAATTGTCAATTGATTCAAAAATTGCGGACCTGACTCATTTACGTGAATCCAAGCAACCTCTCGAATATCCATCGGCGGGCAGTGTGTTCAAACGGCCACCAGGTTATTTTGCAGGCAAGCTGATCCAGGATTGCGAATTGCAGGGCAAAGGATTCGGCGGAGCGGAAGTTTCCACCAAGCACGCAGGATTCATCGTGAATAAAAACAAGGCGACAGCTACCGACTATATTCAAACGATTGAAATGGTTCGCACGAAAGTGAAAGAAAAATTCGGCGTGGAACTGGAGCTTGAAGTGAAAATAGTAGGCGAAAACGAATAACCGAAGTCTCGAATTCTTATGGATTCGAGGCTTTTTTTATGCATTTTATTGCATATACTATTATACTTGTAACATAAATAGATAAATGTCAGGGGGAAAAAATGGAACATTTCACAACGGATTTCATTATATTATTAATCGGTATTTTTCTTTTATGTGGTGTCCTGATGACCAAACTTTCTGCAAGAGCGGGAGTGCCGGCCCTTATCTTGTTCATGTTTCTGGGAATGGCGTTAGGTAGTGATATATCGGGATTAATTCATTTTTCGAATCCTAAGCTTGCTCAAATGGTGGGTGTTTTTGCCCTTATCATCATTTTATTTGAAGGTGGGCTCCAGACGCAGTGGAAACATGTTCGTCCAGTCCTTGGAGGCTCAGCCGTCCTTGCCACTCTTGGTGTCGTGCTGACAACGTCCATCGTGGCAGTAGCAGCTTACTATGTCTTGGATATCGGCTGGTTGGAAGCATTTCTACTTGGCTCCATTGTCGGGTCGACCGATGCGGCTGCTGTGTTTTCAGTACTATCGGGTCAGAACATTAAACAAAAACTGACCTCGACATTAGAGGCTGAATCCGGAACGAATGATCCAATGGCGATGTTCCTGACCATTATTTTTATTGAATGGATTTTGTTGCCTGATTTATCCGCATGGTCGTTAGTGGGCATGTTTGTTATGCAAATGGGACTCGGCACATTGTTCGGTTTCGGCCTTGGTTTTTTCGCTTCCAAAACGATGAACAAGATAAAATTGGATGCCGGCGGATTGTATGCTGTACTATCTGCAGGTTTTGCCATTTTCATATACAGCATGACTGCTGTTCTCGGTGGGAGCGGTTTATTGGCCGTATATATAGCGGCAATGATTATCGGAAATCGGGAGTTGACGCATAGCTATTCAATCTTCAGCTTCCATGAAGGATTTGCCTGGTTGATGCAAATTGTGATGTTCGTGATGTTGGGATTACTGGTCTTCCCAAGCGACCTTGCGAATTGGGATCTCATTTGGAAAGGGCTTGTTCTTTCCTTTGTACTGATTGCGATCGCTCGTCCAATCGCCGTTTTTGCTTCCACCATGTTCTTCCCATATTCAATGAAAGAAAAATGGTTCATGTCCTGGGCGGGATTGAGAGGGGCAGTACCAATTGTTCTTGCTACATTCCCGATGCTAGCAGGTATAGAAAACAGTACGATGTATTTCAATATCGTTTTCTTCATTGTACTGACGTCAGCACTTTTGCAGGGATCGACCATTCCGTTCGTGGCGAAATTGCTTGGACTTAATGGGCCACCAGTGGCTAAGCGCATTCACTCTCTGGAACTGGTATCCATGGATCGGGCCAATGCTGAAATGCTGGAAATAGAAGTTTCACTGAAATCCCCATTTGCCGGACAACTTGTACAAACGATCGGGTTGCCTGAAAAGACGGTCATCAGTGCGATTATTCGACAAGGTGATTTGGTCATGCCGACGGGTATAACTGAGCTGCAACCGAAAGATGTATTATATATTCTGACGGCAAAGGACCAAGTGAAGAATGTAAAACTTGTAATGTCTGAAGAAGTAATTTTATAAACTAGTGAGCCGGACTTTAAATTGTCTGGCTCGCTAGTTTTTTTGTTAAGAAGGACTTTTATCTTTTATACAGAAATATGGTTAGATAGAGAGTTTAGGAGGAGAAGGCCATGAAGGGGAAAAGGCAGCTAGGGAAATGGATTGGTTGGAGTATAGGAAGTATTGGGGTAATTCTGATTGCCGCAGTCGTATTTCTGAATGTCTACCTCGGCAATTCCAAACCGCAAATCGAAGGGGAAATGGCAGTCGATGTCCTAGACGAGGGAGTGGTGGTCACTCGTGATGAACAGGGAGTTCCTCACATTGAAGCGGAAAACGATGCGGATCTTTACAGAGCCCAAGGTTTCGTGCAGGCTCAGGATCGCATGTTCCAGATGGATCTAGCGAGACGCCAGGCAAGCGGCCGCTTGGCGGAAGTGGTAGGGGAGGCAGCTGTTACAACCGACCAGTTCTTCCGCACGTTCAGTTTGCGGCAAGCAGCGGAAGATTCATGGAACGGGTATGGGGACGAGGCGAAGCAAGTGCTCACTTGGTACGCTGAAGGGGTCAATGCATTCATAGAACAGGCAAAAGAAGAAAAGAAACTATCCTTTGAATTCAAGCTCCTTGGTTATGAACCGGAACCATGGACGGAAGTGGATTCCCTGACAATCGGCAAATTCATGGCGTATGACCTTGGTGGCAACTGGTCCAGTTTGGCTATACGGCATTGGGCGCTTGGGAATTTCCCAGAGGATAAAGCACGTGAATTATTCATTACATATCCAGAAGACAAACCCGCCATCATAGAGGCGAATCTGAACAACCAAGTTTCAGTTGCAGGGCAGTTCAATCCCTCCGTCATGCCGAATGAATTCAACGGAAGCAACAACTGGGTGGTGTCCGGAGACAAGACAAAATCTGGGATGCCAATGCTCGCGGATGATCCTCATCTCGGACTGAGCACACCATCGATTTGGTATCAGATGCATTTGAAATCACCTGAACAAAATGTAAGCGGTGTCATATTTGCCGGGGTTCCAGGCATCATTCTTGGTCATAATAATGAAATTGCATGGGGCGTCACAAATGTAGGACCGGACGTCCAGGATTTATATATTGAAACACCAAACCCTGAAAATCCCACGCAGTTCAAGTACGAAGGGGAATGGGAACAGGCTGCAGTGAGGGATGAACCGATCAAAGTGAAGGACGGGGAAACGGTCGACTTTGAAGTGGTCGTCACGAGACACGGGCCGATTATCTCGAATGTCATGTTTGATGAAGAACAACCAAGCGCATTATTTTCCATGCAGTGGACCGCACTCGAACCCACGCTGGAATTGCAGGCGGTCCTGAACATGAACAAAGCATCGAATTGGGATGAGTTTGAAACGGCATTGGAAGACTTCCATTCGCCTGCCCAAAACTTCGTGTTCGCCGCAAAAGACGGGACCATTGCGTATAAAGCCAATGGACGGATTCCGATACGTAAAGCAGGGGATGCACAACTGCCGGTTCCAGGGAATTCGAAAGATTACGGATGGGAGGGATACGTGCCTTTTGACGAGCTGCCGACCATCGTCAATCCCGATAAAGGCTTCATTGCTACAGCGAACAACCAAGTGGTGGATGATTCATACCCTTATCATATAACGGATTACTGGGCACAGTCGTACCGCTTCGAACGCATAACGGAAGTATTGGAAGAAGGCGACGACTTCACGAAAGAAGACATGATGACACTGCAGATGGACCAGCACAACTTGCAGGCACGGGAATTCCTGAAAGACATGGTCGCATCGGTCGAAAAGATGGATCCCGATAATAAGTATGGTGAAATCACGGATCTGTTGAAGGAATGGAATCAAGTGGATTCCGTAGATGCAGCCGCTCCGCTCGTGTTCCATAAATGGATCAAGCAGTTGCCGGTGACACTGTTCAGTGAACAAATGCCGGTAGATGTATATGAATTGCTTGCTGGAAAAGGCAACATCACGGATACCATGATGCGCGACGGGTTTGAGGGACGTGAAGGAGTATGGGTAAGTGAACACGGAGGATTCGATAAATGGATTTTTGATTCGTTCGAGGAATCCGTCGCATCCATTGAAGAGGAGTTTGGGAAAGATGCAAGTGATTGGAAATGGGGGGACTATCATCAATTGACATTCGATCACCCATTGGCAGGTGCTTCTCCAATCTTCGCCTATTTCCTGAATCCGGAGCGTGTGCCGGTCGGTGGTTCCAATATAACGGTGATGGCAACAGCTTTCGAGGAAGATGGTTCTGTCGATCACGGTGCAGCATGGCGATTTGTTGCTGATCTAGCCGATTTATCAAGTGCCCATCATATTGTCGGCCCCGGTCAAAGTGGTCATATGAAATCGAATTGGTTCCACAGCCAAGTGGAGGATTGGGTGAACGGGGATTATCATGAAACGGTAGTCAAAGGTGAAATTGTTGATGGACATAGGTTACTATTATCTCCAGAAGAGTAAGAGTAAGGACGTGTTGCAAGCATGAAGAAATTATTGTTGGTGGGGACAGGGGGGATGCTCGGCGCGGTTTTACGCTATCTCGTTACGCTATCGATTCCGGATATGTTTGTTTTGTTCTTCGCTAATGGAATGGGAAGTTTCATTTTGGGATGGTTGACTGGTCGTGCTGCCGCTACAGGAAAAGCGGCTTCGATTTTGTGGACGACAGGTCTTCTCGGATCCTTTACTACATTTTCCACGTTTTCGGCAGAGTGGCTATCCATTGCGCAGAGTGATTTCGGATTCGCCATCCTGTATGCACTTATCATGACCGTATGGTGCTTCATTCTGGCCGCCTTCGGGATGAAATGGGGGAATGGATTGCCATGACATGGTTAGCGTTGGCTATCGGCGGTTTCCTGGGAGCGATTGCGAGATATCTTGTTTCCCTCAGGTTCACAGGAATGAAGGGGATTTTCTGCGTCAACATTCTAGGATCATTTCTGTTTGGTGTGTCTTTGCAAGTAGTCAATGAATCTGGGACATTCGCATCCTTTTGGATGATTGGATTCCTTGGTGCATTCACCACATTCTCCACGTTTGCCGTACAATTCGTGGAGACATGGATGAAAGGTCAAGCCACGAAAGCATTCACATATGCGGTGGTGACATTGACGGGCGGATTCCTGTTTGTGTGGCTCGGTTGGTGGCTTGGCGGAATATGAAATCTAAAAGCTGTTTCTTATTGACTTGTGTTTGGTCAAAGGGAAACAGCTTTTTTATGGAGAAATTTGGGTGAAGCCGATTAAATGGTGTTGGTTGCCGATTAAAGCGTGAAAAATGCCGATTATCAATCAATTCTCGCCGATTAAAACATAGAGTTTGCCGAATAAACCGTAGGAAATGCCGAATACCACATCACCATATTCACACCCCTACTTGAAATCAGAATATGCCTTTCTCAACGACTCTCCCCAATCGCCCGGTAGTGGTCTCCGCATGGATAATGGATTGATACACGGCTTCTTCCGTTGCTTCAATCACTGCCTGGAACAATTCATTCATTAAAGGGTGATCGTCCCGTAAGACTGACTGAGTAACAAATAATTCCTTTGATTCATGATCAACGGGTTGACCGTTTGAAAAAGCGATGATGATATCACCGCTCCCGTTATGTACATGGGTACCCGTGCGTCCAAGCCCGATAGCGGCACGTTTTGCCAGGCGTTTCAATTGACGGGCATCGACTGGTGCATCAGTCGCGACGACGATGATTACTGAACCATCGGGCTTGTCCAATGTATCTTTTTCCCACTGGGCAATCCGGCATTCATGCGCGCGTCCGAAGTTCGTCAGTGTAAGGATGCCAACCGTAAAAGAATGATCTCCATGTTCCGCAATCCGTGATGAACTACCGATGCCGCCTTTGACGCCGTAACAAATCATCCCTTTGCCTGCACCCACTGCACCTTGATCGAAACTTCCAGAAGAAGCATTGATTATCGCTTCGATGGCATGTTCAGGTCGGACAGCTAACCGGCGCATGGAATTCAAATAACTGTCGTTGCATTCGCCGACCACGATATTCAGTGAACTGGTGGAATCGCCAATTGCAGGATTTTGAGCCAGCATATGTTCAAGAGTTCCTTCCAAAACGGCGCCAACGCTGAATGTGTTCGTCAGCATGATCGGCGATTCCATCAAACCCAATTCCTCGAGCTGGATGAGACCGACTGTTTTGCCAAAGCCATTCAAGACAAAACTTGCAGCCGGCACTTTATGTAAAAATGTATTTTGATCATGGGGGAGAATGGCAGTCACTCCTGTGCAAATGGCGTCTTTATCATCAATCACTTCATCCAGTGTGACGTGACCCACTTTAACTCCGCTGACATCCGTAATCAAATTCAGTCTTCCTTTTTTCAACTCATTCATCTCCTTAAAAATAAAGACTGATCAAGTAACTGATCAGTCTTGGGTGTATTACTTTATTAAAAGAACGGGAGAGTGCACGCGTTTTGCAACTTTGTGACTGACGCTGCCGAGGACCATTTCCTGCAGGGTATTGAGACCGCGGCTGCCAATGACGACAACGTCGTAATTTTCCTTGTTCGCGTGCTCCACAATGACCGGGCCCGCTTCACCATGAAGCAGTTTAATTTCTGATGGAATGCCTTTGTCAGTGAATAATTCTTTGATAGGCATGATTTTGTTTTTACGGTCGATGTGCAGTTCTTCACTACTCAGACTGTGAATGACATCTGTTCGTGTCTTGTCGTAATCCAATACGTACAATAACGTCACATGTGCACCAGGCGAAGCGCTTGCAAGGAAAACAGCATGTGATGCAGCTCGCTTCGAATGGACAGAACCATCTACTGCTACCAATATTCGTTTATACATTCCTAAACCCTCCTTAGTGAAGTGGTGATTTTGCGCCGGCCTCTTGATGGATCGCCAGTTTATCAAGCAACTTTTTGCTCGGTTCATTCAATCCGGTCAAGGTTACGTGCCGTCCTTTTTCCTGAAGCTTCAGCATGACACGATCGATTGCACCGACTGCGGAATCGTCCCAGACATGTGCATTTGTAAAATCGATGGTGACATGGTTCGGCATTTCATTTAGTTCGAAGTATGTGGTGAAGTCCTCCACTGAAGCAAAAAATAATTGTCCTTGTACTTCATATATATTCTCTACATCTGAAGTTAAACCCTTTTTTTGTACCTTCACTTTTGAAATTTTGGCTGTAAAGAAGATGGCGCTCAACAGCACACCTGCAAAAACACCCTTTGATAAATCATGCGTCCACACCACGGTAACGACGGTTACTAATAAAACGATGGCATCCGTTCGGGGAGCCTTGACCAAATATTTGAACGAACCCCAGTCAAATGTCCCGATGGATACCATGACCATGATTGCCGCCAAGACAGGCATTGGAATTTGCATCACCAGAGGAGCGAATACCAATATCAGGATGATCAGCACAACGCCGGCAGTCAATGCCGACAATCGCCCGCGTCCGCCCGATTTAACGTTGATTCCCGATTGGCCGATCATGGCACATCCAGCCATCCCACCAAAAAATCCAGTGATGATATTGGCAATCCCTTGTCCACGTGCTTCGCGGTTCTTGTCCGAACCAGTATCGGTCATGTCATCCACGATGGAAGCGGTCAAAAGAGACTCAAGCAAACCGATGATGGACAGCGCCAAAGCTGTAGGGAAGATAATCTGCAAAGTCTCGAAATTCAATGGAACATCCGGAATGAAAAATGCCGGCAGACTTTGCGTGATCGTTCCCAGGTTCCCGACGTTCTGCAAATCCAGATCCATCGTGATGACAATCGCCGACAAGACCACGATGGCGATCAACGGTGCTGGAATGGCTTTGAAAAAGCGTGGCAAGATGTAAACGATTAACAGCGTCACTCCCACAAACACATAGGTCAGAGTAGACACGCCGAAAATGAATTCAACTTGAGCCATGAAAATCAAAATAGCCAAAGCATTTACGAACCCCATCATGACGGCTCTTGGAATGAACCTCATGATTTTTGCAACCTTCAAATAGCCCCAAATGATTTGAAGAACTCCGGTCAGAATGGTTGCCGCAAATAAATATTGTATCCCGTGTTCCTTTACCAACAGGACCATCGCCAAGGCCATGGCTCCTGTAGCTGCCGAAATCATCCCGGGTCTTCCGCCAGCGAATGCGATGATGACCGCAATGGTGAAGGAAGCATACAATCCAACCATCGGATCGACCCCTGCAATGATTGAGAAAGCGATGGCTTCGGGAATCAGTGCCAGTGCAACAACGGTACCGGCCAGAATATCACCCCGGATATTGCCGAACCATTGCTGTTTAAATGATTGTATATTCAAAAATAACACTTCCTTTAATTCTTATCTTTTAATTCCGATCGTAAATCCCCGCTCAATTTAAACTTGAAAACTATAACAAAAAAATGACTTTCTGTCCAATATACATTCAAATGAGCATTTGAACGTATTGGTGTCATGTCTAAAGTCTGTTCATTCAAATATTTATTTGAATGTCCTTGCCATATTATGAACACAAACATATACTGGTATTAACAATCAAATGAACGTTTGAATGAGGAGCTGAAAGAATGAAAAATGAAGTATGTGAAGTGACCTGCGTCCACGAAGACAGTGTGATCCATGTCCAGCAGAATTTACCGGATTTAAAAGGAATGGCGTTGATTTTCAAAGCATTGGCGGATGAAACAAGACTGAAGATTTCATATGCGCTGACCCTTCAGGATGAATTATGTGTGTGTGATGTGGCAACAATTATCCAATCGTCTACGGCTACAGCCTCCCACCATTTACGCTATTTAAAAGACATGGACCTGGCTAAATCAGAAAAAAGAGGAAAACTGGTGTATTACAGACTAGCCGATGATCACGTAGGCCAGCTCGTAAAAATTGCGCATGAACATGCGAAGGAAGGTGAAGAACATGAAGGCACATGAACAACAGGAATTCCGGCTGGAGAATTTGACTTGTGCTAACTGTGCCATGAAATTCGAGAAAAATATTCAGGCATTGCCTGACGTCAGCGAAGCCAACGTGAATTTTGGTGCTTCCAAAGTCCGCGTGACAGGGCCCGTGACAGTCGAGGATTTAGAGAAAGCAGGGGCATTCGATGGCATCAAAGTCGTCCCGATGACAATGAAGCGCACAATCGAAAGCAAACCTTTCTTCAAGCGCAAAGAAAATGTCTTGACGGTTCTCTCCCTCCTTTTGTTGGTAGTGGGGTCCGTCATATCTTTCCAGACAAGTGAAGCAGACCCATATGCAATCACATTTTTCGCACTGTCGATTGCCATTGGCGGCTATGAAATGTTCTGGAGTGGACTGAAAAGCCTGTCTAGGTTCTATTTCGATATGAAGACCTTGATGACCATCGCCATCATCGGTGCAGCGATTATCGGGGAATGGCGCGAAGGTGCGGTCGTGGTATTCCTGTTTGCAGTAAGTGAGGCTTTGGAAGCCTATTCTATGACAAAGGCGCGACAATCGATTCGCCAGCTCATGGATATTGCACCACCGACAGCTGTTATTCGCCGAAATGGCCATACGTTCGAACTGGATACGGAAGATATCCGTATTGGGGATACGCTCCTTGTGAAACCGGGCCAAAAAATCGCGATGGACGGGGAAGTATTGTCCGGACGTTCATCAGTCAATCAAGCCCCGATCACGGGTGAATCAATGCCGGTGCTAAAAACACAGGGAGACGAAGTGTTTGCCGGAACATTGAATGAAGAAGGTGCTCTGGAAGTCAGGGTCACGAAACGGGTGGAAGACACCACCATAGCTAAAATCATCCACTTGGTGGAAGAAGCACAAGCAGAGAAAGCTCCATCACAGAAATTCGTCGATCAGTTCGCGAAATATTACACACCGATCATCATCCTGATTGCCTTTTTGGTCGCAGTTGTTCCTCCTTTATTCCTGGGAGACTGGCAAACCTGGATTTACCAAGGGCTTGCAGTACTGGTAGTGGGTTGCCCTTGTGCTCTCGTGGTCTCGACACCGGTTGCAATCGTTACCGCAATCGGGAATGCCGCAAAACAAGGGGTCCTCATCAAGGGGGGCATCCATCTCGAGGAAATGGGACGACTGCAGGCCATCGCTTTTGATAAAACCGGCACACTGACAAAAGGGTATCCGGAAGTGACGGATATTTCTTCCCTGCCTCAATTCACTCAAGACGAGTTCATTCAAAAAGTGGCATCTGTCGAATCATTTTCAGACCATCCATTGGCACGGGCAATCCTGAATTATGCTTCATCCAAAAACATTGCTAATTCGTCCGCAACTGATTTCCAGTCCGTTACGGGTAAAGGAGCCAAAGCCAACGTTGACGGTGTTGAAGTTGCCATCGGAAGCTTGAAATGGGCGGAAGACACAACGGGGATTAAGGATGAAGTGAAAGCAAGCGTCGAAACGCTGCAAAAACAAGGCAAGTCAGTGATGATCGCTCTTTTTGACAATCAATATGCCGGTCATCTGGCTGTCGCGGATGCGATCAGGGAAACGAGCCCAACCATCCTGGCAAAATTGAAAGAGCTTGGCATGAAACACATCGTGATGCTGACGGGAGATCATCCAACAACGGCTTCAGCCATTGGCACACAGCTGAATATGACAGACGTCCGTGCTGGATTGATGCCAGATGAGAAACTTGAGGCTGTGAAAATGTTAAGAAGCGAGTACGGCCGAGTCGCAATGGTCGGTGACGGCATGAATGATGCGCCAGCCTTGGCAGCGGCAACGGTGGGAATTGCAATGGGGGGAGCGGGAACGGATGCTGCACTGGAGACTGCCGATGTCGCCCTGATGGCAGATGATCTGGAAAAACTCCCTTACACCATCCAATTAAGTCGAAAAGCATTGCGTATTATTAAAGAAAATATTATGTTTGCTTTAGGATTAAAAATAGTAGCGTTACTGCTGATCATTCCGGGATTGTTAACTCTTTGGATTGCGATATTTGCAGATATGGGTGCAACGTTGCTCGTTGTATTGAATTCAATGAGGTTGCTGCGCATCCATAAGTAACGCAGTTCGGGGGAGAGCGTATGCGTTTAAGAGAATGGACGATGGAAGAACAGGAACAACTGATACATTTCATGACCACGAATACATGGCCGTTTCATGGCAATTCGAACCCTGCAAGGGAAATCATCGAAAAGACCATCGAAGAAGGTGGCTATGAATCGGATGAAGTCAAAACGTTTTGGGTCGAAAATGATGAACAAGTAAAAGTCGGTATTGTAAAAGTATTTGATTTGCAGGACGAGATTCCATTATTCGACTTGCGCATTGCCGATAGTTATCGCGGGCATGGATACGGTCCCTCTGCTTTGAAGAAAGTGGCGGAATATGTATTCAGCCTGCCCGAGAAAAAAATCCGGGTGGAGGGCCATACGCGCCAGGACAACTTTGCGATGCGTAAAACGTTCGAACGTGCAGGATTTGTCAAAGAAGGGCATCTCCGCAAAGCGTGGTTTTCACCGAAGGAAAGCTCATATTATGATGCCATCACCTACGGAATCACGAGGGAAGATTTCTTTGAAGGAACGACCACCCCGGTCATGTGGGATGATTCACAATCAAATGAACCTGTTAAGAACAAAAACCATGTATCACTGCTGGATTTCCCGGATTCATTTGAATCGAAGAGACTGCTTATCCGTGCACCGAAAGTAGAAGATGCGACAATGGTCTGGGAAAGCATCGTGGCATCACATAAAGCGCTGAAAACGTGGATGCCATGGGCACAACAGCTTCCTAAAGTAGAGGAAACCACTGAAAATATCCGCCAGGCGGTAGCTGATTTCATCACGAGAAAAGATTTAAGGCTTCATATCTTCCTGAAGGAAACGGGTGAATATATCGGCTCTACCGGTTTTCACCGCATCAACTGGGATGTTCCGAAGTTGGAAATCGGCTATTGGCTGGACAGTCGCTACGAAGGCAAAGGGTACATGACCGAAGCCGCTGATCGTCTGACGGAGTTTGCATTTGATGAACTCAGTGCAAGAAGAGTCGAAATCCGTTGTGATACGGATAATGTAAGAAGCAGGGCGATCGCTGAAAGGCTGAACTTCACGCTGGAAGGAATCCTTAAACAGGAATCCATGTCAGCGGACGGCCAATTTGTACGCGATACATGCATCTATGCCAAAATCAAATAATGGAAAAAGGGATGCCTGCATGGTAGCGGGCATCCCTTTTTAAATAAAAACAGCTCGCACATTGATAAATGTGCGAGCTGTGCTAATCTAAAGTTTTCGTTTACCAGTAACTAATTGTACGACTAAAATAATACCGGCTATCAATAAGAGTAAGTGAATTAATCCGCCACCGATTTTCAATACAAGTCCGAGTACCCAGATAACAATCAATACGACGATGACCATCCATAACATTCTTCCCATGACGACACATCCTTTCTCCATTTGGCTTTGATAATATTAAGGTACCCTTCCATTTTCATAGATAAACCTATTGCCTGTAAAAGGATGAAATTCGTCGGATAATTGCATGCATTTGTCCAAGGTTTGAGAACCTTAACCGACTATAGTACAATTATAGAAGCTATGGAAAGAGAGGAACAGAGTGATGCCGACACCTAGTATGGAAGATCATATCGAACAAATCTATATGCTGATTGAGCAAAAAGGATATGCGCG
>Ga0209013_10004169_pt1 | contig 12704 bp, 10 predicted proteins | sample Cruoilmetagenom2_FD_187291 | JGI IMG/M metagenome (GOLD analysis project Ga0209013, IMG submission 187291) | Oil polluted marine microbial communities from Coal Oil Point, Santa Barbara, California, USA - Sample 2 (SPAdes) (version 2) | ecosystem: Environmental > Aquatic > Marine > Oil seeps ... | reverse complement strand
ATCATCCGAATTTTCAGGGTGGATTAAAAGTAACAAGATTTTTAAAACCATTTCAATCTGTTAATAGAATTTTCCTTAAAAATTCTTCAAGCCATGATAAAATTGAAAAAATTTCTGAAATCAAAAAAGAAATTGTTAAATCAGCTGTGGATGATAGAATAATCTATTTCGATAGTCTAGAAGTGAATAATGATTCTGTCATACTTTACAGATCAGGAGTTGGTAGTCTATTTAGTAAAGAAAAAATTTGGTTTAGTGAGGGTAAACCGAAAGTTGACAGAAAAGCATTTTATTTTGGAACTGATGAATTAGGTAGAGATATTTTTTCTAGAATTATTTATGGCTCAAGAATTTCAATTATAATTGGTCTATTTTCAGTGATACTTGCCCTCTCAATTGGGCTTATATTTGGTTTTATAGCAGGGTATTATGGTGGTTACTATGATTTAGTGATTAGCAGAATTACTGATATGTTTTTGACTGTTCCATCAATATTTTTTGTTATTATGGCACTAGCATTTTTTGGAAATTCATTAATTTCAATAATTATTGTCCTCGGCTTTTCAGGTTGGATGAGTTTATTCAAAATTGTGAAAGGTGAAATAATTATGATAAAGAAAAAAGACTATTTTGTAACTGCTAAAAAATTGGTATTGCCAAAAAGAAGTTTGTTATTCAACGAGATACTTCCTGCGATTATAGTTCCGGTAATGGTTAACATAGTCTTTCAGTTTAGCAATGTAATTTTAGCTGAATCATCTTTGAGCTATTTAGGTCTTGGTGCAGGTTTAAATTACCCCTCGTGGGGCTCAATGATTCTTTCAGGTCAGCATTATATGTCACAAGGTTGGTGGCTAATGGTCTTTCCCGGTATAGCTCTGATAGTTACACTTCTTACATTCAATCTGTTTGGAGAAAAAATTAAATCACACTTTCATTAAATTAAAAATAGTTAAATGATAAACGATCGATATTCAATAATAGATAAAATTGGTGAGGGAAGAAGCAGAGTTTTTTCGTGTACTGACAAATTCAACTCGGAAAATAAATTTGCTATAAAAATACTTTCGTATACTTCTGATGATGATGAACTTCAATCCTTTGACTATGAATATGATTTATTACGAAAACTTGATCATCCGAATATTATAAATGTTTTTTCAGAAGGTAAAATATTAACTCTAGATGATTTCACAAAAAAAGAATTTCATATATCTGAAAATGATAAATTCTTTGTCATGGAATTTATTGAAGGAGTAAATATTGATAAGCTGCCAGAAATTAAAAGGGAAAATGTATTTTTAGAAATTCTCGAGCAGTTATCATCTGTTCTCTATTATCTGCATCAGGCCAATTATATTTATTTTGATCTAAAACCAGAGAACATTTTAATAGTAGATAATAAAGGCCACTTCACTGTTAAACTAATTGACTTTGGTTTGTCTAGTTTATTTTCAGAAATTGATGATGACTTTACAAAGGGTACTGCCGAATATATTGCCCCAGAAATATTGAGAAATGAAAAACCAGATTACAGGTCTGATCTTTATTCGCTTGGAATATTACTTTATAAAATAGCTTATGGTAGATTACCATTTAGCACGACCGATGAACTTGAAATATTTCATGCACATCTTGAGAAAAAGTTCAAATATCCGGCATGCCGCTATTCATATAAAATTATTAATGTAATTCAGAAACTTCTTGAAAAAACTCCAGATGATAGATATAGTTCATCTCTTGCCTTTTATACAGATCTTGAAATCTCGATAACTTATGACACAAAGCAACATTTTAAAAGTATATTTCAATTTGTTCCATCAGAGAAGGTACTTGGAAAGTTAAAAAGGTTTCTCACTCCGGATCACGAATCAAATATACTCTTGATAACGGGTGAAAAGGGGAGTGGTAAAACTGAATATCTTGAATCCATTAATAGGGATTTTTCAAACTCAATTTTCATTAGTATTCCAACTTTTGTTAGAAATAAAAATTTTTGGCAGCAATTTTTTAATAAACTTATCTATTCCGATTTCCTGTATAACAAAATTGATGAGTCACTTGAACATTATATCTCAACACATATTGATGATAAATCCAACAATTTATTGAATGAGTTAAAGTCAATATTTGCAAAAATCTCAAAGAAAAGTGATTTCGTGCTACTAATTGATGGAATAGAAAATACAAATCTTAGAATTATTGAAATATTTAATGAAATATTTCCAATTCTACAGGCAAATAACATAAAAGTAATTCTCTCAAAAAGTAATGATGTAGAAAATCTATTCTCCAAAATTGATAATTATGAAGAAATACTAATAGAACCTTTTAGTGACAAAGAATTAACTGAAATTGTAGAAAGTAGTTTTCAATCTGAATTTCCAAGGGAAGAACTGTTGAACCTTTTCCTCACTTACTCAGATAGAAATCCAAAAAATATGGCAGACTTCTTCTTTAATATGATTGTAACAGGAATTATTGATTTCAGAAATACCGGTGTTGTATTTATTGATGACCCTGAATTATTAAATCAATGTTTAAAATCTCAAGATTTTATTTATGAAAAATTATATAATAATCTTTTATTAACTGAATTAGAGGTCCTGGAAATAATCTCTCTGTTTAATTCTGAGATTTCCATTGATATTATTTCAGCAGTACTTAAAATTACAAAGAGAGATATTTTGAGTCTCTTAACAACCTTGCGGAGTAAAAATATAATTAATAGTGCTAGTAGAAATATTAATCCTGTCTTTACAAATGATGGTTTTAAAATTTTTGTATATAAAAACATTAAGGAATTAAAAATACTTCACCTAAAGGTCGGAGAGACTTTAAGGAATTTTCATACCGAACTAAGTACAACGGTATTAATTGAACAGTTTGAATTAGCAGATAGAAATGACCTTGCAAAAGAAGTTATTGATGAAGCACTCACTCGTGAAAATGTTATTGTATTTCCTCAATTAATACGTGGATTATTAGAAAGAAAACTGAATTACAATTTAGAAAAAAATGAAAAAATTGAAACTTCAATTGATCTTATCAAGGTGTTTGTTAATATTGGGGAATTTAATCAATCGCTTTCAAATCTTAAATTATTAGAAAAAAGAAAATTATCCAAAAGTTCATCTATCCTATGGAAAAAACTATATGGAATTACTCTTATAAACATTGGGGAATTAGAGAAAGGACTTAGAATTCTAAAATCAATTGTTGATGAAAATTTAGAGGAACGTAATAAAATATTATTTGAAATGGCTAGTGCACAAATTGAACTTAACAACTACGAAGAAACAGAAAATCTCTGCAGTGAAGTTATTGAGAATGAAAAAGAGAACATTGAATTAGTTGGCAGAGTTTATAACTTGCTTGGTCTTTCTGCAATGAATAAAGGTGCTCCACTTAGTGAAGTCTTGGCACATTTCAAATCAGCTTTTAAATTATATAAAAGTATTAACAACCTTATGAGAATCGCTGCAATTGAAGTTAACATAGGTAATATTTCTTATCTTATGGGAAACTTATCAGAAGCTGAAAAACATTGGAACAAAGCTCTCCGCATTAATCAGACAATAGGAAATGTGAACCAAGAAGCAAAAATTTTACTGAATTATGGTGTATTCAATTATGAACATGCTAAATATGAGGAAGCTATAAATAATTATAAAAGAGCTGACAAAATATTTAGGGGGCTTGGCAACAAAAAGGATCGTGGACTTGTATTGACAAATCTTGGTGAAACATATCTAGCCATTTGTGAATATCACTTATGTTATGACTCATTATTCAAATCACAAAAAATTTTTAGTGATCTTAAAAATCAGATTGAGTTAAAAGAAGTATTACTTTTGTTGGGGAAGTTTTATTGGATTATTGGGAATAAAGCAAAGCTTAATCTAACTCTTAAAAAGCTAAATAAAATTTACAAAGATCATAACGAATCAGATTCGACTCAATTAACTTTTTTAGAAAGAATTGATAAATTGACGAAAAATTTTGATGAGAAAAATATTGATGAAATATTTAAAATTATAAACGATAGTAAAACTTTAAATCAACAAGTTGTTGCATTAGATATTCAATTCATCCTTATCAATATTTTGCTAGATAATGATATCAGTGATGGTGTTAATGAATATATTTCTGACTCTGATGTCATTAAGTTCTGTGAAAGTAATCCTCATTTTGAAGCTAAAAGATTATTGTTGCTATTCAAATTATCTAATTTAGTTGAAATAAATGAAATTGAAACTCCATTAGTTTATTTGCAAATGGGACTTGAAATAATGGAGAAGGAAAGTATCACAGAAGATACAATTTCAATTCTATTCCATTTTGCAAAATATTATGAAGAGAGAGGGAATACAAAGAAAGCTTTGGAATTTGGTGATATGTATTTTGCCATGCTACAATATGTAATTGAAAATTTGAAAATGGATGAACTAAATAGTTATTATTTGAAGAATAACAGAGTTGAATATTATTTAAATTCCTATACAAGTTTGAAAAGAATAAAATAAATACTATATTGAACATTAATTCTTTTATGTCTGAAAATACCGGTAAAAATTACTAAAATTAATTTAAAAAAGATCACTAAAGGTTTGAAAATAATCTAAAAACTAATCTTAATTCACTGGTACAATATTTGGAAAGTAAAGTAAAAATTCAATCAATCTATTAATCTAATTATAGGGGTTCAAATGAAAAAATTACTAATTCTAGCTGTTGTGGCTGCGTTATCTTTTTGGGGTTGTTCAGAAAGCACAAGTTTAACTGAACCAACAGATGCTCAATCTAATCAGTCATTTCTAAAAGTAAATAGTAATGTTGAAGTTTCAGAACTAAGTGCTGAAGCAAAATCTGTTCTTGGAGTTGAGGATGTTAATACACTTAGTAAATCATGGTTGCAAAGTTCAACTGGAAAATTAATTGGTGAAGATGGTGGAAATATTGGATTCTTCTTGGGCTACAATGGAGCACTTACTCTTGGGAATTTAGATATTGCCGCGAATCAATTTGAAGTCGGTACTCCCGTTGCAGTTGCAATGGTACCTGGTGCAGCCGCCGTAGATATTACTCCAGATAAAAACCCTATTGATGCTCAATTAACTGTTTGCTTTTTGGGTGTTGATCTTCCAGAAAGTGGTGTTGACTTTGTTTACATTCAGGCTGATGGTAGTTTAGGTACAGTTGTTTATGATAGAATTTTAGTTGGAGATGGTTGGGCAGTTGTTGTTAAAGCTCAATTAGGACATTTCTCAAGATTTGGTTTTACAAAATAGAAATAAAAAATTTACTCCTCATATTGTATCTTCTCTCTTATTGAATGTTGATAAAACTCCCCTTGTAAAGGGGAGTTTTTTTTTACATCTCAAATCGTCTTTACAAATCTAAACTATCAGAATGAATATCAATTATTTATTCTATTTAAAGGTTATCTAAAATTAGTACTCGTAATATTTACTCTGAATTAATTTGGGGGATACAAAACCTCATTCTACTCCAAAAAACAACTAATATCTTTGGTATAAATATTGAAAATATAAGATCATATTAAATTTTAATATTTAAGAGTCGAATGAAATATGAAAAGAATTCTAATAGTAATGACAACAACAATCCTCTTAATTGGTTGTTCAGATAATGGGGGTATAGTTGAACTTGTAGAGAACGATAGTCAAATTTCATTTATCACTACTAAAGCAACTTCAAAGACAATTAATACTGAAACTGTAATTAAAAGTGATAGTGAAGAAACTGGAGATTTCATTTTTGATATAGGAAACTCTGATATTACAATCAAAGGAATGCTGGAGTTCCCTGGATATACGGCTTTGGAGCAAAATGAAATTTCTGTTCTTTTACAATCATCAGATATTAAGTATGCAAACATTGATCTTTCATCACAAATTCAAGAATTGAATAAACCACTTTGTCTTACTCTTAAGTTTTCAGGATTGAATATCAATGAGGGTGATTTAATTGATTTTAACTATAAAAATGAAAATGATGAATTTAAGGATATTGAATATGGAAGACTGATAGTGGATTATGATTCTGGGTGGGCGTTAGTTATTAAAGCTAAATTATATCAATTTTCAAAAGTTGGATTTACAGTCAAAGAAAAATTAAATTAAATGAACAACAAAAATCATAAAAAAGGTACCGAATATTTAAATATTTTGACTAAATATATAGGACCAGTGAGATCAAAGGAAGTTATTGATAAGATTGGGTTAGGATCTCTTTCAGAAGCAAATCCAGCATTGGATAAAAATTATCCAGAGAGCTTTAGATTAAGAAGCAATATTGACAGAATAATTACATATACAGAAAATACTACTACACCAAAAAAGCACATAAATCTCCTACTGGATTTTTCTAATCTTGCACTGAGTAAAGGTGAACTTTTCTTATCATCTGATCTGTTAAGTCAAGTGCTATTTAGGACAATTGAACATAAAAGCTTACTCGATGAAAAAGCAAATGCATTTATGAGAATGGGTGAAATTAGTAGTATGCAGGCTAAGTGGGATGAAAGTTTTAGCTATATAAATAAAGGTAGAAAAATTTTTGAGCAGAATAATAATTTTAAAGGACTTTCAGCTTGCGACAATTTATTGGGAACACTTTATTCTGAACGAGGAATTTTACCAACTGCAAGAAAGTATTTTGAAAAAGGAATTGAAAGATTAAAAGGGAAGCGGGCTAGTGATCAACTCGCAAATATTTTAGTTAATCTTGGAATTCTTAATCATATGACCGGGAATATTGAAGACTCCAAAAAGAATTATGAAAAAGCACTAAAGTATTATCTGAAAAGTGATAACCTAAAAAGAATTGCTCAAACAAGACATAATTTAGGAATGTTGTATTTTAAAGAAGGAAATTTTGATAAGGCATTGAGTCAATTTGACATTAGTATGAAGGTTTCTACAAAAGATCAGAATTGCGTAACATTGGCAATTTCATTCTTGAGTAAAGCTCATGTTTATATAACGATCAATAAAATGTCATCAGCGGTTGAGAATATTGAAAGAGCTATGGAACTCAGCCATCAAATTAATGATAGACTAACGATCGCAGATATTTACAAAGTTAGAGGTATTATTGAAAGAAAGAGAAAAAATTATGATTCTTCAGAAAATTATCTACATACAAGTTTGAGAATAAATTCTGAGTTGGGTAATAGACTTAACCATGCTGAAACATCAGTGGAATTAGGTAAATTATATATGGAGTTAAGGAAGAACCAAAAAGGGCGAGAAGCATTCTTAAACGCTCTAAAATATTACACCAGAATTAATGATGCTGAAGAAATTGAAAAAATTAAATCAATTCTAAAAATCTAAGATAATAATTTAGTAATTTAGTGTATATTTATTTGTTACTGAAAATACTTTATAAATATATCTCCTTAATATTTTATCAAAAATAAATGAAATACCAAGAATTCAAAAATTTTGTTGAGGAACAAAAAAAGCAAATTCAAAGTCCACATGATATTCGTAAAACAGAACATTTACAAATAATCTTGGATATTGTTAATAGCATCAACAAATCTCTTATTCTAGATGAAGTTCTAGACTTAGTTCTGCAAAGTGCAATTTCATTTACTGAATCTGATAGAGGTTTCATCGTTCTAAAAAATGATGAAGGTGAATTAGACTTTAAAGTGGGGATAGATTTTGAGGGCCATAAACTTTCGATAGAAGATTTTACCGTCAGCCAAACAGTAGTTGATGAGGTATTCATAACCGGCGAATCAAAATTTATTGAATCAGCACAAAGCGATGACACAAATCGAAAGCGAAAAAGTATTTTCAATTTAGATTTACAAACTATCCTTTGCTCACCTTTAACAACTACTAATGATAAAATTGGTGTCATATATGTGGACTCAAAGCATTTGCACAAAATTAGAGTTAAGGAGATTACTGATACTTTTGAAATATTAGCTGGGCAGGCTGCAACAGCTATACGTAATGCACAGTTATTTAATGGACAGTTAGAATCTAACAAAGCTCTTGAAGAATCAAACAAAAATTTGATCATAGCAAAAGAAGAAGCTGAAAAATCAGATAGACTTAAATCAGAATTCTTAGCTCAAATGTCACATGAAATTAGAACCCCTATCCATATTTTAATGAGTTATTCAAATTTAATTAGAGATGAAATTGAAGATCAAGTCGATTCTGATTTAAGATCAAATTTTAATGCAATTGAAGATGCTGGAAAAAGGATTATCAGAACAACAGATTTAATCTTAAACATGTCCGAAATTGCTACGGGTACTTATGAGTACATTGATGACACTTTTGATATATATGATAATATACTCAAATCCATTTACGATGAATTTAAATTGGTTGCAGCTGAGAAAAAAATAGAATTGAATTTAATAAAAGAAACTGAGTCTACTCTAATTACAGCAGATAAATATTCCGTTTATCAAATATTTACTAATATTATTGATAATTCGTTAAAGTATACAAACTCCGGAAAGATTGATATTATTGTTTACAATGATAGTGATGGAAAAGTATCGGTTGCTGCATCAGATACAGGTATTGGAATTGCTGAAGAATATATCCCGAATTTATTCAAACCATTTATGCAGGAAGACCAAGGATATTCAAGACGTTTTGAGGGAAACGGTTTGGGATTAGCATTAGTAAAAAACTATTGCGATTTGAATCAAGCAACAATAGAAGTCAAATCTACAAAAGGTGAGGGGAGTAGTTTTATAGTTACCTTTAAGTGACTAAATATTCATTTTCTCAATTTTAATTTGAGCTTCATTTTCGTGATGTTTGTCGCAATTATTTGAGTCTTTCTTTCTCCCTGGAGTAGCACAATTCCCACCACCGCAGCATCCTTCAGATTTTTTCTTGTACTGGCTAAAGTGGAGTGATGCAAGCATCAATCCAATAGCGAAAATAAAAAAAGCAAATACTACTAAATATTGTTGTAACATTATATTTCTCGGTTATCTAATTTTCTAAAATTAATTTATTAAAACTTTCGGTATAATTTACTACGAACTGATCATTTTCTCTTGTTATAAAATAAGCACACAAACTATTCTCAGTTGCAAATTCCAAACCTTTTATCTCTCCCATCACGTCAATTGCGGTTGCAAGACCATCTGCTAATAAACACGTCTCAGCTAAAATAGTTATTGAGGCAAGCTTGTGAGAAATAGGTCTCCCAGTTTTAGGATTTATTGTATGAGAATATCTAATTCCATCTTCTTCAAAATAATTCCAATAATCTCCAGAAGTTGCCATGGAAGTATTATTTAATTTTATCACTTCTTGAATTGATGAATTATTATTCGGTTTGGAAATTCCAATTCGCCATTCTTCACCTTTTGATTTTGTCCCAAAGGCTCTAAGCTCTCCTCCAATCTCAACTAAATAGTTCTTAACTCCTATAGATGCTAAGTATCCAGAAACCTTATCAACACCGAAACCTTTTGCTGTTGAAGATAAGTCGCAATATATTTTAGACATTTTCTTTTTAACTGCTGGAGGATTGAGCCTGACTTCAATATTTTTCCAACTAACAGTTTCTAAAGCAGAATTTATTTCGGCCTCGGTTGGAATTGCTGTTGGTTTATTCTCCGGTCCAAATCCCCAAATATTTACAAGTGGCCCAACAGTGATATCTAATGCTCCGTTGGTTAATTCACAAATCTCAAGTGATGAATTTAGAACGAACGCAAGATCATTAGAAATGGAAAACCATGAAGTATCGCTTGAACTATTAAATCTGGATAACTCAGAATCGGGGATATATGTTGACATTTGAGCATTAACAGTTTGGAGTGTTTCTTCAATATTCACTTTCACATTTTCAATACTTTCTGAAATATTATTTAGATACTTTACAGAATATGTTGTTCCCATGGTAGCACCTGTAATAAGTATCAATTCATCTCTACCCTTGTCGCCACAAGCACTAAATAAATAAACAAATGAGAATATGATTAATAGTATTTTCATATTTTAAGATAAAAAAAGAAAGGGAGAATAAATGTCATCTCCCTTACAATTTTATTACCCTCCAAAGTCATCAAGCATGATATTCTCGTGCTCAACTCCAAGGTTCTCCAGCATTTTAATTACTGCAGCATTCATCATTGGAGGTCCGCACATATAGTATTCACAATCTTCTGGAGCAGGATGATCTTTCAAATAATTATTATAAAGAACATCATGGATAAATCCAGTGTACCCATTCCAATTATCTTCAGGTAAAGGTTCTGAAAGAGCTAAGTGCCAATTGAAATTTTCATTTTCTTCTGCTAATTGATCAAATTCATCGTCATAAAAAGATTCTCTTCGACTTCTTGCACCATACCAATAAGAAACTTTTCTATTGGTATGTAATCTTTTAAACTGATCGAAAATATGTGATCTCATTGGAGCCATTCCTGCACCACCTCCTATGAATACCATTTCGGCGTCAGTATCTTTAGCAAAAAATTCCCCGTATGGACCGGAAATAATAACTTTATCTCCAGGTTTTAAGTTAAAAATGAATGATGACATTTGACCTGGAGGAGCGTCAGGTATTCTTGGGGGAGGAGAGGCTATTCTAACATTAAGCATAATTATCCCTTCCTCTTGTGGATAACTAGCCATTGAATAAGCTCTTAACACAGGTTCATCAACTTTTGAAACAAATTTCCATAGATTGAATTTATCCCAATCCTCTTTGTATCCATCTTCAATGATAAAATCAGAATATTTAACTGTATGAGGTTCAGCTTCAATTTGGATATATCCGCCTGCTCTAAAGTCAACTGATTCATCTTTCGGTAATTCTAATACTAATTCTTTGATAAATGTTGCAACGTTATGATTTGATCGAACTGTACATTCCCACTTTTTAATATCGAACACTTCAGCAGGAACTTCAATCTTCATATCGCATTTTACTGGAACCTGACATGAGAGTCTATAATTTTGTTTTATTTGTCCACGGGAAAGTTTTGAAGTTTCTGTCGCTAAAACATCGCCTCCTCCTTCAGTAACAATACATTTACATTCTCCGCAAGTACCACCACCGCCGCAAGCTGAGGGTAAAAATATTTTCTGATCAGCTAAAGCATTTAGAAGTTTACCACCCATTGGAACTTTTACAGTTTTATCAGGATCGTCATTTATAACTACATTAGCACTACCAGAAGCAACAAGTTTTGACTTTGCAAAAAGTATAACAACAACCAAGATTAAAACAATTAGCGTGAACATTACCACGCCAAACAAAATCAAACTAATTCCATCCATTAATTATCCTCTAAAGTTGAATTCCAGAAAATAGCATAAATGCTATCGCCATTAAACCTACGACAATAAAAGTTATTCCAAGTCCTCTTAGACCAGTGGGAACATTACTATATCTCATTTTCTCTCTGATACCGGCTAGGGCAATTATTGCTAATGCAAATCCAATACCTGAACCTAAACCAAAAACAACGCTCTCTGGGAAAGTATAGGATCTTTCTACCATAAAAAGTGATCCGCCAAGTATTGCACAGTTAACAGTAATCAACGGTAGGAATATACCAAGCGAATTATAGAGAGCAGGTACATATTTATCAAGAATCATTTCTAAGATCTGTACCATTGCTGCAATAACACCGATATAGGTGATTAATCCTAAGAATGTTAGATCAACATTTTCTAATCCAGCCCAAGCAAGTGCCCCGTCCTTTAAGATGTTGTGAAAAATTAAATTATTCACTGGAATCTCTTTGATTAGCTCAAGATACTCCTGCCGTTTTTTTTAACGTCACTTCGCTCTCTTTCAGCGGCGTATTGGCTTAGTTTCTTTCTTCGCAAATTTAGTTTTATGCACGCTCTAGACAAAGTAGACCTGTATGCTTTCACCTTCCTTTTTTTATAATATATCTCAGACAACTCACTCAAGGTAATTGTTGGTCGTTTTTTGATGATTTTTTGGATTTCTTTATATCCAATTTCATCAATTTTCCCAGGCCTACCTTGGTTACCTATAATTGGTGAGAGGTCGCCTTTTTCTCGTTCTAATTTCAGGTATCGCTTTACGCTGGTTACACTGATTTTAAAATTATCCGCAACTTTTACCAGGGTTGTATTGCCAGCATTGTAGGACTCAACAACTTTTTTACGCAAATCAATTGAATAAGCTACAGTCATTTTTTCCTCATAGTAATAAAAATAACGAGGAGATTATAATACAGTTCTGTAATTTAGGGAAGCGCTATAAATTGGGCCCTTGTTCTTGGAGAAAGTCTTTTCAATGATGATTTTATCTTGGACCACATGTTTTCTATTGGAGATAGATCCGGCGAATAAGGTGGCAAGAAAAATAAAACCGCACCCGTCTCTTCTATCGCCTCTCTTATTCCAACAACTTTATGAAAACTAACATTATCCATTATAACAATTTTTCCACTGCCCAAACATGGAACCAATAAGTTTTTCACAAAATCTAAAAAGATTTCACCATCAGTAGACCACTCTCCATATAATGCAGCCTCTACACCTGATGTGCTTACTGCACCAATTATGCTATGTTTATTGCCTCTAGAATATGGACAGGCATATTTTATTCTTTCTCCGCCAATGGCGCGAGCATATTCACGGCAAAAACTTAAATTGGCTCCAGATTCATCAATGAAAATTAAATCATCCACAGATACT
>Ga0209013_10004168_pt1 | contig 12707 bp, 9 predicted proteins | sample Cruoilmetagenom2_FD_187291 | JGI IMG/M metagenome (GOLD analysis project Ga0209013, IMG submission 187291) | Oil polluted marine microbial communities from Coal Oil Point, Santa Barbara, California, USA - Sample 2 (SPAdes) (version 2) | ecosystem: Environmental > Aquatic > Marine > Oil seeps ... | reverse complement strand
CCATATGGTCCGGGTCAGGCGCCGGTGATGGTTATTTCGATAGACCTGCTTCTGGCATGATTATCGTGGTTGATGACCACAACCTGCTGCCATGTTCCCAGACGCAGTCGACCGTTTCTCACCCCGATGGTAATGGAAGGACCCAGAAGGGCCGCCTGGACATGACTGTGCCCGTTACCGTCATGCCAGGCCTTTTCGTGCGCATATGGCATGCCCGGTGGTGCCAGCCGGTCGATCGCATCCTTCAAGTCTTTTACAACACCCGGCTCGAACTCAATCGTCGTTATCGAACCTGTCGAGCCGACGGCATTAGCGCAAAGAACACCGTTTTCTATTTTTGACTTTTGGACAAGATAGGCAAGCATATCAGTGACGTCATGTATGTCGGGACCAACATCGAGATTCACTTCCATAGAATCGAAATAGACATGTGCTGGTTTCAAAGCGCCCCCCCCATGATACACACGGTTTTGCAGTTGAATATTAACGTCGCTTGGTGGGTAATTGGAATAGTGAAATGTGGGAACAATGGAATGATGGCTGAAAGGAATATGGGACGATGATGGCATGTTAAAATCATACTGAAAAGGAGTCCCCAATAAATAATTCCACTTCAAACGAGTGTTCCAATATTTCATTATTCCATTATTTTAACCCCAATTTCCAGTTCCAGAGTCCAGGCCGCTGTTTGATGCTGACCGTTTCCGGAACCGGTTCAGACAGGTGAACAAAAACAGTGTAGCCCGCCGCCGTCAGCAACTCTCTTTTTTTCCGGAGATCCACTTTCCAATTGGGAAACAGCCAGAAATCCTCTCCATATTTTGCAACCCATGCTGTTTCGCCCTTTGGACTGGTAAACGGTGCCCCTTCCTTAAATTGTTCCGACAACGTTCTGGATATGCACAACGGCCAGTTGGCGGACAACACAATTCCCAGGGGCAGAATACTCTGTCCGGGAAGCGCCGGATAATCCTTTTTCCCCAGTTCAGGACTGACGATGGCACCCGAAAACCCCAGTCGCTTCAAGGACTCAACAGCAAAACCATTGGCGATGTTGCAGAAGGGTCCTGCCCAGAGGGTCAACCGGCTGCGGCTTTCGAATAAAACGGACTGCCAGGGCATGTTCAATACAAAACGTCCGGCTCCTAAACGGACTACCAGGTCAACCAGTTCATGAAGCGCTCTTGCCTCCCCGGGCCAAAGCACGGGCGGCAGCCACCACCAGATTTTTTTCACGAGGTTTTTTTGACATGCCGCCACGGATTCAGGTGACAGCCAAAAACCGGTCTCTCCTGAATTGCTCTTGGAAACCGGGCTTCTATTCACCCGCATATCAACGACTGATGCTTTTGGGTTGATTGGTCGACGCGTCTTTTCCAGGGGTGTAGTAATCCGCTCTGTGTGGTGCTTCAACGGCTCCCCGATGACCAATTCCTTCTCGAGTTGTAATATCATATCGCGAAGATGGCCTTCCTGGCGATCCACCAGAAAAACAGGTGCACCCTTTATCCGGCGATCCCGGGAAAGTGCCTTCAGATGGTAACGCCCCCTGGCAGGCACAAACTGCTTCATCCGTCTGACCACGTGCCAGGGGTCGTCCTCATAACCGATCCTGAGGGCATCGCCTGTCATGAGGGCCTCCCGGGGGACCAGGTAGCGTTGGTGTTTAGAACCCTGGACATGGCCCAGAAGCAACCCGGATCCGGTCTGGGCGGATATGTCGATGGGATTCTGCGGCCGCTGAGGTAAAAACCCGTAATGCGTGGACACCCGTCCTAGCGCCATGTCAAGGAGTCCCAGGGCGACACGCTTTTTTTTGGGATCGCTGCCTTCGTCCCGGAGCATCTTGTAGGCGGTTACGGTGTAGTAGACATAGTGGGGCCCCTTTTTTCGGCCCTCGATTTTCCAGGTCCGTATCTGCGGAATCGAAAGAAGTACCTTGACCAGGACATCCAGACTCAGGTCCTGGCACGAAAAATACCTTTCATTGCCATGTCCTCCACGGTAACGTCGCCTGCACGGTTGGACGCATCTACCCCTGAGACCACTCCTTCCACCAAAATAGCTGCTCCAGTAACACCTTCCGGAAACACCGTAGCAAAGGGCCCCATGAATAAAAACCTCCAGCCCCAAACCATCCGGGCACGCCTCTGCCATCTTTTTGATCTCGTCGATGTTCAGTTCTCGGGGTAGCACCACCCGGTCCACAGAAAGGTTATGCCGCACAAGGTTGAGAGCCTCAGGAAAACTCACGTTTGTGAGGGTAGAAAGATGCAGCTCTTTTTTAAATCCGGTCTTTCGCGCCAGTACCGGCAGGGACAAGTCCTGGACAATCAGCGCATCCGGGTTGACATCGTATTTCAATCGATGCAGAAACGCTTCGGCCCTGTCCAGTTCTTCGGGCTTTACCAGCGTGTTAAAGGCCACATAAACCTTGATTCCCCTGGCATGAGCAAGACGTGTCAAGGCTGCCAACTCTTCAAACGTAAAGTTGGGCGCCGCCATGCGGGCAGAAAATTGTTTCAAGCCGCAATAAACGGCATCCGCACCGGCAGCTATGGCTGATAAAAATGAAGCCCTGTTTCCTGCCGGAGCCAAAATTTCGGGTTTTGTCGAGGTGTTGTTTTTCTGAAAACTCATAATGCCGCCGTAAACCAAGAGCCCATACGAATCGCCTATTACCGGCTGCGCTTCTATAGGGGTTGTTATAAATATGTTCCGAATAAGCCCCTCAGCCGAGGGGATTACATATTTTTCGCTCACAATCAAAGAAAGTTCAACACAATTTTCATCTAATATGCCGGCACAAAGCTTATTCCCAGACCTGGCCCGTCTATAGTAGGCCTCGGTGGTCGTCCGCTGAGGCAGGTTGTTACGCAAAATTAAACCTCCCCAAAGACGCAAGTTCCTGTCTTACAGGGATTTCGGTGTGTGAAACATGAGTTGTTATTTATCCATTCTGTATTATTATACCTGAATTGAGCGATTTTTATCTCGATCTGCACCGATCTCTTCGGGAAAAATCGCTCAGTTCAGGTTATAGAAAATGAAAGGTTCAGGTAGATAGGCTGTAGGATGCCTACCGCCTAACAGCCTACACCCCAAGGTTGCATAAACAACCTATACAGAAAGGACTCCCCATGAAAATTGCGGTCAGTGGAAAAGGCGGCGTTGGGAAAACAACATTTTCCTCCCTCCTCATAAGAACCCTCAATGACGATGGCAGGCATGTGCTGGCCATCGATGCGGACCCGGATGCCAATCTGGCCTCGGCCATCGGCATCGACAAAGCCGAAACAATTACCCCCATAGCTGAAATGAAAGACCTCATTTTTGAAAGAACCGAAGCTAGACCCGGCACCATCGGCGGCTTTTTCAAGTTGAACCCAAAGGTTGACGACCTGCCTGACGCCCTGTCCGTCAGGTTCGAAAATATCAAGCTCATGCGCCTGGGGGGAGTCAAAAAAGGCGGCGGCGGCTGTATCTGCCCGGAAAGCACGCTCCTGAAAGCCCTGGTGATGCATATCGTTCTCATAAGAGATGAAGTGGTGGTGATGGACATGGAAGCCGGCATCGAACATCTGGGCAGAGGCACAGCTCAGGCTGTGGACAAACTCCTGGTGGTTGTGGAACCCGGCCGAAGAAGTATCGACACGGCAGAGCATATCAGGTTTCTGGCTGCAGAAATCGGCCTCAAGAACATTGCAGTTGTCGGAAATAAAATCAGGAATCAAAAGGATGAGGACTTTCTGAAAAAGCACCTGGCCGATTTCGATTATCTGGGATCCCTGCCCTATGACGATGCGCTGATCGAGGCGGATCTGGCGGGAACATCACCCTACGACATGGCCTCTCGCACCAAGGAAGCAGTGAGGGAGATGGTGGATACACTATAGAGGGTCTGAGGGTAACACCTAAAACCATTATTTTTATGAAAACACATCCACAATCTCTTCCTCTACCTTAAAGAGATAGGCAATCAGGGCCGCCCGGATCCACATGCCGTTGCGTTCCTGCCGCCAATAGGCTGCCCGGGGATCCTTGTCCACAGCCACATCGATCTCATAACGCCTGGGCAGCGGATGCAGAATGACACAGTGCGCATGAATATTGCCAAGGTGCTCCTTCTTGAAATGAAAAGCAGGATAGGTTTCTGCTTCATGGGTTGGATCCTCCGAATATTCGTTCTGAATTCGGGTCATGTAAATGGCATCCACCAGCGGCAGAATGCTTTCGAAGTCCTCGGTCTCATGGTACGGGATATGGTGACGTGTCAAAAAAGACGTGATATCGTCTTGCATCTTATAGATTTCCGGGGCAGCGAAATATAGCTCGACATCCTGGTAGTTTTTCATCAGGTAGCTCAAGGAGCGAACGGTTCTACCCCTTTTCAAATCGCCCACCATGGCAATTTTTTTGCCGTCCAATCCACCCTTCTTACTGAACTCCCGTTCGAGGGTGTAGATATCCAGCAGCGCCTGGGTGGGATGCTGATCGGGCCCCGACCCGCCATTGATAACGGGTACCGCACGGTCGGTCTGATTCAGAACCCAGGCTGTCTTTTCGGCAAATCCAGCTTCCGGATGCCGTGAAATAATCAGGTCCACATAACTGGCAAAGGTCCGTATCGTATCTTCCTGCGATTCACCCTTGACCTCTGAGCTGGTGGTTGTTCCGCGAATTTCAGATACGCTCAGCCCCAGCATGTAACAGGCGTTTTGGAATGAAAGAAACGTTCGGGTCGACGGTTGAGAAAAATACAGCATGGCCCGTTTATGGGGTAAGAGATGCCTGAGATGGTTCTGGCCCAGCTTGGTTTTTGCCAGCGATCGAATCATATCTCCCAGTCGACTCATGCGGTCCAAAAAAGGCCTGTCAAACTGCTGGGCAAATATAATGTCGATTAATCGCCCGTCCGACTCGAAAAACCGATTTTTTTCATCGGTAGGTTTTTCGTAAAATTCTTTCCATCCCTCGTAGGTTTGTTGGGTGGTCTCGGCAAATTTTTTCATCCTGCTCTCCTATATTACAAATCATTCCATGCAACTGTCGTCATTATCAGAAATGTGTTTCGAAAGAAAGCCTGCTTTGACATTCATATCCATTTTGTATATTGATCCATTTAGAAGCTATAAGCTATTAGCCGATTATGGCTTATAGCTTACGGCTGTGTTGAAATACATGTTACCATGAGGAAAATACAACATGCGTTCCAGACTCCTGATTAAAATCGGTGGACGGGCATTTGAAAAAGAAGCGGGTTTCCGCGAACTGGCACATGCCATCAAAGCCGTCCCCAATATCGAGACAATCATCGTACATGGGGGGGGTGCCGAGATATCGAAATCCCTGCAAGACCATGACCGTGAGACTCTGTTTATCGATGGCATCAGGGTCACCCAGGCCGAGGATATGGTCATTATCGAAAAAGTTCTTTCCGAAACCATCAACCAGCGTATCGCGTCCAGGCTGACGGATAACGGCGTACCCTGCGAGCGCATGTCCGGGAAAACCGAACGGCTCTTTGTGGTAGAGCCCATGACCCGTGACGGCAGACGGTATGGGTTTGTGGGCGACATCAAACACGTCAATGGCGAGGTTGTTCTGCGTGCTCTCAAAAAAGGTTGTGTACCGGTTATCTCACCCATCTCTGCGGATGAGAGCCACCGGAGCTTCAATGTCAATGCAGACAGTGCGGCAGCAGCCCTGGCAGCAGAAATCGACTGCGTGGGGCTTGTGTTCATCACCGATGTGCCTGGTGTCATAGACAACGAGGGGGTCTGCCGGACCCTTTCCGAACAGGAGGCCCGGGAACGCATCGCAGACGGTACCATCAAGGGCGGCATGGTGGCAAAGATGAGGTCGGCATTCGAAGCACTGGCAAACCAGGTACCTGCCGTTTACATTACCCAGTGGGAAGGCATCCCTACGCTGCAGGGTATCGCTGCGGGTGAATGCCGCTCCGGCACCATCCTCTATAAGTAAATCAAATTCCAGCTTGACAGGGTTTTTGTTTTTTGCCATATTGCTCCAGATTTGATCTCAGACAGGAACGTAGCATGACACCCGTAACAACCAAAAATCGCACCCGCCGCCGTCGTATCCGTTTACTGTCCGGGTGTTTTTTGTGAAAATACAAATAATGACAAAAATTAAAAAATGCAAAAAACCCCGGCGATTGCCGGGGTTTTTTTTTGAAAAGGAGCAGCAATCATGACAACCATCAAAAAAGTCGTCCTTGCCTACAGTGGAGGGCTGGATACCTCGGTGATCGTACCCTGGCTCAAAAACAATTACGGGAATTGCGAGGTCATCTGCTTTGCTGCCGACCTGGGGCAAAACGAAGAATTGCATGGCCTGGAGGATAAAGCCATCGCGTCGGGTGCAAGCAAGCTGATCGTGATGGACCTGCGCGAAGAATTTCTCGTGGACTATGTATTCCCGACCATGCAGGCCGGTGCGGTATACGAACGCGAGTACCTGTTGGGCACGTCTATTGCCCGGCCGCTGATAGCCAAAAAGCTTGTGGACGTCGCGGAAGCCGAAGGAGCCGATGCCGTTTCGCACGGCTGCACCGGAAAAGGCAATGACCAGGTAAGATTTGAACTGACCATCATGGCTCTGAATCCAAAGTTGAAAGTTATCGCCCCGTGGCGCGAGTGGGAAATCAAGAGCCGTGAAGACGCTATCAAATATGCCATCAAGTACAACATTCCCATCCAGCATACGGAAAAAGACATTTACAGCCGCGATCGCAATATTTTTCACCTCTCTCATGAGGGAGGACTTCTCGAAGATCCCTGGAACGAACCCGCCAAGGAGATGTTTCAATTGACGGTCAGCCCCGAGGATGCGCCCGATGAACCGGTCTATATTGAAATCGGGTTCGAAAAAGGAAACCCGGTTTCACTTGATGGCGAACCCCTGAACGCTCTGGAACTTTTCACCCGTTTGAATACGGTTGCCGGTCAACACGGTGTCGGTCGCGTGGATATTGTCGAAAACCGCCTGGTGGGTATGAAAAGCCGGGGCATTTACGAAACACCGGCAGGCACCGTCATTTACCGGGCGCACCAAGCCCTTGAGAGCATATGCCTGGACAAGTACACCATGCACTACAAGGACTTCGTGTCCGTAAAATATGCAGAACTGGTCTACAACGGCATGTGGTTCATGCAACTTCGGGAAGCCCTGGATGCTTTTGTAAAGGCAACCCAGCACAAAATAACAGGATCGGTCCGCCTGAAACTCTACAAGGGAAATGTCATCATTGCAGGCCGCAAGAGTCCATTCAGCCTGTATCGAGAGGACTATGCTTCCTTTGGGGAAGACAATGTCTACAATCAGCAGGATGCCCACGGCTTTATTCAACTGTTTGGACTGCCGTTGAAGGTGGAGGCGCTTCTGGACATCGAAGGCAGTGGTGAAAGCCGGTATCGTCAGCCGGATTATAGTAAGTTCAAGAGAGACTAACACTATGAAAGCACGCTTACTGTTATCAGACGGCACCCATTTTGAAGGTCTTTCCCTGGGAGCCGAGGGAACCGCTGTTGGAGAGGTGGTTTTCAATACGGCCATGATGGGATATCAGGAAATTCTGACGGATCCCTCCTACCATTTTCAGATGGTGGTCATGACCTACCCCCAGATAGGAAATTACGGCGTCAATCCAATCGATTTTGAATCCCGACGTATCTATGCCCCCGGTTTCATCATTCGGGAGTACAGTCCGGTTGTCAGTCACTGGCAAGCCGACAGATCGCTGGATGAATATTTGACCCACCATGGTGTGGGCGGGATCAGCGATGTGGATACCCGGGCACTCACCCGGCACCTGAGAAACCATGGCTCTCAAATGGGCATGATCACCACCTCTGATGACCCGTTGTCGACCCTTACCAAACAACTGGCACACGGCAAGCAGTTGGTCGGCAGGGATATCGTTCAGGAAATTACCACCGACAAAAGTTATGCCTGGCCCATTGACGGCCATACCGATAAAACCGTCCAGGACAACTATCGGGTTGCCGTTTATGACTTCGGCGTCAAGTTTTCGATCCTGCGGGCACTTCACGATCATGACTGCAAGCTGCGCATTTTTCCGGCCCACACCCCCCCGGAAGAAATCCTGGCCTGGAAACCGGATGGCATCTTTTTTTCCAACGGACCCGGCGATCCCGAGCCGGTGACATACGCAGTGGCGGCAGCACGCTATCTTATAGGCCGGATACCGATCTTCGGCATCTGTCTGGGCCATCAAATACTATCATTGGCCATGGGGGGCAAGACCACCAAGCTCAAGTTTGGTCACCACGGTGCCAATCACCCGGTAAAAAACCTGCTGACCGGGGCGGTGGAGATCACCTCCCAGAACCATGGCTTCAATGTCGATATCGAAAGCCTGCCCCCGGACGAGGTTGAAATTACCCACATCAATTTAAACGACAACACACTCGAAGGTCTCAGGCACAAACATCTGCCGGTCTTCTCGGTACAATATCACCCCGAGGCATCGCCCGGGCCCAACGACAGCCGCTATCTTTTCAAACAATTTGTAGAGGAAATGAAACAATTCCATGCCTAAACGCAAAGATCTAAAACGTATCTTGGTTATCGGATCCGGTCCCATTGTCATCGGGCAAGCCTGCGAATTTGATTATTCCGGTACCCAGGCCTGCAAAGCTCTCAGGGAAGAAGGGTTTATCGTCATTCTGATCAACAACAACCCCGCCACCATCATGACGGACCCGGAATTCTCGGATCGAACATATATCGAACCGTTACAGGCCGATGTCATCGCCAAAATCATTGAAAAAGAACGCCCGGATGCCCTTCTGCCGACTATCGGTGGTCAAACCAGTCTGAACCTGGCCGTCGAGTTGGCCGAAAGCGGGGTCCTGGAACAGTACGGTGTAGAACTCATCGGTGCCAATCTGGAAACCATCCAGCTTGCAGAAGACAGGGACCTTTTTCGCAACGCCATGAAAGAGATCGGTCTGAACGTTCCCGATGGGGGCTGTGTACACACCATGGAAGAGGCAGATAAACTGGCTGAAACCATCGGTTTTCCACTGATCATCAGACCCGCGTTTACTCTCGGAGGCATCGGCGGAAGTGTTGTCTACAACAAGGAAGAATTTCCCCAGGCGGCCCAATGGGGATTGAACGCCAGCCCGGTCAACGAAATTTTGATCGAACAGTCCATCCTGGGATGGAAGGAATATGAGCTGGAGGTCATGCGGGATGCTGCCGATAATTTTGTCATCGTGTGCTCCATCGAAAATTTCGACCCCATGGGCATCCATACAGGAGACAGCATTACCGTTGCTCCGGCCCAGACATTGACCGATGCTGAATACCAGGCCATGCGGGATGCAGCTAAAATAATTGTGGCCCGAATCGGTGTTGAAACCGGAGGAGCCAATATCCAGTTCGGGCTCGACCCGAAAACCGGTGAAATGGTTGTTATCGAAATGAACCCACGGGTATCCCGAAGTTCTGCTCTGGCATCCAAAGCCACCGGATTTCCCATTGCCAAAATTGCTGCCAAGCTCGCCATCGGGTACCACCTGGACGAAATCCCCAACGATATTACCAGAAAAACGCCGGCTTGTTTTGAACCTGCCATCGATTATGTTGTGGTCAAAATTCCCCGATGGGACTTTGAAAAATTCCCCGGAAACGACAATCGGCTGACTTCGCAGATGAAGTCCGTGGGTGAGGCCATGGGAATCGGTCGGACCTTTAAGGAGGCCCTGAATAAAACCCTGCGATCCCTTGAAAACGGCTGGTCAGGTTTCCATGCGCATGGAAACTTCCCGTACGGCCGGCTCTCGCATGATGATTTGATGGACGACCTGAGATGGGGAACACCGGATCGCATCCTGAAAATCTGGCAAGCCCTCTCCAACGGCATCAGCACCGACGAAATATCAAACGTATCCGGCATCGACATCTGGTTCCTCGTGAACCTTCAACAGCTGATCGACTTTGAAAATCACCTGTCCCAAACGTTCAAACAGCACCAGACCCTCACACCGGAGATCCTCAGAAAAGCCAAGCGCTTCGGTTTTTCCGACAAGCACCTCTCCCTGTTAACCGGCGAGACCGAATTTGATATTCGCAGTCTGCGCAAGGAAAAGGGCGTGCTGCCCTCCTATAAAATCGTAGACACCTGTGCGGCTGAATTCGAATCCTTTACGCCCTACTATTATTCCACCTATGATCCCGAAAATGAGTCCATTCCTTCAGAAAACAAAAAAGTCATCATCCTGGGGGGCGGCCCCAACCGGATAGGCCAGGGCATTGAATTCGATTACTGTTGTGTTCACGGCATCCTTGCCCTGAAAGAACTGGGGATCGAAGCCATTATGATCAACTGCAACCCGGAGACCGTGAGCACGGACTATGACGTGGCCGACAAACTCTATTTTGAGCCGTTGACCTATGAAGATGTCCTGGATGTAATCGAACTCGAAAAACCAATAGGCGTCATCGTTCAGTTCGGGGGCCAGACACCCTTGAAGCTGGCCCTGTCGCTGGAAGAGGCGGGTGTGCCGATCTGGGGAACGTCACCGGATTCCATCGACCTGGCGGAAGATCGTGATCGTTTCGGGGCGCTCCTGGATTCAATGGACATTCCGCACCCCCAATATGGAACCGCCACCTCCATTGACGCGGCTATGCATGTGGGACACCAAATCGGATTCCCGCTGGTTGTCAGGCCCTCGTATGTTCTGGGGGGACGGGCCATGGAAATTGTCTACAACGCCGAATCTCTGGAACAATACATGCAAAATGCCGTCAGCGCTTCCGCAGAGCACCCTGTTCTGCTGGATCGATTCCTGGAGGACGCCTATGAGTTTGATGTCGACGCCGTATCCGACGGGAAACACACGGAAATCTGCGGCATCATGCAGCATATCGAAGAGGCAGGGGTGCACTCTGGTGACAGCATGGCTGTCCTGCCGCCCTATCTTTTGAGCATGGACCAGTTGGAGGATATCAAGGAATATACCCGTCTGCTGGCCAAATCCCTGAAAGTGAAAGGCTTGATCAATATTCAATTTGCGATCCTGTTCGACACCCTCTATGTCATCGAGGTCAACCCCCGGGCATCCAGGACCATCCCGTTTGTCAGCAAAGCTACGGGAAATCCCATTGCCAAGGTTGCCGTCAAGGTCATGTCCGGTCAACCGCTGGAGCAGTTCAACGTCACCTTTTGTGATAGACCGACCTATGTCGCTGTCAAGGAATCTGTTTTCCCCTTTGAACGATTTGACAAGGCCGACATATACCTGCGTCCGGAAATGCGATCCACCGGTGAGGTCATGGGGATTGCACCGACCTTCAGCGAAGCTGTCATGAAGGCCTTTCTATCCAGCGGCATTACCGTGCCCGAATCCGGTACCGTGTTCCTGAGCGTCAACGATAATGACAAACCGCGAATCGTGCCCATTGCAGCCGGACTGCAAAAGATGAATTACAATCTGGTGGCCACCAGGGGAACAGCGATCTACATTGCAGGCAGGGGTATTGCCGTAACAGAAGTATTGAAAGCCAGCGAAGGCCGCCCCAATGTGGTGGATGACATCAAGAACCGGAACATCGATTTGATCATCAATACCCCCTTGGGGCAACGAGCCCGCTCCGATGAATTCGCCATCGGGTGGACTGCCACCAAATACCGTGTCCCGGTCATCACCACCCTGTCCGCGGCCGAAGCCATTGTGCGGGGCCTGAAAATGATGCGCCAGCAGCCCATGGTCTACAACTGCCTACAAGAATATTATCAACGATAATATCATTACTGCAAACCCAAGTAGGATACCTTAAGATTCCAATCTAAATTTGTTTCACGAATTTATCAGGAATTTATTTTCGATCAGATCCGCCAGTGCTTTGAAATCGTTGAGATCGATATGAGGCACACCGAAATCCATGGGCACATCCGACACGAAGGCCACCAGGGCGCGGTTCTGCCCCCCTGAATTGAGAGGCTCATGATGAGCGTCCCGGCGAAAAACTTCTATCCGGGGTAATCCCCCTCGTTTGTATCCCTCCGTCAAAACAATATCCACATCCTCGAAATATTGCTTCACAATCTGTTCCGGTGTCATTTCTTCCTGAACATCCTTGATGACGGACAGCTTCCAGGGGCACGAAATGGCAACGATTTCTGCCCCGGCCGCCTTGTGCCGAAAGGTGTCTTTACCTTCGTGGTCGATATCGAAACCATGGATATCGTGTTTGAGGATGCCGATACGATAACCCCGCCGTTTCAGCTCCGGGATCAGTTTTTCGAGCAGTGTGGTCTTGCCGCAATTCTTTTTACTCACAATGGATATAACAGGGATGGGCATATATTAGACTCCATTTAGTACGGATGTTAATAACTACGATTATGTTTAACTGAACTGAGCGATTTTTCTCTCGATCTGCACCAATCTCTTCGGGAAAAATTGCTCAGTTCAGGTTAAAATCACCACCGGTCTGTATAAATCTTTCCGGCAGCCCTAAAGGACTGGGCTACAAGGTCACACAGGCATCAAACCGTAGCGCAGGGCTTTAGCCCTGCCAAAACAGGTTTTGGGTGGAGCTGAAGTTCTGCACTACATTATTATTACTCCGGCGGTTAAATACCCCACGGTTGTCATTCCCGTGTGCCTGCCCATTCGAAGGAAGGGGGCGGGAATCCAGAAAGACAC
>Ga0209013_10004167_pt1 | contig 12707 bp, 13 predicted proteins | sample Cruoilmetagenom2_FD_187291 | JGI IMG/M metagenome (GOLD analysis project Ga0209013, IMG submission 187291) | Oil polluted marine microbial communities from Coal Oil Point, Santa Barbara, California, USA - Sample 2 (SPAdes) (version 2) | ecosystem: Environmental > Aquatic > Marine > Oil seeps ... | reverse complement strand
TCAAGGATGCCCTGAACGCCAGCGAAGCCTACAGGGTATCCGCAGCCAAATGGATATCATGAAGTTCTTCCAGATTGGCTTTTTCTATTTCAATTGCCTGTTGAATTTCTTTTAGTTTATTTGTTTCCCCAACCAGTTCTTCAGAAACCTCTGAAAGGGCTTTGCCCACATTAAGATGGAGATCAGCCAAATCCTTTACAATTGATTCCACCGTGCAGGTAGAGGCCTTTACAACTACCTCCTTTTCGGCTTTTTTCTTCTGCTCCAACTTTTTTTCAGACAGGCCTGACTCAGCCTTTGCATTCAGTTTTTTTAATAGTTCGTCGTAGGCTCTGATCATCTCGGCCTTGGTTTGCTTCATTGCTAATTGCTCGTATTTAGCCGGCATAAAAACCTCCTTTTAGAATATCTACCATAATATTTTATTAATTTAGGCTAGAATTTTATCAAACAAGAATGAATTAATCATAGCAGGATCTGCGATCATATAACCCATCATCCCCAATCCCTAATACCTAATATATTTCGTCGGGTCAATAACACCTGCTTCTTTAAAGCCCCGTTTTCTTATAATGCAACTATCACATTCACCGCACGCCAGGCCATCTGAAGAAGGATCATAGCAGCTATGCGTCAGAGAAAAATCAATACCAAGGTCAACTCCTTTTTTAATAATTTCTGCCTTCGTCATATGGATAAGCGGAGTCCTGATCTTTAGTTTTGTTTTGCCTTCTACACCCGCCCTTGTTGCAAGATTTGCCATTCGCTCAAAAGCTTCTATATATTCAGGCCTGCAGTCAGGATAACCACTGTAGTCAATCGCATTAACTCCGATAACTATGTCGTATGACTGAAGAACCTCTGCCCAGGCAAGTGCATAAGAAAGAAAGATTGTATTTCTTGCCGGAACATATGTTACCGGTATTTCATCTGGTATCCTCTGAGTATTCCTGTGTTTTGGCACATCCAGATTATTATCTGTAAGTGCTGAACCGCCAATTTTTTTTAAATCTATATCTAATATGAGATGCCTCTTTACACACATGACCTCTGCAACTTTCCTGGCTGCTTCTATCTCAAATGAGTGACGTTGTTCATAAAAAAAACTTAAACTGAAAATTTCAAAGCCCTCTTGTTTTGTAATAGCCATAACTGTTGTAGAATCAATCCCACCGCTTGAAAGTACAACCGCTTTTTTTTTATCTTTCATAATATTTTTACCAAACTTATACATCTCAATAACTTTTCGGTGTCACTGACCCCTGATCCCTGTCTTCTAAAGTTACAGTTTAAGTTATGCGTCTTAATTATTTGATATATAAACAGAATTTTATACTCCCCTTTCTTTCTCCGGCCAAATAATCTTGTGTAACTGAATTTGAAGTCTTACCCTAAGGCAATCTTCAAGAATCCACTTTGCAAGTTGTGATGGATTCATTTGCTCAATCAGAGGAGAAAAAAGTACATTTCTCATGGGAAATCCGGGAGATATTAATTTTGTCGTTTCTTTAGCAAATTCATAATCTTTGCGGCTTCCTATTACAAATTTTATCTGGTCATTCTGATTAAGTCTTTTAAGATTTTCCAAATCATTTTTATCATTCTCGCCGCTTAAAGGGCATTTTATATCAACTATCTTTATACAACGGCTATGGACCACGCTTATGTCAATACTACCGTTTGTTTCTAATAAAACCTCATATTTTTTTTCCAGAAGCCTGTCAATCAATAGAGGCGTGTCGTCCTGAAGCAAAGGTTCACCGCCAGTGATTTCAATAAGCGGACATTTATAATTATCAACTCTGGGCAGGATTTCTTCGATGCTCAATTCAACCCCTTCATAATAAGCATAGGCGGTATCACAGTATGAACATCTTAAATTGCAGCCTGTAAGTCTGACAAAAACGCAGGGAACTCCACTATATATTGATTCGCCCTGAATGCTGTAAAATATTTCGTTTACTATAAGAGACATGATAACTACTCAAGTTGTTGGTTGCCTTGATATATTTTTTTCGATCCCTTATCAGGTTGCCATATTAATATATTATATTATATGATATAGTATTAATTTACAGTTGATCAAAACATAAAACTGTAAATCGACAACCATAAGCTATTACATTATATGTTATTCTGAGACAATATAAATAAAATGAAAAAAATATGCCTGATGAAAAATTCCATCCAGGAGTATGCATGGGGATCCCGTACCGCTATTGCTGATCTTCTGGGCAATCAGTCTCCTTCAACAAAACCACAGGCAGAACTGTGGATGGGTGCGCATCCAAAGGCCCCTTCTTTAGTAAAATATGATGACAAATGGCTATCTTTACCTGAATTGATAAAACAATTCCCGGCAGACATTCTTGGGAAAGATGTAGCTGCAAAATTTGACAACAAACTTCCATATCTCTTCAAAGTTCTTGCTGCATCGAAACCTCTTTCCTTACAAGCTCATCCAAGTATTAAACAGGCAAAACAAGGCTTTGAAAGAGAAAACAGGCTGAAAATACCGTTAGATTCTCCAAACAGAAACTATAAAGATGAAAACCACAAGCCCGAGTGTATTTGTGCTTTGACTCCTTTCCTGGCTCTATATGGTTTTCGCAAAATTCCGGAAATCATTTCTCTTATGGAGAAAATATGCCTGAAAGTTTTGTACAAAGAACTTGATATTCTTAAAAAACAACCAAATTCAGAAGGTCTGAAGAATTTTTTTCGCTCTCTTATAACAATAAACGGCCGGATAAAAAAACAAATCATAGAGAACGCAATTACAAATGCACAAACACTATCCAACGATAATCCCGGTTTTAAATGGATGATAAATCTTTACAAAGAGTATCCGGATGATATGGGAATTTTTGCACCAATTCTTTTGAACTTGATTTCTCTTAAACCCGGGCAGGCGCTTTTTCTCCCATCGGGAGAGCTTCACGCATATCTTGATGGCCTTGGAGTTGAATTGATGGCAAATTCAGACAACGTACTCAGGGGCGGGTTAACAAAAAAACACATTGATGTTCCGGAACTTTTAAACGTACTTAACTTTGAAGAAACGAATGTTAATATTCTTTTATCGCAAAAGGATAAGGATTGTGAAGAAGTTTACCACAGTGTGGCCGAAGAATTTGTTCTGTCTATGATTTCTGATGAAAAAAACATATCATATACAAGCCCTGAAAAAAGAAGTGTCGAAATAATTCTTTGTACTGGTGGTAAGGCTTCCATTACAGATATCAGTATAAATGAAAACATACTTCTGAAAAAGGGGACATCAATTATTATCCCCTCTTCGGTTAACAAGTATAAAATCGAAGGTAAAGCTACTCTTTACAAGGCCTCAGTTCCTGTCTAAAAAACTCTTGACATATAAATTTTGATAATATATGACCGAACGGTCAAATTAAAAAAGCAATTACAATTCAGAGACCTTATGAAAAATGTTCAATTTTGTTCGAGTTCAAGGATGGCGAAGATTTTAACCGGAGGAATACATTGAGTATTTTGAGGATTAAAATCTTAGTCTGACGTAGAAATCGGGCAAAAGGGAGCGTTTTTCAAAGGTCCCTTTAGGAGACCTTATTAGTGGCACACAAGCATTCAGGCAACGATTATCGGTATTTTTATTACTATTTTTTTAGTATAAGTCTGCCTGCCTGGATGCGCTGAGACAAGATAAATTTAATAAGCGCAATAAGCCGTGGGTAGACTTTAGCCCACGGCTTTTTTAGAGGCCGTGGAGAAAACTTCGCGGCCTTTTTGGGTTTAAAGGGAGGTTAAAAAAGGGAGGAAGATATCATGACAATCTTAGGCAAACATATCCGTATGGAACGAATAATCAACCGGAATACAGGAAAAACCGTAATTGTTCCTATGGATCACGGTATTTCTGTGGGTCCTATTGACGGCCTGCGGGATATGAAGAGTATTATACACAAGGTAGCTGAAGGAGGCGCTAATGCCATTGTTGAACACAAAGGGCTTATTAGTGAAAGTCATCGCAGACGGGGCAAGGACATAGGCCTGATCATACATTTATCCGGCTCAACAGCTCTATCGCCCTACCCTAATGCAAAAACTCTTGTCTGCTCAGTAGAAGAAGCTGTCAAACTCGGTGCAGATGCTGTTTCCATACATGTAAACCTGGGTGATGCCGGTGAAAAGGAAATGCTGAATGATTTCGGCAAAGTCGCCTATGAGGCACGCACATGGGGCATGCCACTTCTTGCGATGATCTATCCCAGGGGCGAAAAAATAAAGAATGAATATGACGTCAAGGTTATCAAACACGCTGCCAGGGTAGGAAATGAGATGGGAGCAGATATCGTTAAGGTTTCCTACACAGGTTCAACAGATAGTTTCAGAGAAGTTGTTGAAGGCTGCTCTATACCCGTGGTAATTGCGGGCGGAGCTAAAATGGACTCGGATCAGGAAATACTGGAAATGGTAAAAGGCTCAATTGATGCCGGAGGCTCCGGAGTTTCCATAGGTCGAAATGTTTTTCAGCATAGAGATCCAACACTTATGATTCAAGCTATTTCAGCCATTGTAAATGATAAGAGCAACGTGGAAGATGCCTTGAAAATTTTAGAATAGTTGAGATTTGGGGGTAATAATGCGAAAAATCTGGGTAAAAGTGGATCCCTGGGATAAAAAAATGGTAACAACCGCCCTTGAAGGCGGGGCTGACGGGATAATGGTACCACAGGGATTTACCGGTAAAGTAAAAGAACTGGGCAGAATTCAGACAATTTCAGAGGACGGCGACTTAAAAACAGGCGAAGATGTAATAATTTTTACAATTAAAAGCGGAAAAGACGAAGAAGAAATAGTAAAGCTCAGCCAGAATAAAAAAGTTATTCTTCAATGCAGTGACTGGACAATAATACCCCTGGAAAACTTAATAGCAAAAGGAGCTGAGGTTATTGCCCAGGTTAACAGTTTTGAAGATGCCCAAACCGCTTTCGGCATTCTGGAAAAAGGTGTAAATCATATTCTTTTTAATACAAAAGACCCGCTTGAATTGAAAAAAACTCTTTCTCAACTGAGATCCCTGGAAGACAAAACTTCTCTTGAAACAGCCAGAATTGTGGAAGTAATTCCTTTCGGAATGGGAGACAGAGTCTGCGTTGATACATGCACATCAATGACTTCCGGGCAGGGAATGCTGATTGGAAACAGCAGCAGTGCATTGTTTTTGGTTCATTCGGAAAGTATTTCCAATCCATATGTGTCCCCCAGGCCTTTCAGGGTAAATGCAGGACCGGTTCATGCATATACAAGGGTTCCGGGCGACAAAACCAAGTATCTTTCAGATCTTTCAGCAGGAGATCAGGTAATGATCGTCGATTTCAAGGGCAACACGACAGTTGGTATTGTGGGGCGCCTGAAAATTGAGAAACGACCATTAATGCTGGTTAAGGCAGTTGTTGGTGACAAGCAGATATCTACTATTCTTCAGAATGCGGAAACAATTCGCTTGACTGATCCTGAAGGAAAAGCAGTATCAGTTGTAGCCCTGAAACCAGGAGATGAAGTTCTTGTGGCGATTGAGGAAGGCGGCAGGCATTTCGGACATAAAATTGAAGAAACAATTACGGAAAAGTAATATCATGGCAAATTCCGAAAATACTAAAAACAATGACTCAACTCCAAAAATTGATACACTGCGGAAATCCATAGATGATATTGACGACAATATTCTTGATCTTATAAACAGAAGACTTCTGCTTGCAAAAGACATTGGACAAATCAAGGGACTAAACAATGAGCCGATTTTAGACAGCGCACGTGAAACAACAATTATCAAGAGGCTTTCAGGTATCAACAAAGGCCCTTTAAGTAATGATGCGCTACACCATATTTTCACAGAGATAATTGCAACATCCCGTGAAATTCAAAAGCCGCAGATAGTAACATATCTTGGTCCTGAAGCCACATTCAGCCATATTGCCGCTATTAAGCATTTCGGACACAGCGTGTCATTTGTTCCACAGTCGAGTATCCGGGACATATTTTCCGAAGTTGAAAAAGGTGTATGCAATTACGGAGTTACGCCCGTTGAAAATTCCATAGAGGGGGCTGTAAATTATACCCTGGACATCTTCTTTGAATCCAATCTAAAAATATGTGCTGAATTATATCTTGATATCTCTTTGGATCTTTTATCTAAAACAGGGAACCTGGATGATATCAAGGTAATATATTCGCATCCTCAACCAATCGGGCAGTGTCGAGAATGGCTCAGAAAAAATTTGCCTGGAATTGTGCAGGAAGAATGTAGCAGCACAGCTTATGCAGCCCAAAAAGCCGCTGAAAATTCAGAAGCAGCCGCAATTGCAAGTAGTGAAGCCGTAAGATTGTATAATTTGCAAATAGTTGCATCTAAAATTGAGGATTTTTCAAGAAATATAACCAGGTTTCTGGTAATTGGGCAAGATGAAATCCACATGACAGGAAACGATAAAACATCAATTATGTTCGCGATTTCTCACGTTCCAGGAGCTCTCTACAGACTCCTGGAACCAATTGCAAAATCCGGAATAAACATGCTTAAGCTTGAGTCAAGGCCAACAAAACACGAAAACTGGAGCTACTTTTTCTTTGTTGATTTAGAGGGACATATCGAAGATCCAAAAGTTCAGGATACAGTATCAAAAATGAAAAATCTCTGCCAGTACCTTAAATGTCTTGGTTCGTATCCAAAAGGACAGGATTAAGGACAGGGATTATAAGAATTCAGTATTTTACATTTTAGAGGTATAACAATTATGAATATTGATGCAAACACTTCACTTTTTTGCGTTATTGGAGACCCCATATCTCACAGTCTTAGTCCTGTTATGCATAACAGTGCATTTGCCGATACAGGATATAAAGGAGTTTATCTTGCTTTTAATGTTAAAGATGTGGCTTCAGCCGTTGCCGGAATAAGGGGACTTGGCATTAAAGGCGTCAGTGTTACTATACCCCACAAGCTGACTGTAATGGAATTTTTAGATGAAATAGATGAAAGCGCTATAAAGATTGGAGCTGTTAATACTATAATTAATAGACAGGGTAAACTTTTTGGCAGTAATACAGATTATCTTGGAGCAACAAACGCTCTGCTGGAAAAAACAGGCATCAAAGACAAAGATGTTATAATGATAGGAGCCGGCGGAGCTGCCCGTGCAATTGGGTATGGTATATTATCAGAAGGCGGCAGATTAACTATTGTAAATATATTAGAAGATGAAGGGAAACAACTGGCAAGAGATCTTGGTGTAAAATATTATCCATTGCAAGAGTATAAAGATTATGACTGTCAAATACTTATTAATGCAACACCTATCGGGATGCATCCGAATATTGACGAAATGCCAATAAAAAAAGAGTATTTGCAAAAAGATATGGTTGTAATGGATATTGTTTACAATCCCCTGAAAACCCGGCTTTTAAAAGAGGCTGAAGATATCGGCTGTATTACAACAGGCGGAGTTTCAATGTTTGTTTACCAGGGAGTAGCCCAGTTTGAATTATGGACAGGAAAGAAAGCTCCTGTTGATATTATGAGAAAAACCGTGCTGGATGCGCTTAAAAAGATATAACGGTTTACGGTTAATCAAAGCATAAAACAGTTAACCGACAACCAGAACCATGAACTGTGAGCTGTTACTTATGATTGAGATAAAGACACAGAAAATAAAAAACAGTGAAGTTAAGGTTCCGGGGTCAAAGAGTTATACCCACAGAATTCTTATAGCAGCAGCTCTTTCCGATGGAGTCTGCAATATAATAAATTGCCTAAAAAGTGAAGACACCCTGCTCACCCTGAACGCTCTGAAGCAATTAGGCGTGAGAATAGACGAAGACAAAGAAAAAGTTGTAGTACATGGCTCTAAAGGATTGCTAAAACCTTGTAAAGATCCAATCTATCTTGCTAATTCCGGAACATCAATGCGTCTTTTAACCGGAATTGTTGCAATCGGGGATGGCACATATACACTTACAGGCACAAAACGTATGTTTGAAAGGCCTATACAGGATCTTTTAGACGCTCTGAATCAGGCAGGAGTTAAAACATTTGCCGTCAATGCCGATGGTTGCCCTCCAATAAAAATCAGGGGTGGCAAAATAGATGGCGGTCATGTGGACATTAATTGCAGTATAAGCAGTCAGTATCTTTCTTCATTGCTCTTGGTGGCGCCATATACTGATAAAGGCCTTGAAATAACTGTAACCAGGGGACCGGTTTCCAGGCCTTATATTGATATGACTGTCGATATTATGACGAGACTCGGGGTCAAGGTTGTTCGAAACGGATACAGCAGCTTTAATATTCCTGGAAATCAAATATATAAGGCAGGCAATTATTATGTTGAACCGGATTGTTCCCAGGCTGGATACTTCTGGGCTGCCGCTGCTATAACCGGTGCAACAATAAAAGTTAAAGGAATATCAAAAAAGTCAAGTCAGGGCGATGTGCGTTTTGCAGATGTTCTGAAAAAAATGGGTTGCAAGGTATTCCATGAAAATGATGGCATTTCCGTGTGCGGGGATAAACTCTCAGCCATTGAGGTTGATATGGCCAACATGCCGGATATAGTCCCTACCCTTGCTGTTGTGGCGGCTTTTGCCGGAGGAACAACCATTATAAAAAATGTTGCACATTTAAGAGAAAAAGAATGCGATCGTCTAAGTTCTGTGGCAACAGAACTTTCAAAGATGGGAATTGAAGCAAATACAACTGAAAATGGTTTGGTTATAAAAGGCGGAAAGCCGGTTGGAGCAGAGATTAATACATACAATGATCATCGGATAGCCATGAGTTTTGCTGTTGCGGGCATTGTGGTTCCAGGTGTTAAAATAAAAGATGAAAAATGTGTAGAAAAATCTTTCCCTGAATTCTGGAAGGTCTTTGAAGGGCTTTACCCGAATTTCTCATGAGCAACTCATAAAACGATTAAGTTGCTCACCCTTCGGGCAAGCCTATTTCACCGCATCCGCTGTGTTGCAGACCATTTGCAGTGAACTACCACAGCTTCATGGCCTGCGCCTTGCGTATGCGGCAAACTAGGCTTGTGAGGAAATACGGGGTACGAATAATGAATATCTATTTAATAGGATACAGGTGTACCGGAAAGTCTTCAGCAGGAAAATCTCTTGCTAAAATATTAGGATGGTCTTTTTTGGATGCCGATGTTGAACTTGTTAAAGAATACAAGATAACTATTTCCGAAATTGTGGCTACAGAAGGCTGGGAATCATTTCGAAAAAAAGAAAAGCATGTATTAAAAAAACTTGGTTCTCTTGACAAACACGTGATAGCAACAGGTGGCGGAGCTATCCTTGATGAAGAAAATGTAAAAAATATGAAAAAAAGCGGAGTCAGTATCTGGTTAAGAGCAACACCTGAAACTGTCAAGGACAGGATTTTAAAAGATGAAACCACAAAAGATTCACGACCATCTTTAACATCAAAAGGGCTCATGGAAGAGATCGAAGAAACCCTTATATACCGGAATCCCTTTTATGAAAAGGCAATGGACTTTTCTGTGGATACAGATAATATTGATATAGAAAATGTATGCCTGACTATACAAAAAAACTTGATAGAACAGGGATCAGGGGTCGGGGATCAGGAGAGTAAATATGCCTGGTAACACTTTCGGAAAGATGTTTAAAATAACGACATGGGGTGAATCACATGGAGAAGCTGTCGGCGTTGTAGTTGATGGTTGCCCTCCCAAAATTCCTCTTGATAAGGGAATCATTCAGGCAATGCTGAACCGCAGACGTCCAGGCATGTCAGTTGCAAGTACAAGTCGAAAGGAACCTGATTCAGCTATTATTATGTCAGGCGTATTTGACGGCTTTACAACCGGCACCCCTATTATGATTATGGTTAAAAACAAGGATGCTGATTCAAAGACTTACGAGCCTTATGCGGATCTCTTTCGTCCCGGGCATGGAGATATAACGTATCTGGCGAAATATGGCATACGCGACTGGCGGGGGGGCGGCCGTGCCTCTGCACGAGAAACTGTTGGAAGGGTAGCAGCAGGAGCAGTTGCAAAAACTTTTTTGGAGAAGAAAAATGTCAGGGTTTATGCATACACTGTGGAACTTGGCGGGATAAAAGCAGAAAAACGCGATATAAAAGTAATGGATAAAAACATGTTTTTCTGTCCGGATATGGATGCTGCTGAAAATATGGAAAAACGAGTTAAAAGTATCCGGAAAAAAGGTGATTCATTAGGAGGTATTGTAGAAATAAAGGCGGAAGGTATTCCAAAGGGTTTGGGTGATCCGGTATTTGACAAACTTGATGCAGATCTGGCAAAGGCAATAATGAGTATAGGTGCAGTAAAGGGAGTGGAGATCGGCTCCGGTTTTAAGGCTGCTGCAAAGCTGGGCTCTGAAAACAATGACCCCATAACTCCTGATGGCTTTGTAACAAATAATTCCGGAGGAATCCTTGCCGGAATATCCAACGGCGATAATATTGTAATACGCGCAGCAGTTAAACCTATACCTTCAATTGCAATTGAACAAAACACAATTGACCGGTTCGGAAATCAAAAAACAATTTCCACAAAAGGACGTCACGATATATCGGCCATACCGCGCATTAATGTTGTATGTGAAGCAATGACATGCATTGTAGTTGCAGATCATTTATTAAGACAAAAAGCAATATCATGGACAGATTAAACATAGGTATAATTGGTGGGACCGGAGGCATGGGCCGCTGGTTCAAGCGTTTTTTTTCTGAAGCTGACCACAATGTTTTAATTGCCGGCAGAAAAACGGAACTCACATATGAAGATGTTGCCAAAAGGTGCGATGTAGTAATCTTAAGCGTGCCTCTTGATGCAGCCATATCTATTTCCGAAAGAATCGGCCATGTAATGAGTCAGAATCAGCTTCTTATGGACTTTTGCTCCCTTAAAGAAAGTATTCTGAAAACCATGCTTTCTTCTACAGCAGCCCAGGTAACAGGTACACATCCCCTTTTCGGTCCTTTTACTGATTCCATAATGGGGCAAAACATAATTGTTTGCCATGGAAGAGGAACTAACTGGCTTGAATGGCTCGAAGATGAATTTACAAAAAAGGGGGCAATTGTTACGCACATGGATCCGGTTTCACACGACCGGAATATGGCTGTTGTCCAGGGGCTAACCCATCTTTTAACAATCTGTCTTGGCAGAACTCTCCAAAAATTGAATATGGCTCCTTCCGATGCTGTCTTGTATTCAACCCCTGTGTTCAGGTTAAAAGTTGATCTATTGGCACGTCTGTTTGCACAGGATCCTGGGCTGTATACAAATCTTATAGGTAAAAACACACATGTTAAAGATGCTGTGGATACTTTTTTATCTGCTATGGATGAAGCAAAGAAATGCCTGTTATCCGGTCAGGACAAAAATGCAATATCTTTTATGGAAAATATTCGAGACTTTCTCGGAGATTATTGCCAGGACGGCCTTGAAGAGAGCAATAAAATATTAACTGATCTTTATACCTAAATTGACAAATTTGTAAAAAGTTTTTTCGGAGTGAATCTAAATCCCCCCCAAATGGTTATGTATGATTGATTTACACTCCCATATCCTTCCCTGCCTTGATGATGGCGCCAAAAACATGGATGAGACGCTTGAGATGTGCCGGATCGCCGAGGCCGACGGAATACACACTATTATCGCATCTCCCCATTCCGGAAACGGTGTTTATAATAACGATGAAAAGACGATTCTGCCTGTACTGGAGAAAGTAAAAGAAGCTGTGAAGGAAAAAGGTATCTCAATAGAAATTATTCCGGCGGTTGATATGCACATTAATCCTGAACTTGTTACTTTCTTTAAGCAAAACTCTCAGCTTCTTCAGGGGGGGCGTTACGTGCTCCTGGAATTTCCCAGTCAGTCAATACCACCTTATACAGAGGAATTTCTTTTTAAAATGAAAGTAAAAGGATATTTTCCCATCATCACTCATCCGGAGCGCAATACAATTATCCAGGGCGACACAACTGTTTTGCAGAAGTGGGTGGAAGGCGGAGCGATTGTTCAGGTAACGGCAATGAGTCTCACAGGAGAATTCGGGGAAAAGGTACGTAAGGTGTCTCTCAAAATAGTGCAATCCGGTTTGGCTCATTTTATTGCTACGGATGCTCATTCTCCAAACTGGCGAAAACCAATACTGTCAAAGGGAAGGAAAGTTCTGGAAGAGATTTTGGATAGCAACCTGGCTAAGGCTATGGTAGAAGATATTCCGAGAAAAATTCTGAATGGCGAGGTGATAGAAAGTATAGAGATACAAAATTCAAGTCATATCTCATCATTTGTAAGGGCTTGCTCAAAAATTAGGGCTCGTTTTCGTCCGGGCCCTAATGCCAATGCTCTTTTTTTGAAAAAAGACTTTTAATAAAATAAAAAATGCAGTATACGTAGACTTTCAGATAATTAATTTCACAAAGCCGGAAGGAGGAAGGCGTATTAGTCATACGTCGACGACTGATAACACAGTGAAATTATTTATCTGAAAGTCTATAAATATATTTTCATTAAAAAACAATAATTCATCACCAAGAAAGAAGGAAGGTCATCATGAAAATCTTAAAGAAAAAATACGGTTTTTTAATCGTTATTTCGCTGTTCTTCATGGTAGCAGGGCTTATGTTTGTTCCAACCAAAGCTATGGCACAGACAACGCAGGGT
>Ga0209013_10004166_pt1 | contig 12707 bp, 9 predicted proteins | sample Cruoilmetagenom2_FD_187291 | JGI IMG/M metagenome (GOLD analysis project Ga0209013, IMG submission 187291) | Oil polluted marine microbial communities from Coal Oil Point, Santa Barbara, California, USA - Sample 2 (SPAdes) (version 2) | ecosystem: Environmental > Aquatic > Marine > Oil seeps ... | reverse complement strand
AGCAACTTAATTCCCGGTCACGGTGGAGTTTTAGATAGATTTGACTCGTTGATATTTTCTTCTCCATTTATTTTTCTCTACGTTGCATATCTTATGTAAGCCCAGCTTATTTCCAAGAATAACAATAAGGAGGTATTCATGCAAAAAATAAGATTTGCATTTCTAATCTTAGTCTTTTTATCCTCAATAATATTTTCACAATCTAAACAAATGTTTGCTGATGTTGGAGATATTAAATTAGAAAATGGCGAGATTCTTTACAATTGCAAGCTTGGCTATAGAACTTTTGGAAAAATGAACGTAGACAAATCAAACATAGTTCTTTTTCCAACTTGGTTTGGAGGTACTACCGGACAACTAATTAATCTTATTGGTCCTGGTAAACTTATTGACGATACCAAATATTATGTAATTGCGGTTGATGCTTTAGGCAATGGAGTTTCAACATCACCCTCGAATAGTGAATTACAGGCTGGTGTTGACTTCCCAGAGATAACTATCGAAGATATGGTAAATGCACAGTATCTTCTCCTAACAAAAACATTTGAGATCGACCATTTATTCGCAATATTGGGAGGATCGATGGGCAGTATGCAGGCATTTCAGTGGATAGTCTCATATCCCGATTTTATTGAAAAAGCAGTTCCCTATGTCTGTTCACCTCGCAGAACAACATACGATCAATTACTGATGTACTTCCAAAAGGAGTTGATTCTTTCTTATAAAGAATTGAATGCCAGTGATACATTAATCCAAAAAATACTTAATATCTCTTCAGCGATTTTTGCCAGATCCCCGGAATACATAATTGAGAATATTAGTTTTAATGATCTACCGGAATATTTAGCGAAATTTGAAAATCCTGCCCAGAAAAAAAAATTCACAATTGATAATTATTTATGTCAATTGGAAGCGATGAGAACGCACAATATTTATAAAGATCATGATAATTCGGTACTGAAAACATCTAAATTGATTAAAACCAAAGTTTTTATGATAGTATCAATGACAGATCATCTTGTAGATCCAACATCATCGCTCGAATTAGCAGATGCTCTGAATGCAGAAGTACTTGAATTAACCAATAACTGTGGTCATTTAGCGGTTGGATGTGAGATGGAAAAATGCTCTGAAGAGATTGATAAATTTTTATCTGGTACTCTGTAATATCTAAGAATCGTTTATAATTCTAATGCATCATACTTTTTAAATTTATGTTTATTTTGAAAAAAAGGGAAAAAATGGCTCAACACAGTGCAACTATAAAACAGCTTCAAGGAATTAGCTTTGCCGGCAAAACAGATTCAAATAATTGGGTAATGATGGATGGACCAGAAAACTTTGGCGGTAGCAATGCTGCTATTCGTCCAAAAGAACTGCTTTTGTTAAGTCTGGGCGGATGTACTTCTGCTGATGTAATTGCAATTCTTCAGAAGAAACGAGTTAAATTAGATAGTTATAATCTTAATATTTCTGCAGAATCAACAGAAACTCATCCCAAAGTTTATACAAAAATTCACCTTGAGTATGTTTTAGCTGGAACTGAGATAAAAGAAAAAGATGTTGAACGAGCTATTGAACTATCACAAAATACTTACTGTGGTGTAACTGCAATGCTGCAAAAATCAATTGAAATTACACATAGTTTTAAGATAGTAGAACCTGGATAATAAATCATAATAGTTTATCAAAAATTACATGTCATTCTTCAGTTAAATTTATTGAATTTTTGTACAATTCTAATTATTTCAAAAAAACCTAATTAATTCTTCGTGTATCTAATTGAAATATTAGAATTGAGAATAAGTCGTTATAAAATAAGCAGTTATAGACTCCGAATAATAATAGATTTAAAGATATTCTATTATTTGAGTTAAATTTAAAGTATCATTGCTACTCTTTTTACGGTGAATTTTTCCACCTTACATGTCATTAGTTCATCTAACCTTTTATATCCCAAAATAGTAGTACATTAACGAGTTTCTGTAACTGGTTAAAAAATAGTTACTTAGCAAAATATAGTTTAAGAGAAAAAAATTTAAAAGACTACCCTATATTTTTTGGCCTATGAGTTGTGATTCAGATCACACTCTATGATAGTAAACACAAAATATCGTGCGCTTAAAATTATAATTAACACAGTTTTTATCTATTTGATATTCAATACTGGAATTATTGGCCAGACAATAAATGGTCGATTCGAAATTATTGAGGATTCAGATTCGCTTTATGTTGGGAAAATTCAAGTAAAACTTGAAGAAGGTTCTTCTGTCATCGGTAATGCGGTAGTAAGATATAAATTTAATTCTAATCGATTGTCAATTCCAGAAATTCCTACGGATGGTACTGATTATCAAATATATAATTTTCAAAATGGGAATTATATCTCATCTGTCTCACATCCATCAGAAGATATCATTTCAATCAATATTGCAAAATTGTATGGAGATGATATTTCTATTACTAACGAATACACTGATATTGCTGAAATTACTTTCAATGTAATCGACCAAACAAAAAGCAAAGAGTTTAGATCAGATTTACTTCAGTTTTTTACACCATCATCTTCAGAAATGTGGGAATTTGGTAGTTGGATAATCTCAGATGGCGAAACTAGTTTTGAAACTCCTGTACAAATATCCCCAAGTGATAAAGCCATAGATCTTGAAAGCTCAGTAAATATCGTTTGGAATAGAATTGAGACAGCAGATTTATATCATTTACAGTTATCCAAAGAGGAAACATTCTCCACCTTAGATTATGAAAATGCAGAACTTACAGATACTAATATAGTTTTAGATCTTGAGAAAGGTTCAGAATATTATTGGAGAGTACGTTATTCAAATACTTCTGGAACTAGTTCATTTTCTAAAAAGTATAGTTTTTTAACAAAAGCAGTGGAAGTTCCACAAGTTGTATTAAGATCACCACTTAATGATACAACAATCATTGGAACCTCCGCAATGTTCAAGTGGAAAAGTGTTTCCAATAGAGATTTCTATCAACTTCAAGTTGCAACTGATAGTAATTTTGTTAACATTTCTAAATTTATTGATACTCTGCATATCAATGAAATTGAGGTAAACAACCTCACCAGTGGTCAAAAACACTATTGGAGAGCACGAGCGTCTATAGATAATTCATTTGGAAAATATTCAACTATTGGTAAATTTTTTACCGCAATCGTTGACACTACAAAGCCAAGTTTACTTGCACCTTCGAATGATGAAATTGATGTAAATACAACAATTTCGTTTTCATGGGAAAGCATAGATAGTGCTGACTATTATCAACTTGAAATAGCTGAAGATAAAAACTTTGATACCATATTCTATCTAAATGAAAATATCGGATCTACTGAACAAACTGTCTATAATTTTGAAAAATATACCAGCTATTTTTGGAGAGTTAGATTCTCAAATAGTAGTGGAAATAGTATGTATTCAAAAGTCTTTACCTTTGAAACCTTAGCTGGAAATCCAACAATTCCAATTTTGTTGGCTCCTCTGCCCAATTCTGTCGATTTAGATTCTGACCTAACATTTACATGGAAAAATGATGGTGTGGCTGATCATTTCATGATTGAAATATACACAGACAGTGGGATACAAAATCCATTTTATATAGAAGACTCTCTAAAAGGTACAGAAATCACACTTGATAATTTTGAACAAGGTAAGCAATATTTTTGGAGAGTAAGATCAACAAATATTAATGGTAATAGTGCATTTTCGGCGATTAATAAATTTAGAACTAGAATAGGTGAACCTTCAATTCTGGCACTAATTGAACCTCTGAATAACTCAGTGGGACTTGATAATACTATCAATTTTAAATGGAATCCTATTGATACAGCCCTATTTTATAGTATTGAAATTGCAGAGGATAGTGACTTTAATATTATCACTATTAGTATCGACAGTATTTATTCGGACCATATTACGGTTGCAAATCTTGAAGAAGGAATACAATATTATTGGAGACTTAAATCATACAATGAATTGGGATCTAATACAATATCCAATATATCTAATTTTTCAACTCATGTGGGTAGTCCTAATCTCCCAGTTGCAATTTCTCCAGCGCCTAATTCACATATTGATTCCGATGTAAGCTTTAACTGGTCTCCTGTTGAAAATGCAGTGTGCTATCAACTTGATATTGCTCAAGATAGAAATTTCAAAAACATAGTCTTTTCAGAAGATTCACTGACAAGTAATAAAACCACAATTAGTGATGTTGGAGAAGGAAAGAATTTTTACTGGCGTGTAAAAGCTATAAATGATTATGCAAATAGTGGTTTTACGAAAGAAAGTAAGTTTATAATTAAGGTAAACAAACCGACTAATTTAGCCTCTGAAATTATTTATGATCAATTCGTTGGGTTATCGTGGAAAGATAATTCCAATGTAGAAAAAAGATTTATCATAGAGCGATCACTAAAAAGTGATAATAGTTCTGATAGTTATATAACAATTGATACACTTTTGTCTAATCAAACCAGTTATGAAGATTATACAGTAGAGGATAATGAAACATATGTCTATAGAGTATTTTCTGAAAACAGCATTTCAATTTCGGACTATAGTAATTCAACTGAACTTCAGTTTTCAGTAGATGATAATTTTGATCCAAATATACCCGATGAATTTGCACTCTCTCAAAATTATCCAAATCCTTTTAATCCCAATACAAAAATTAATTATTCTTTAAAGGAAATGTGTGATGTTGGAATCACAATCTATAATATAATTGGTGAAGAAGTATCAAGGTTGGTAAATGATCAGCAAGATGCTGGAAATTACACACTTGAATGGGATGCGTCAAACTTTGCTTCAGGTGTATATCTTTATGTGATGAAGGCAGACTCACAAGAGAGCGATGAACACTTTCAGGCAGTAAATAAAATGGTTCTTCTTAAATAAATTTGCTCTGAATTGAGCAAGAATTACCCTTCAATCTATCGAATGTTTCTCTGCAATTCAATTAATAAAATCTTGTAGTTTCTAATATCAATATTTATATTAGTATTCTGTTTTAAAAATTATGGCGAGGTAGCTCAGTCGGTTAGAGCAGTGGAATCATAATCCACGTGTCGGGGGTTCGAATCCCTCCCTCGCTACGAAATATTTTAGGAGATAAAAATGTATACACTATTTATAACAGTTGAAATCATAATAGCAGTAATATTGGTTATTGTTATTTTACTCCAATCTAGTAAAGGTGGTGGAATGGCAGGCATTACTGGTGGAGCAGGTAATTTTGGAACTATGTTTGGTTCCCGCAGAACGGCAGATTTCTTGAGTAAAGCTACATGGTGGTTGGGTGGATCCTTATTAGGTTTAGCCGTGGTAATTAATTTATTCTTTTTACCTGGACAGACCTCAAGCGAACAGAGAGAAAGTATTATTCAAAATACAAATCAGTTACAGCAAGCACCAACAACTCCTGTACTGCCAACTGTACCAGCTGCAGATGAAAATAAGAATGAGATTCCAGCAGAAAATAAATAATATAATTATAGATTGAAATTTGGACCTGTCTTCTTGAATTTGAAGACAGGTTTTTTTGTCTCAATTCATAAAAATTTAGGAAAGATAAGATGAAAAAAAAGAAAAATGAAGTAGAAAAAGCGTATAAAAATTTGGATTTTCTGAATTCTACTGATGCAAGAGCAATAAGAATTCTATCAGAATTTATTGAACCAAAATCACGGTTTCAAAAACATGATATCATTGATACTATAGTGTTTTTCGGTTCTGCAAGAATAAAATCACTGAGAGAATCTAAAGCTGAACTTAATAAGCTAAGGAAAATTAAATCTACAAAATCGAAAAAACATATAGCAGATATTAAGCATGCTGAAAAAATGGTGGAAATGGCTCATTACTATGAGGATGCTGTTGAACTATCCAAAAGACTAACTAAATGGTCAATGAATCTACCAGTCAATGAGAAACGATTTATAGTGTGCAGCGGAGGTGGACCAGGAATAATGGAGGCTGCAAACAAAGGAGCAAAACTTGCCGGTGGAAATTCCATAGGTTTGAATATTAGTATTCCATTTGAGCAATTTGTTAACAAATATGTTAAGCCCGACTTAGCATTTGAATTTCATTACTTTTTCATGCGTAAATTTTGGTTTACATATCTAGCTAAAGCTCTAATAGTTTTTCCTGGAGGATTTGGAACTTTGGACGAAATGATGGAAGTTATTACGTTAATGCAAACAGATAAAATTAAAAAGGAAATGAAAGTTATAGTCTATGATGAAAATTATTGGAAGCAGATTATAAATATGGATAAACTAGTTGAGTTTGGAACAATAAGTAGAAAAGATTTTAAGTTATTCGATTTTTGTAATAGCGTGGATGAAATGTTCGAGAAGATTACAACTCATTTTCAGAAGCATTATTTAAACGGGCAGAAATAAAAAACCCCTCAAAATTGAGGGGATAAATTAAAACTCTCTTTGACGATCTTTATAAGCTCTTCTTTTTGCTTTTATACGTTCCATTCTATTTTCAATAGATGGTTTAACAAAATATTGTCGCTTTTTGAATTCTTTAAGTACTCCAGATCTCTCATATTTTTTCTTAAAACGTTTTAAAGCTCTATCAATATTTTCATTATCGGAAAGAATAATACCAACCAAAATTAATCACCTACCTTCATATGGAAAATTTAATTTAAAAAGTCTACCAATTTATAAATAATTGGCAATTAAATCAAGGAAATTAAATCTGCAAAAATAAAAAAATACTCACAAACTATTTAATAATTCTACCATTTTTAACATAGTTTTTTTGACTTCCTACATCATAAAGAAATCCATTTACACAAACTAATTTAATTTCATCATCCTGCACTAAATTAAAATTTGCAGCTTCGTTCAGCCCGAATTTAATTTCATAGTCCGATTTCCCGACCAGAATATTAATTGGGAGAGAAGAGAACGTTTCAAGCGAATTTGCTGAGTCTACATTTATAAATAAATATCCTTCAGATAATATTTTTGAAATATCAATTTTTTCTAGTTCATGAAGATTATTAAAAGAATCTGGGTAAATTTTTGCCGGTTCTAATCTCATACCAGAACAATCTAACTCATCAAAACCATAGAATGTTGATAGATCACCAATATCTTCAATACTACCATCAAAATAAAAGGCTCTATGATTTTTCGTCCCTCGTTCATTCTGATTAATTCCAATATCAATTTTATAGTCAAAATCATTTTTTGAAATTGTTACGTTTCTTAAAAGAAGATCGAATAATTTCTTCTGATTTTCCGGTATCGCTTTATAAACATCTATAGATTCTTCTTTATAAGATTTACTTGCAATGGAGTTCAAACTTTTAACTAATGCGATGAAGTTAATTTTTCTCAGAAATTGTTTTTCAAAATTATTTTTCCAACCACCAGATTCAATTAACACAAGACTGCTGCCCCACTTAACAAAATTATCACCGAACGCACGAGGTTCGAAATCATCACTATATTTAGCAATGTGTCCGGGAATAAATCGATCCAATTCCTTTTTTAGATGAGAGATTAATTTCATTGAATTTTCTCGTACTTCATTCATATCCTTTTCATAATTAAACGTTGGAGTAAGAAAAGAGATTGCTGCAACTTTATAACTATCGCCAACAGTATATCTTGTGCTTTGGTCATGAAGATTAAATGAGAAGAGTGGTTTTAGACTATCTTGAACTGCCTTCAAAATTTTTGATTCGGGAAACTGTAATCTTAACGCATCCCTATTTAAATCAATTCCCATTTCATTTCTTCTAGTGAAATTTTCTGCACCGTCAGGATTTAACATCGGGATAAAGTAAAATGAAATATTTTCCATTATAAATTTTCTTTCCTCAGAAAAGTCTTTATTTTCAGATTCGAAAAAATTTAAGAGATCAAGTAAAGCCATTGTAGCTGTTGATTCATCTCCGTGCATCTGCGACCAAGCCAAAATATTTATCGGCCCTGTTCCAATACGAATTAATTTTATAACACGTCCTTCAATTGAAAAACCAGCATCTTCAATTCTCACCAAATTAGAGTTATTATAATTATCAATGACATCTATCATTTCCTGGTGAGAAAATCTTTTATTCATGATCTTATTTTCTTTAAAGTTAGGATAAGAATCATAAAGTCTTTGTGATAAATTATTTTGAGCTTCCATTCCGCATATACTTATTAGTGAGTATAAAATTGTAAAAATTATAGTTTTAAATTGCATCGTTTATTCATCATGATTAATCAGTAGAAACAAGATAAATAATTATAATGAAATGATGAATTCTTTGGATAAAATAATTTAAAAAATTGGATGTGTTAAAACATTAAACCGATTTTTATAGCTACATAAAATGCACTGATCTTAGTTTTAATCTGACCTTCCATGTGCTCAACACCTTCAGTAACAAATGTAGTATATTGGTATTTAACACTTAAACCTATAAGATTAGTCTTGCTTAGACCAAAATCAGCTCCAAATCCTAAATAACCTCCAAATCCAAGATGGAATTCTGAATATTGGAATGATTTAAAAAACTCAACTTCATATGGAGTGGAGACAGCAAAAGAGGGACCAATACCGCCCTGCAAATATGGCCGTAAATTATCTGTAAGTTCATTTTCAAATAGTCTGTATTGTAATCCTATTGTAAGAGGTAGGATAAATACTCTATTCTCTTTACCAATCGTAATTGGTCTCCCATAATAATCATAATACTCAAACTCCCTAGCATTTTTTGACTCAGCAAAGGAAAAGCCAATTGACCCTGTGAATTTAGTATTGATCGAGTGTCTAAAAAATGTTCCAATTCCAAAACCACCATCACTAAACATCAGGTCAACTCCCCAAGCATTAGGTGGAAATACTATTGGAGGTTTTTCAGGTGCCATCTCACCTATTTTCTGTGCGCTCACGAAAAATGTTGGTAATAGAAATAATATTATTAAAAATCTTTTCACTTGATTACGAACAACTCTTTGTTAATTTTACTATTAATAATATATTAAAATTCACAGTTATAATTAAGTACACTTTTTTGTCACCTCAAAATTATTATTAAATTTATGGCAATAAACTTAGAATTAAAATCGAGAGTTGAAAATCACAATACTATAAAACGTATTTTAGAAAATATTGGTGCAACATTCGAGGGCACTTTAAATCAAAAAGATATTTATTATAAAGTTGCAGACGGTTTGCTAAAAGTGAGGATAGAAAATGGAAAGTTCAGCCTGATCAGATATAATAGAGAAGAGAAGAAAACGGACAGATGGAGTAATTATTATTTGGTTAAGATGGAAGGAAAGGAAATTGAACTTCTTCTATTAACCTTATTTGATGTGGAGGTTGAAGTAGTAAAAAAAAGAGAATTGTATTTATACAAAGATACAAGAATCCATTTAGACTGCGTTGAGAATCTAGGTTATTTTATTGAACTTGAAACAGTTGTTCAAGGAACTAAAGAGTACGCCAAAGAACTTTTCAATGAAATGATTAAGCTATTAAAATTAGATATGACTAAACAGATTCGATCCTCATATAGAGATTTAGGTTTAGCAAAATGATTCTCTCAAAAAAAAATGTTGCTTCAATAGATCTCGATTTTCTGATTAATGACAAAATTAAAAATGACAAACTCGAATCTATTTTAATAGTGGTTCCTACAAATAGGAAACTCAGAATTCTAAAAAAAGAGATTATAACACTTTCTTCTAATAAGGTAACTGCAAATATAAATTTAGAAACACTGAGTACATTAACTAAAAAGATTCTAGAACAGTCATCCAATTTCCATGAGCTTAGCGAAGCAGCATCTGCAGTATTTATTGAACGGAGTTCACAAAATGTTGATTTGAAATATTTTACTAATTACAAAGGTGAAATTCCATCCGGAACATTGGAAAGAATAAGTAATGTTATTTCAAAATATAAGGAAGAAGGAATCACACCAATTATTTTGCGAAAGGAGGCAGAGAAACTTAGTAAATCAGAAAAATTGAAAGCATTGGATATAGCTAATATTTATGAAAAATATAACGCAAAATGCTATTCGCTTGGAGCTTTTGAATTAGGCGATGTGTACCAAAATTTAGTTAGTTTAAAATTTGATCAATTCAGTTCATATTTTAGAAAGTTGTTCAAGGATATTGAGTTTATTGTAATTTATGGATTTGATGAATTCACAAGTCTAGAATTATCGTTATTAAATAAATTGTCAAATATTGATAAAATTAAACTTTTCATAAATTTTGATTATTCAGCGTACAACTCAATGATTTTTTCCCATCTTGAGAACACATACGAGCAACTTCAAAAACACGGGTTCAAAAAAGTTATTGACAAATCAAAATTAAATGAGAGTCATTTTATTGACGCAATTAAAAATGAACTTTTCCTTAAAACTTCGAATAAAAATTATAAAAAATTTAAAGATAAACTAGTTTGCATTTCAGCTGCAACAAGAGAAAAAGAGATTGAATATATCGCAAAGGAGATCAAACAAAAATTAATTTCAGGAGTAGCTAAACCACATGAAATTTGTGTTACTTTCAATCTAATAAATAATTATTCTTCAATTGTAAGAGATATTTTTCACGTTTATGGAATACCTTTCAATCTTACTGATCGTATTCCCCTTGATCAAACTTTGTCAGTAACTGCAATCATTAGTTTTTTAGAAATTTTGGAGAGTGATTACTACTATAATAACATTATTCGCTCTTTGAGCAATTCATTAATTGAGATTGAAAATTTTGATATTGATACTTTTATGTTTTCCGCAAAAAATCTTAAGATTATTGTTGGAAGAGAAAATTGGAATTTCAATTTAAATAATGCAATAAAAAAAATTGAACTCAACTCTGAAATTGAAAATATAATAAAAGTTGAAAAATATAGGAAGACACTTGAAAGCCTAAAAAAAATTGATATTCTACTTCATCCTTTCAAAAAGAAATTACTACCTTCTGATTTCATCAAAGAATTAAATCTGCTAATTCAAAGAATGAAGATTGCTAAAAAATTATTAATTGTAGATAATGAGAACAAAGAGACCGATGTAAAGTCATTAACCACATTTTTACATTCAGTGGAAGAAATATTTTTCCTTCTTGAAACGGAAGAGAGAAATAAAAAATACAGCTTAACATTTTATCTTGATAAGATTCGTATGCTGAGTCAATCTGCAAGATTTAATATTAAGGAAAAATCTGATTATGGTGTTCTGGTTACAAACATGGATGAGATAAGGGGTTTAAAGTTTAAGTATACATTCCTAGGCGGTATGATAGATGGAGATTTTCCAACAAAGTATCAACCAGAAATATTCTTTTCAGGATCTTTTGCTAAAAAAGAACTCCATCATCTTAATGAGGAAAGATATAGATTTTATCAAGCTTTAAGGTCATGGGATAAAGCATTATATCTATCTTACACGGAATCGCAAGGAGAAATGGAAACGGTGAGATCAACTTTTCTAGAAGAGTTTGAAAAGATTTTTCAAATGAATTATAAATCTGAAGACAACTACAAAAGTAAATTGTTTTCAACTGAGGAATTACAAAGAAATATTAAAATCAAAAAATTTTCAATAGAAAAAATTGATGATTTTTCTTTTCTCTCAAAATTAACCGAATGGGAAAAAGCCATTAGAATTGATGAAATTAGGAAGGAAGATCTGTTAAAGCCTTCACCTTATAAAGGAAATATTTTTACAGACGAATGTAACGACGATATAATATTGAAGGAAAAATTATACGATATTCAAAACAAACCATACTCTATTTCACAATTAGAAACATACACTACTTGCCCGTTTAAATATTTTTTAGAGCGCGTTCTAAAGATTGAAGTAGCCGATGAACCTGATGAAGAGATTGAAGCTGTTGAAATTGGTTCGTTGCTTCATACAGTACTTTTTGAATTTTATATGGAGATTAGAGCAAAAAATATTATAATTAAAAATTGCACTGACGCAGTATTCAAAATTGCTGAAGATTTATTATTTAAAATAGCTGACAAACATTTTCTTGAAACAATGAAAAAATCACCTTTTGCTTTTTACGAAGAGGAAAAGATTTTTGGTATAAAATCGAAAAAAGAGAACTCATTACTTTATAAGTTTTTGATGAATGAACGTACTAATCAAACAAACAGAAATCCAAATTATTTTGAAGTTAGTTTTGGAGTAAAGGATAATGAACATGATCAGTTGCTTTATTCAAACGATCCGCTAAATTTTGAGAATATCAAATTACGTGGAAAAATTGATAGGATTGATATTAATAGAAATGAAAAGACATTTGAAGTGATTGATTATAAATCGGGAGGAAAAAAGATTACTAAAGGTGAAATTGAAAAAGGCACTTCTTTGCAACTACCTATTTATGTTTGGGCAGTAAAAACTTTGTTAAGCAATAAGTTGGGAGAGGAGTATTCACCTAAAGCAATGACAATTTATAATTTAAAGTATAAAGAAAATATTTTTGGAAAGAATACTGTCTCAGTTGGTGGTAGAGGTTCTAATTTTGATCCAACACCAAAGCTAATAGATTTGGTTGATCAAGCATTGAATCATATAAAAGAATCTGTCGAAAATATATTAGATGGAAATTTTCCTCTTACACCATTTATAGATGAAAAAGATAAAATCTGCAGGTATTGTAATTTTAACACAGTCTGCAG
>Ga0209013_10004165_pt1 | contig 12708 bp, 23 predicted proteins | sample Cruoilmetagenom2_FD_187291 | JGI IMG/M metagenome (GOLD analysis project Ga0209013, IMG submission 187291) | Oil polluted marine microbial communities from Coal Oil Point, Santa Barbara, California, USA - Sample 2 (SPAdes) (version 2) | ecosystem: Environmental > Aquatic > Marine > Oil seeps ... | reverse complement strand
ACCTTCTTCCAACAATTCTTGAGCAAGGACTATCTTTGTCATTTGTCTCATCTCCATAGTTTCTCATGGAGTGTGACATATTAAAGTTTAATACTACGGACTCAATGAAATACCATTAGATTTTTGTCAAAATTAACGGTCCATTCTCCGTAATAGCGATACTATGCTCAAAGTGGGCTGTCAGAGAACCATCAAGTGAAGACACCGTCCACTGATCCGGCAGAACTTTCGTATGACGAGTACCGATCAAGACCATCGGTTCTAGCGCGATCGTCATGCCTTCTCGCAGAACGATTCCGCGCCCGCCAATGCCATAATTTGGCACTTGAGGCCCTTCCCACATCGCCCGTCCGACACCATGCCCGGTATATTCACGAGTCAGATGATGTCCTGTACTTTCAATAAATGCTTGAATCGCGGCACCTACATCACCAACACGATTCCCGGCGCGTAGCATATCAATGCCGACATTCAAAGCGTGCTTGGTAGCATCAATCAACTCTTGAGCGGATTGGGAAATCTCTCCAACACCAGCTGTAAATGCCGAATCGCCTACAAAACCACCGTAGACGGTGCCGCAATCGATTGAGATGATATCACCTGCTTTTAGCTTACGCTCTCCAGGAATACCATGTACCATTTCATCATTAATACTTGCAGTGATCGTGGCCGGATATGGATATGCACCCGGTACACCTAAGAAAGCCGGCTTTGCATCATGATTCCGGATGACTTCGACCGCAGCAGCGTCAAGTTCAGCTGTAGTTACTCCGGGCTGAATCATCTCCTTAACTGCCTGCAACGCTAAAGCATTAATCCTGCCAGCAGTACGCATGATTTCCAGCTCATCTGGCTTTTTAATGTATATACCGCGCTGACCACTCATAAATTCTCGCTGGCATTGAGCGCCATAAAAAGGCTCTCAGTGACTTCATTTATCGGTTGGTCGCCTTCCACTTCGACCAATAACCCTCTGTCTCTATAATACTCAATCAGCGGTTCAGTTTGATTCAGGTAGACCTGGATCCGCCGCTTCACGGTTTCTACTTTGTCATCCTCGCGCTGATAAAGCTCGCTGCCATCGTAATCACAAATGCCAGCTGTTTTTGGAGGGTTGTGCAGTTCATGATAAATATGCCCGGCTTCCTTACAGGTCCACCGCCCGCTGAGGCGAGCGATCAAGACTTCTGTCGATACACTGATGTAGGGTACAGAGCTTACTTCACCATCAAGATCTTCGAGCACATCTGCCAGCGCTTCTGCTTGGGCTGGTGTCCGCGGGAACCCATCCAATAGAGCACCGGATTGACAATCTTCAAGCGATAAACGCTCTCGTACCATACTAATCGTCAAGTCATCAGGTACCAATTCACCGCAATCTATGTAACTTCGCGCCTGTTGACCTAATTCGCTGTTGTTCCGCAAATGCTCACGAAATAAGTCGCCTGATGAGATGTGGACCGATCCAAGCTTCTCGGCGACTACCTGCGCCTGTGTACCTTTGCCAGCTCCTGGCGGGCCGAGTAATACAATACATTTCAGCATAAAAACTCTGCTTACTTGATCAGGAGTGCGTCATCATACCCATGGATCTTGAGTTCTGCTTCGATGTTAAAGAACGTATCCCTGACAACACCAACGACAATCAGCAAACCCGCTGATGAAACCAGCAATAATCCGGAGTTTTGACCGAGAGGCAATACCAAACCCAACAGCCAAGGCAAAATAGCAATGATACCCAGGAAGACAGCACCAGGCAGCGTAATACGCCGCAATACCCGGGTTAGATATTTCTGAGTCGGTGCACCACGACTCACTCCTGGGATCTGAGCACCCGCTTTCTTCAAGTTTTCGCCATAGTTTTGCTGTGCGAATAAGATGTCTGTGTAGAAGAATGTAAAGCCGACGACCAAAAAGAAAAATGTTATCCAATAAAAGTTACTGTTACCACCAAAGGCAGTCTGGACCGTCGCGGCAATATTAGCAATCAGCTCGTTCCCAGAATCCAGGAAGAAACTGGCTACAATCGCTGGGAAGGTCATTAAAGATTGGGCGAAGATAAGTGGGATCATACCGGCCATGCTTACCATGAGCGGTAATGTGCCTTTGACAGGCATAGACATACGATTCCCTACGCGGCGTCCAGGATACATCACTGGCACATTTCGTCGGCCTTGTTGGACAAATACGATCGCAGCAATAATCAATACCATCACCAAAACGATCACGGATAGCAGCAACCAACGATACTGCTCGTCTGCCATAATTCGGCCCAGGTTGTTCGGTATTTGGGACACGATACCAGAAAAAATGATCAGGGATAGACCTTGGTTGCGAATACCATACTCCGAAATCAGCTCTCCCAGCCAGATTGCGAACAACGTACCTGCAGTCATGCTGATTACAATCGTTAGGGAAGACAGCCAGTACTCACCAAACAATCCGAAATTGTCCAGGATTGGCACCGGTGTAAAGGCGTTGAACAGGTTAATCTGACCGATAGCTTGCAATGCAGCCATAGGTACAGCCAGAATTAGCGTCCATTTTTCCATGAATTTCCGGCCTTCACGGGGATCTTCCTCCATCCGCCGCTGTAAAGCCGGAACGATCGGCACCAATAGCTGAAGGATAATCTGGGCTGTAATATATGGGTATACGCCCATTGCCAGCACAGAGAAGTTTGAGACCGTACCTCCAGACAATAGGTCCAGCAAGCTAAACAGGGTCGATCCTGCACCACCACCCGACATAATCGCACCGATCGCATCCGCATTGACCCCGGGAACCGGTACATGAGCTGCAAAACGATAAATTGCCAGAATCAACAGGGTGATCAGCAGTTTACGCCGAATATCTCGGGCCGACCACAGGTAGCGCCATGCAGAACGCTTCATATCTTAGGCTCCTTCTCCAACCGAACGGTTCTGCAAACCGTCCAAGGTTTCGTGGCTGACGTAGCCATTCTAAAATTCAACAATCTCGACACTGCCCCCTGCAGCTTTGATTTTCTCAGCAGCACTCTTAGTGATGCGGTGAACACGCACGTTATACGCAGCTTTTACTTCTCCCCTACCGAGGATCACCACTGGCTTGCGCTTATTACGTAGCAGCCGTGCTTCTGATAAGGTCTCAGCTGAAATTTCACTGCCCTCAGCAAAACCACTTAACTGATCCAGGTTGACTTCGGCATAGGTTATCCGATTAATCGGTGTAAAGCCCTTGCCGCGTAAGAATGGTAACCTACGGAAGAAAGGCAGGTTGCCACCCTGATGGTACAGGCGTGTTCCACCACCAGCGCGCGCTCCTTGGCCCTTCATTCCGCGTCCAGCAGTTTTTCCTTGACCAGCCGCGATTCCTCGTCCAACACGCTTGCGGTTTTTCTTAGACCCTTCATTCGGTTTCAGATCATGCAATTTCATCGTTTTTCCTCAATACTCGAGCGTCAGATGTCTCCATCTAAGACAGAAAACCTGACCTTTATTACGCTTCCTCAACAACCAGCAGATGTGACACCGAAACGATCATGCCCCTAATAGAAGCAGAGTCAACATGCTCGACAGTATCATTCATCTTCCGTAAACCTAACGCTCTTACGGTTCCTTTCTGGCGTGCGGAATAACCGATTGGGCTTTTTATGAGCGTAATCCGGACTATCTTCTCTTTCTTTTTACTTTTCTTAGCCATTTCTCTTCCGTTCCCAGAAAGGTGTGACTTCCTTTGGAGAAATACCACGAAGCGCTGCTACTTCTTCTGGCGATCTTAATTCGTCGAGGGCGTTCATGGTTGCATACACAACATTCAATAAATTACTGCTACCCAAAGATTTGGTGAGGATATCCGAGACACCTACAGCTTCCAAAACGGCGCGCACTCCACCACCTGCAATGACTCCAGTACCTTTCGAGGCAGGTTTGAGAAGCACGCGTGCGCCTCCTTCCCGACCGATAATTTCATGTGGAATTGTCGTGTCAAATAAAGCAACTTTCCGCATGTTGCGCTTCGCTTTATCTGTAGCCTTGCGCATAGCATCGGGAACTGAATTTGCTCTTCCGGTTGCTACACCAACACTGCCCTTGTGATCGCCAACAACGACAGTCACACGGAAGGAAAAACGGCGGCCACCCTTAACAACTTTAGCTACACGGGCGATCTCTACAACGCGCTCATCTAATTCTTGTTCAAATTTCATATAATCTGACATATTTTGCTCCAAAAATGAGTTAAAACTCAAGCCCACCGGCACGAGCGCCTTCGGCGAGAGCTTTTACGCGTCCAAAAAACTGGTGTCCGCCGCGATCGAATACAACCTGTTTGATACCCTGTGCTTTTGCGCGCTCGGCAATCGCTCTACCTACTTCATTTGCCTGCTCTGTTTTATTCTTGCCGCTGATCTTCCCACGCAGTTCTTTATCAATGCTCGAAGCAGAAGTAATTGTGTGGCCGCTCTTATCGTCGATCATTTGTGCGTAAATTGCATTTATGCTGCGAAATACATTCAGGCGCGGACGGTCCGAAGTACCAAAGACGTGCTTGCGAACCCGTCGATGCCTGCGTTGCCTTGCTGCTGAACGTGTTTTTTTTGAACCCATAGAACTATACCTTAGCCGCTTTGCCTGCTTTACGGCGAATGCGCTCATCGAGATACTTGATACCCTTACCTTTATATGGTTCAGGTGGGCGCGTCTTGCGGATATCGGCTGCGACATGGCCAACCACCTGTTTATCGTAGCCAGATATTTTAATTTGACGAGTTCGGTTGTCCCAATCAAATTCAATCCCTTCTGGGGGCTCAAACTCGACGGGGTGCGAATAACCTACATGCAGTACCAAGTTCTTACCGTTAATTTCGGCTCGGTACCCAACACCATTAATTTCTAAGATTTTTTCATAACCAGTATTAACACCATTAACCATATTGGCTATCAGGGCGCGCGTCATACCGTGCAAAGCTTTATGATGCTTAAGATCTGAAGGTCGGCTAACTGAGATCTGATTGCTCTCATGTTTTATGTCCATCGAGGCCGGAAAAGTGTGTTGAAGCACACCTTTTGGTCCTTTAACGCGGACGTTCGAACCTTTAACTTTTACATCTACGCCCTCTGGTATATCAACTGGTAAGCGTCCAATTCTTGACACGGTTACCTCCTTACGCTGTGGACCGCGCGCTTTTCGGTATCGCGAGATCCCAGCCTGTTTTACCAGACTTTACAGAGCACCTCACCTCCGACACCCACCTGACGAGCGCGGAAACCAGTCATCACGCCCTTGGGTGTGGAGAGGATGGCAATCCCCATTCCGGACAATATCCACGGTATCTCACTTTTTCCGGTATACACCCGGCGACCAGGACGGCTAATGCGCTCCAGGCCTGAGATTACCGATTTTCGATTACGACGTTCACCAACGTAGCGCAGCCGAATTCGTAATACTTTCGAACCAGCAACTTTGCCTTCTGCTTCTTCGTAAGAGCCAATGAAACCCTCATTCTGCAGTATCTGGGCAATTGCTACTTTCATTTTTGAGCTGGGCACAGCGACTAGCGTGTGGCCAGCCATTACGGCATTGCGAATACGTGTCAGCATATCAGCAATAGGATCAGTTACACTCATTCTCAATCCTCCATCCGGTTACCAAGAAGACTTGACCACACCGGGGATTTTTCCTTGTAATGCAAATTCGCGAAAACAAATCCGGCACATCCCAAAACGGCGGATATACCCTCTTGGGCGACCACAAACTTTACATCGATTTCGAACCCGGGTTGGATATTTTCGACGCTGATCGCGAATTATCATACACTTTTTTGCCATCTGCTATCCTTCCTTTTTGAACGGCATCCCAAGCAGCTGCAGCAGCTGCCGGCCTTCATCGTCTGTGCGAGCTGTTGTCACAATACTGATTTCCATGCCGCGCAGTTTATCAATTTGATCGTAGTCAACTTCTGGGAAAACCAACTGCTCCCGCAGACCCAACGTATAATTCCCACGACCATCGAACGAATTGGGTGATACGCCTCGGAAGTCTCGCACACGTGGTAGTGAAATGTTCACGAGTCGGTCGTAGAACGACCACATGCGTTCGCCCCGTAGGGTAACCTTCACGCCGATGGCACGGCCTTCACGAAGTTTAAAATTGGCAATACTTTTACGAGCCTTGGTGATCACTGGTTTTTGTCCGGTGATAATATTCACATCCGCTACAGCAGCATCCAAGGCTTTAGCATTGTCCAAAGCTTCACCAACGCCGATATTAACTACAATCTTTGTCAAGCGCGGCACTTCCATAGGATTACTTAAGTTAAGTGTATCTTTTAGTGCCGGCGCTATTTCGTTTTGATACTGTTCTTGCAAGTACGATTTCATCCCATAACTCCAAAACCGGTTTAGCTATCGATCAGCGCTTCGCATTTTTTACAAACGCGGATCACATCACCATCCTGGCGTGAGATATTCACACGAGTAGGTTCATCACATTTGGGGCAAACTAGCATGACATTTGAGATATGGATCGATCCCTCAAACTCAATGATGCCAGGTGAAAGGGTGCGCCCTCGTGTTTGAACCTGTGATTGGTGTTTTTTGCGCATATTTATATCCTGCACAACTACTCGGTCAGTTTCCGGTATCACCCGGATTACCTCACCTCGTTTGCCTTTGTCTTCAAAGCGCCCGCTGATGACTTCAACTTTATCGCCTTTACGAATTTTCATTTTCATGTCAGTTGCTCCTACTACGGTCTCACAGCACTTCAGGGGCAAGTGAGACGATTTTCATGAAGCCTTTCTCGCGCAGCTCGCGCGCTACAGGTCCGAAAATACGCGTCCCCTTCGGGTTACGACCATCAGTGTCCAATATTACTGCTGCGTTATCGTCAAAGCGGATATATGAGCCATCTTCACGGCGCCATTCCTTCGCACAGCGGACAATAACAGCATGCACAATATCGCTTTTCTTCACTGCCCCGTGGGGAGTAGAGGCTTTCACCGTCCCAACAACAATATCGCCCACACGTCCATAGCGGCGTCCGGAGCCACCTGATACTTGGATGACCAGCAGTTCACGTGCGCCTGTGTTATCGGCTACTTTTACGCGAGATTCCTGTTGGATCATGCCTCTGCCTCCAGATCAAGCGCGGGGGCACTCGCTTGGACATCACGGTGCAAAATCTCTTGCACTACGAAACGTTTATGACGAGATATTGGTTTGCTTTCAACGATGCGGACGGTATCGCCCACTTCGCACCCCAATTCATCGTGTGCCATCAAGGTCCGCTGGCTTTTGACAGTTTTCTTGTACAGACGGTGCTGGTAGGTGCGAGAAATCTCAACGATAACCGTTTTATCCATTTTGTTGCTTTTTACAACACCAGTAATTCTTCGGCGTGTATTCATGCTTCACCTTCTTGACTTTCCGCCATTTCACGCTGATTTAATATCGTCAGTAAACGGGCGATCGTACGGCGGGTATAACGAACTCGTGTGTAATCTGTCAGACTTCCCACCGCCATTTGAAACCTTAAATTCATCAATTCCTGGCGTGAATCTTCAATTCGAGTCCTGATTTCCTCGGTAGCTAGCTCACGGATCTCTGTGGATTTCATGCTTCGCCTCCCATTTGATCTTGGCGGCTAACGATTTTGGTTTTAATCGGAAGCTTGTACTGCGCCAGGCGGAGTGCTTCCAGGGCGATATTCTCTGGCATACCACCTCCGATTTCAAACATAATCCGTCCAGGTTTGACAACGGCAACCCAAAATTCGACGTTGCCTTTGCCCTTACCCATACGCGTCTCAGCAGGTTTTTGGGTAACAGGCTTATCAGGGAAGATGCGAATCCAGACCTTACCACGTCGCTTCATCGCACGGACGATCGCTCGCCGCGCAGCTTCAATTTGACGTGCTGTCACCCAACCGGGTGCCAGCGCTTGAATGCCATAATCCCCAAAATCCACGGTTGTCCCACGGGAGGCTTTCCCTTTAAGGCGACCGCGCATCTGTTTACGGTACTTTACACGCTTTGGCATTAACATAATGACTTCCTCTATAACATTTCGTGATCAAAATCTCGGGCGAAAACTTTCACCTAACGAGTATTAAGATTTCTTGCCGTACACCCAACGATTTAACAACGGTTATTTACTAACGTAGACACCTTCGGTATCTTGCGGACTTCCTTCTACTTCGGGTAGTACTTCACCTTTATAAATCCACACTTTGACACCTACGCGACCGTAAGTGGTCCCTGCCTCGGCCAGAGCATAATCGATATCGGCGCGCAGAGTTTGGCGGGGAACTTGACCCTCTCGCATATTAATCGATCGCGCCATCTCGGCACCGCTCAAACGACCGGATACTTCTAGCCGGATTCCCTCAGCACCCTGACGCATCGTCTGCTGGATTGCGCGCTTCATCGCGCGCTGGTAGCTGATACGGCGTTGTAATTGATCAGCAATATTTTTAGCTACGAGTAAAGCATCCAAATCAGGATCTTTAATCTCTTTTATTTCAAGATCAATCTTTTTACCAACTACTGCTTCCAGATGAGCGCGCAGCTTCTTCACATTCTCACCTTTTCGCCCAATTAAGATACCGGGCTTTGCGGTGTGAACAAGAATTTTAACTTTCCCGGGAAAGCGTTCGATCTCAATCAGCGAAACCCCGGCTCGTGGAGCCTCGGCACGAATTAGCTCACGCAATTCAATATCCTGGTGGAGCTGGTTGACATAATCCTCCCCTTCAGCAAACCAGCGACCTTCCCACGTCTTATTGATCTTCAGTCGAAAACCAGTTGGATGAACTTTACGACCCATATTTACTCCTTATGCACCGAGGTTAGTTATCCCTAAGGTAGCCACCTTCAGTGCAACGAATTGACCTCTATGCCCGTTCTCGCAATACGACTGTGATATGTGATGAGCGGCGCAACCAGGGTTTGAAACGACCTCTTGCTCCAAATCGACGCCATTTACGGGTTGGTGCTTCATCAGCATAGATCTTATACACAAACAAATCGTCCCGGCTGACACCGATATTCTCCTCAGCATTTGCAATTGCCGAAGCTACTACTTTCGTAATCGGTCCAGCAGCGGCATTGGGGGTGAATTTCAGCACCGTCATAGCCTCTTGGACGTTCTTTCCACGCACTTGATCCAACACCAGGCGAACTTTTTGAGCAGAATAGGGGATGTTTTTTGCCCGCGCTTGAATATCGGTTTCCATAATTCACTACCCTCTCATTACTCTTCTCTCGGCGACGTGTCCGCGATAAGTACGAGTTGGTGCGAACTCGCCCAACCGGTGTCCAACCATATTTTCAGTGATATAGATTGGAACATGCCGACGTCCATCATGTACTGCAATGGTGTGGCCTACCATTTGGGGGAATATCGTACTGGCTCGACTCCAGGTACGCAATACTTTCTTCTCGTTGCGCTCATTCATTGCTTCTATTTTCTTTAGTAATTTCGGGGCTACGTACGGCCCTTTTTTCAACGATCGTCCCATTCTATTTCTCCAATATCCTTCGTGTGTCCAATCCGTAATTGAAAATCCTACCTAGCGGTCATTGAACTGGGATCGACTAGCGCCGCTTCTTCCCGCGACGGTGAACGATATATTTATCAGTACTCTTGTTACGACGGGTTTTCTTTCCAAGGGTCGGTTTACCCCAGGGGCTCTTCGGCGAGGGCATCCCGATTGGTTGGCGACCTTCACCACCCCCATGAGGATGGTCCCGCGGGGACATAGCAGAACCACGCACTGTTGGGCGAACTCCCAGATGGCGTTTACGGCCTGCTTTTCCTAATTTAACATTGCCGTGATCTACATTTCCTACCTGCCCAATTGTTGCTGTGCATGCCTGGCGAATCAGCCTTACCTCACCAGATGGCAACCGCACTTGGGCATAGTCACTCTCTTTAGCCAGCAGCTGCGCTGAACCACCCGCTGAGCGAACCAATTGTCCACCACGACCTTCATAAAGTTCGATATTATGGACCATAGTACCCACCGGGATATTAGAAATCGGCAGACTGTTCCCCGGCCTGATTTCAGCAGCAGGCCCTGATAAGACTGTGTCGCCAACTTTCAGGTCCAGCGGGGCGATGATATACCGTTTCTCACCATCAGCATAATTCAATAAAGCTAATCTTGCCGTGCGGTTTGGGTCATATTCGATCGCAGCAACTTTGGCGGGAATCCCCACCTTATCGCGCTTAAAGTCAACCATGCGGAGTTGACGCCGGTGCCCCCCGCCACGATGCCGAACGGTAATTCGTCCGTGAACATTCCGACCACCACTCTTCTTTAACGGTTTGATCAGTGCGCGCTCAGGTTTACTCTTTGTGATCTCCTCAAAGGTGTAGCCTGTCATCCCCCGTTGGCCGGGAGTTGTAGGTTTATATTTTTTTACCGCCATTATCTGACTCCTTCAAAGATATCAATCGTATCACCCGGCGCTAGGGTAACGATAGCCTTTTTATATCCGCTCCGGCGGACCAGCAAACGGCGGCTTATGTTACGGCGTGAACGCTTTGGTGGTACGTTGATCACATTGACCCGCAGGACTTCAACATCAAATAACGTCTCAACTGCGTCTTTAACCATAGGTTTGGTAGCATCAGATGTTACTTCGAAAACAAATTGCTGGAGTTGGCCACTCAAGTAATTCGTTTTCTCGGTAATGATTGGTCGACGCAGAACATCATAAATCGTTGTCATAAGAATCCTCCAAGCTACCCAAGATACGATTCGATTACTTCCAGTGTCTCAACTGGCATAACAACCTTATCATACGATAATAGATCACGGATGTTCAGATAGTTTGCTGATAAGGTCTTGACCAGTGCAAGGTTATTTGCAGACTTAGCAATTTGATCGTATTGTTCGTTCTTCCCAGGGATCAAGAGCAGAACGCTTGCACCGCCAGCTAACTTATCAAGGACCTGGGCGATGAGTTTAGTTTTTGGCTCTTTAATCTTCAGTTCATCGATCAAGACGATTTCTTGATCGGAAGCTTTCACCGATAAAGCTGAGCGCAAAGCCGCACGCCGCATCTTGCGCGGCATCTTTTGTGAATAATCGCGCGGCTTCGGAGTATGCACTTTCCCACCACCAACCCATTGGGCAGCACGAATAGAGCCCTGACGAGCGCGACCAGTACCCTTTTGACGCCAGGGTTTGCGACCGCCTCCAGCAACCTCACTGCGTCCTTTGGTCTTGTGCGTTCCCAAGCGGGCATTTGCCATCTGTCGAATATATGCCTGGTGCATTAAGTCCACATTTACAGGCGCCTCGAAGATATTTGCTGGCAGCTCATGGGTGGCGACTTTCTTGCCTTTCATGTTTAATACTTCAACTTCCATTGTCACATAACTCCATATCGAGTTCAGCCAAAAGCAGGCTGATCGCAGAAATCCACTTACTGTTTACGGGCTGCTTTAATCATCACAACACCGCCCTTCGGACCAGGGATTGCACCTCGTACTGCGAGCAGGTTGCGATCCTTGTCTACTTGGATGATTTTGAGATTATGTACAGTAACCCGTTCATGACCCATATGTCCTGGTCCACGCGAGCCCTTAAACACTCGCCCGGGGGTTGTGCCGGCACCATGCGAACCCGGCGCGCGTTGGCGGTCTGATTGCCCATGGGTTTTCGGACCACCCCTAAAGCCATGGCGCTTAACTGCACCAGCAAATCCTTTTCCCTTGCTGGTACCGACTACATCGACGTAATCTCCCTCGTTGAAAACTTCAACGGTGATGGAACTGCCCTCCTCTACATCCGGTTTCTTCGCATTGAACTCACGCAGAAAGCGCAACGGAGGAACATTGTTACGCTTCAGATGCCCGAGTTGACCGGCTGTGAGGCGCTTGGGTTTCACTTCTTCAAATCCCAACTGGATGGCCGAATAACCATCGGTTTCGACCTTCCGTACCTGGGTGACATAGCATGGCCCAGCTTCGATCACGGTGACTGGAACAGCCGCACCGCTTTCATCGAAAATCTGGGTCATACCGACTTTCTTACCAATCAGCCCTTTCAACATTTCTATTGTCTCCTAACCAAATTAGTCTAGGAACTGTCAGCCAGGGCCTGGCTGCATCATCCCTGGGTGCAGCGTAGTCAGCCAGTTTGCCGCGAAGCTTCAGGTATTATGGTTCGCGAGCAGCACTGCTCTTGCGCTGCCTAACAAGTGTATGTGTCGGGGTGTAATTGCTCAACCTAACAGCATACAATAAGCTTAATAGTTATATTTTTATTTCAATATCTACACCCGCTGGTAGATTCAGGCGCATCAACATATCAATAGTCTTAGAATCTGGATCTAAAACATCAATCAAGCGATTATGGGTACGGATCTCAAAATGTTCGTGCGAGTCTTTATCGATAAAAGTTGATCGCCGCACTGTAAAACGCTCAATACGAGTTGGCAAGGGTACGGGTCCCACAACGCTCGCACCTGTTCGCTCAGCGGTCTCTACGATGCGCTTTGCGGACTGATCTAAAACGCGGTGATCATATGCCTTCAGTCGGATGCGGATCTTTTGTTTTGCCATAATCACACCTATTCTATGATATCTGTGATCACGCCGGCGCCAACCGTCAGACCACCTTCACGGATCGCAAAGTTTGAACCTTGCTCCAATGCCACCGGTACGATCAACTCCACTTTCAAGTTCACACTGTCGCCGGGCATCACCATCTCGA
>Ga0209013_10004164_pt1 | contig 12709 bp, 5 predicted proteins | sample Cruoilmetagenom2_FD_187291 | JGI IMG/M metagenome (GOLD analysis project Ga0209013, IMG submission 187291) | Oil polluted marine microbial communities from Coal Oil Point, Santa Barbara, California, USA - Sample 2 (SPAdes) (version 2) | ecosystem: Environmental > Aquatic > Marine > Oil seeps ... | reverse complement strand
TCAGTATTCCCGACAATTAATGAATAAAATGGAGCAGGAAGCAGCAAGAACCATATTAACAATGGAAGATATGACCATGCTTGTGAGGACATTTTCACAGGCAGGTTTTGTTCCTGATCCTAATAAAGATGTTAGAAAGATAGCAATTATAGGTACAGCTATTAAAACATTAACTGAGGGTATGGCTAATGCTGGAACTCAGATGCGTCAGGAATTATATGCTATCATTGCTGGTAGACAAAGAGCAACCGATCAGTTGGCAATGATGTTTCAGATGATGGGTACTGATATTCAAAAGATTATTCAGGAAGAAAAGGCAGGGGGTAAAGAGATGATTGATTCCCTGTCTGAAGCATTGGCTCCTTTTGGTGTTCTTAATACTAAACTTGCTAATGAGTGGGAAGCAATTGTTAATAAGATGAAATTGGCATGGCAGGTTATTAAACGTATTGGTTTAGAAGATTCTTTATTAAGGGTGACAAAAGAATTCAGTGACTTTACTGATAAATATTATAGTACTACTATGGGTATTACTAAAGAGGGCAGGAAAGTAGCGGCTGCATTGCGTTCTGCTTTTGAAATAGTTAAAGCTCCAATTAAAGTTATTGGTGAGTTGTTTGGGGTTCTTAAAGAACAATGGAATCTTTTTTTTGGAATAATACGAAATGTTTATGGAAGTTTTGCAACGATAACAAATAGTTTAGATGGAGTTAGTAAGTCAATGAAAGGCATACTCACTCTTACTGAAGTTGTTTTAAAAACCTTTATTGTATTAAGAGGAGTAATAAGACTTTTTTCTAAAGTACTTGGGATTGTTTATACAATACTTACTGCAATTCATGGTATTATAATTGATATTACAAAGTGGGTTGTAGGTAAATTAGTTGGAGCAGTTGGTTATATTGCTGATAAATTATCCTTTGGTGTGCTTGGTGCAGGTCTTGAAAAGATGAAAGGTTTGATGGGGGATTTGATTCCTGATGATCTTAAAAAGGAATGGGATGAAGTTAATGATATTGTCAAAGAAATGCGCCATAATTTGCAACAGTTAAATAAAGTTCCCATTGATATACAAAAACATATGAAATTGAAGTATGATCCAATGCAAGTAGTAGATATGGTGGGTAAGTTTGAAAATCAAATAGATGAAATGGAATTAGCAGGGTTAGATACGAAAGAAAGAGCAATACGTGAATATAAAATGCGAATAAAGGAGATTGAATGGTTAAAAACCGCAGCAACATCTAATCTTCAGACTATTCAAGCTTATTACAATGAAATGAAAGCAATGGGAATTGAATTTACTGAAGATGATGAAAAACGACTTAAAGGTTATCTTAAAGCTCATTCCGATGCATTAGCAAAAGTAGTTGATTATGAAAGATTTGCTAAAAGAGATCAGAATAAAATACTTGCTGATTTTTATGAAAAACAAAGACAACAAATGGCAGGATGGAAAAAACAAGCTGAAACTTTTTGGGAAAGTATTACTCCAAAAGATTTAACAAGAGAACAAAAAACTGAGAAGTGGTTTAATAAACTTAGTGCAAGGTTAGATGAACTCAAGGTTAAAAATCCTCTTGTCACAGCAGAATTTAAGAAATTTTCTGATCAATTAGATGAAGCATTAGGTCAGCGTAAGTTAGATGATGCAGCAGCAATCAATAATGAAATGGAAAAAATGAAGCTGACATTAACTTCACATCGTCCGGTAGATGCTATCTCAAAAATAAATACTGAATTTGAAAAAATGAAATTAAAGATAGTATCTAATAAGGATTTTATAGCTAAAGGTTTAACACCTGAAATGATGAAGTTGTGGGAGATTACTAAAAAAGAACGAATTGAAGTTGAAAGACTTAGTATGGCATATCAAGCCAGTAGCGCAAGTATGGAGGTAATGTCAGCAAGAGCAAGTTTTTTAATAGGTAGTTATTCTCCTGCAAAAAAAATGCAAGGTGAGATTCAACAATTAAAAATAAATTATAAAAAAGAATTATTAGCGATTCAAAAAGAAATTGATAAAACATATCGAATGTGGGTTGAAAATGGTCAATGGTCAACCAGAGAAGGATCTGCTGAAGCTCAAAAATATGTTAAAGCATTGCAAGAACAAATGGAGGAATTGACCAAAGTAACCGAAAGAGAATTAAAGAAAAAACAAATGCCTATTTGGAATGATTTAGTTGAAGCATCTAATAATTGGGCTGATGGTTTTACTGATTCTTTGTCACAGATAGTTGATGGTGTTGATTCTGTGTCTGAGGCATTAAATCAATTACAAACACAAATTTTAAAAGATACTTTGAAAATAATTATTAAACGTGGTGTTACTGATCAATTACAAAGTGCATTAGGATCTGGATCTGAATCACCAATGGCGGGATTTTTTGGAATGTTTCCTGGTGGTAAAGCAAAAGAAGGTAAAGTTCAGGAGATTACGGCAACTAAACCAATACCTGTGACAGTTTATAATACTCAAGATTTAATGGATGGTACGTTTAAATCAATGAGTAAATTGGAGGAAATACCTTCAGAGGGAATAGTTGGTTCAAAAGTATTTGTTACCAATTGGCCTATAGGTGGGGGAGGAGCATCAGAATTATTTAGTAGTGGTATAGGAGAGGTTACAGAAACAGGTGTACAAGGTGTCTCCCAAGATCTTGCTGATATATCCGCTGAGATAGCCGATAATACGGAAGCAGCAAGTCAAAGTTCTAAATCCTGGTATTCTGATATTACTAATACTTTTTCACAAATGGGTAGTTGGATCTCCAGTTTATTTAGTAGTGGTGGAGGTGGTGGTGGATCAAGCACAGGTTCAAGCGTTGGGGGTTTGGCAATGACAGCAGTATCAGCATATGGTCGTGCCTATGGTGGTGGTGGTTACGGTTTTGCTGAAGGTGGTGTTATCTCAGAACCTATTGTTGGAAAAGGATTACAGTCCGGTGAAGTTTATAATTTTGGAGAAAGATCTAAATACGGAGAAAATGAAATTGTTGCTCCAATGAAAAAACTTCAAAAATCTGCTCCTCAAAATAAATATTCATATCATATGCCAATTCATATAAGTGCTATCGATACACAAACTGGTGTTCAATTTTTGATGAGAAATTCTGATGTTATTCAAGGTCAGATGGTTAAAAATTTAAAACAAAATAAACCCATTAGAAAGGGTATTCAAAATTCCTATTAAGGAGTGATGTTATGGCAGCAGGTGATCCTTTTAATTTTGAAATTCATTCTATTAAACCTCATACTCCACAATGGAATGTTTTACAAACTGACATGGAGGGATGGAAACGTAAGACTCGTTTAAAGTCAACGGATTCTATTCGTAGATGGACAGTTGAGGTGCGTGGAAGAACAAATTCAGAGAAAGATATAATTGTTGCTCATTGGGATGATAATCAAGGCCCATTGACAAATTTTGCTTGGAATGTTCTCCCTTCCATTTGGAATGCTGGATATGGAACACAATATCAAGTTCAATATGAAACAATGGAATATGATAATCCTGATGAAATTGCAAATATTTGGGATTTTTCAATAACATTTAGGGAGTGGTTATAATGCCAAAAGATATTGATCCTGATGAAATAAAATATTTTTTTCAAAGTGGTATGACAGCTTTAACCGGATATGTATTTAGTCTTCCTGGTGGAACGCAAAGATTTATAGCTAATACTGCTGATGTTCATGATGGAGGTAATACGTATACGGCATTGGCAATAAAAAGAAATCCAATTCGATCTGAAGAAGGCACGATATTAAATGAATTAGAAATTGGATTGGATCATGTTGATCTTTCTTTTAAAAATGATGTTATGTCTGGTAAGTATAATGATATACCTGTTGCTATTTATCTTATTATTCCTTTTTGGCACTTTGCTGAATATTGGGCTGTTGCTGCTTCTATGCTTTTATTTCAAGGATACACAGATGAACCTAAAGGAGATGAACATTGGATAACTTTATCTGTTAAACCTTTTCCTTATCTTGATCAACAGTATCCAAAAAGAATATATCAAACTGGTTGTAATTGGACTTTTTGTGGTGGTGGATGTAATTTATTTATTGGTGATTTTAAAACTAATGTTAATTTATCTGCTGGATCAGATGGAATTACTTTGACTTGTTCACATGGAAAAGCAGCAGATTATTTTACTCCAGGGTATGTAGAAATAAAAAGTGGAGCTTTGACAGGACAAGTTAGACCAATTTTAACTAATACCACAGGAACGGTAGTTGTAAGAATACCTTTCGATGATGTCATTGCAAGTGGTGTCAATGTTGATGTTGTAAAATTATGTGCTAAAAATTATGAAACTTGTGATACTGATTTTTCAAATTACAGTGAGTATGGAGGTTATCCTTGGGTTCCCAAAGAACCGATAATATAAAAGATAGGATTGTTCAAAACGCACGAAAATTTATAGGCACTCCATTCAGACATACCGGCAGATCGACATTGGGCATTGATTGTGCCGGTTTATTATATATGGCTTATAGTCGTGCAGGTATTGAATTACCTAAAGGTGATGGTAAAGAATATACTGTTGGATGGTGGAAACGTCCTGATGCAGAAGAACGATTATATCATGGATTATTAAAAGCAGGTTTTAGAGTTTTATTTGATAATGAATTACCAGATAAGGGAGATGTACCTTTATTTAGATTATTTGGTAAAAATTATCCTGCTCACCACAGCGGTATATTAGTAGATCAAGTATATTTTATTCATGCTAAATGTGGTTGGAAAGAAAAAGATAAAAAAGTTGGGTTTGATAGTTTGCATTATTACTCTGATAAAAATAGGTTGGCATGGATATTACGTTATAAGGAGTTTTAGATGGGAGAAACAACTGGACAAACTGTTGGAATGATCGCTGGTGGTATAATTGGTGGAGTCATTGGTGGTTTTCCAGGGGCTATGATAGGTATGGCTGTTGGTGGTCAACTCGGTTTGTGGATTGATCCTCCTTCTGCTCCTCCCCCTCCAGGTATGGGAGATCTTGGAGCAAATTCATATGTAAGATCAACACCAGTACCTTTAGCTTTTGGTCAAGTAAAAGCTTTTGGTGGAGTTATTTGGGTAGGGGAATTAGAATCAGGTCAGAATAATGAGGGATCAAGAAAAAATCCAGAGTGGGTTCCTGAGATGGACGCTGATTATGCTGTTTGTCATTGTGAAGGGCCAATTGTTTCTTTTTTAAAATATTGGGTGGATGATAAAAAAGTTGGTGATTTAGAAGATGGATGGAATATAGATTTTACTTCTTATCTTGGAACGGAAACTCAGACAGCAGATCCTACAATATCTTCTTTTCAATCTGGAAAAACTGCTGGAATAATTCCTCTTAAATATTCAGCTTATACAGTAGTTGATTTTCATGTTGAAGATGCAATCCTTTCAAAGTTACCTTCTATTTCTGCTGAAATAAAAGCTTTTAGTATAGAGTCTGGAGAAGAAGATGCTAATCCTATTCGTGCTGTTTATAATTTTTTAACTGATACAAGGTGGGGATGTAAATTAGATACAGCCCTCTTTAATGGTGATCCAGATACCGCAGATAGCCCTTGGAAGATAGCATCAGATTATTGTGATGAATCGGTTCAGTTTGTGGATTGGGATGATTCTCTTTCAAATGAGCCACGATTTAGATATTCAAATATATATGATGCAAGGGCAATGGCCTTTGATATTATCACAGATATAATGATGACGTGTAGGGGTCTTATTCGATTAAAACAAGGATTAATTGAACCTCTTATAGAGACTTCAGATGAAACTCCTGAATCATATTTTGCTGATCAAACAAAGGATCAATTTGTTGCCGGTGGATCAAGCACAGTAAGTAGACTTTATGCTGATTTTGCAGCTTATCCAGATATTTTTTGGTTTGGTGATGAGGGTATAATAACTATATCGGAAACAGATTACAGGTTTTTTGTTAAGGATCAAACATCAACCTATATTGATTTATTCGATGATCTTCCAGTATCACCAAATTCAAGTGATCCTTTTGAATTAGTAAAAGATAATATTAAAGAAGGATCGTTTAATTTTAAATATACTGGTTATTCTACTATTCCAGATAAACATAGACTTGAATATGTACAAAGAAAAGTTAAAGATGAAGATGATAATTTCAGTAATGAATATATTTGGGATGCAGTAGAAAAAGATAGTGAATCTTTTCATTCATATATTACTACATATGGTGGTGATCAAAATTGGTTTACAAAAGGCTCTCAATTAAAAACAATTCGATTAGGAGGAATAAAAAGAAAATCACAAGCAATGCGAATGGTTCAGTTTTATTCTGACTTTGCTTTATATTGCAGAAATTGGTGTGAATTTACTACAGGTATGCAAGGTTACTATCATGCCATTGGTGATATTATAGGTGTTAGTCATGCTCAAACTGGATGGAATGCTAAATGGTTTAGAATTATAGGTATGGAGGAACAGGAAAACGATGAAGTTAAATTGCAATGTTTTGAATATAATCCTAATTGTTATAGTGATAGTATTTCTAAAGTAATAGCATCAACTGCTAATAATCCTCCAACTCCCTACGAAGCCCCTGATGTGGTTGAACGACTTTATGCTGTGCAAGATCTTACTGAAAATAAAATTTATATTCTTTATAAAAGACCAGATGGTAATCCTTATTTTATGGGAGCAAATATTTTTGTAAGTGTAAATGGGGGTGATTATAATTGGATTAAAGAAGTTTCATATATAACTCCTTCCGTAAAACTTGATGCAGCAGTAGACGATTCACAAACTACCATTGGATATGATAATACCACATTGTATGGATCATTTCCATCGACAGGTTCCTTTTGGATTGAAGATGAATTGATTACTTATACAGGTATTTCTGGTGATCCTGATTATGAATTTACAGGATGTGGTAGAGGAATCAGTCCTGTTGCCCATACGATAGATAAATATTGCATGTTAAAAGATAGCCATACTGATTTTATTACTTTTGAAGATGACGATGTTGGTCAGCAATGGACAATAAAAGCGGTATCAAAAACGATTTACAATTTGAAATCAGATTTTGCTACTTCACCGACTAAGGTAGTTACTATATCATGAATATGGACATAGAAAAAACAGGTCAGGATTTACAAAATAAAGATACCCGTAAACATGCTGCTGGTACGATAGCCGGTGGTATAATTGGTGGAGTTATTGGTGGATACCCTGGAATGATGATAGGTATGTCCATTGGGGGATATTTATTTAAACCAAACTCACCAAATAAAAAAGATTATACTAATCCTGATTATAAAGTATACAAATCAAGAATAGATCCAGTACCGGTTGTAATTGGTACGGATATGTGTCCTGGAAAAGTAATTTATTTTAACAAAGATGATTTTGGAGTTTATGATTCAGGACATTTGCCAAGTATGGAAGGCGCACCACATGAAAATCGATGGAAAGAATTTATTGATGCAATAGCCGATAAAAAAGTTGCTTATTGGTCTGAGTTTGCTGTTAATTTTTGTACTGGTGGTCATATAGGAGTAGTTAAATTTAATGGCAAACCATTTTGGTTTTGGCTTATATTAAGTGATTTGTGGGAAAATTATGATGGTGCTTTTGATCCTTATCCTCCTTTAACAGTTCTTGATGCTTCACAAAAGGAACATTATACATATATTGATATAGAAGATATAATCAATCAGAATGTTCGTGGTAATACAATAATGTATTTTAAAGGATTCTTTGCTGATTTTACTGCTCTCTCTACTGCACCGGAAAGTTCTAATTATACCATTGATATGAGGCTTCTTGATGAACTTAAACCTGAAATTCTGCCAGGGCCATTATCTGCCATGCCTATTTTTACTACTGAGATAAATTCATCTTTGGTTTGGTTAAGTCCTGAATCATTGATTGGTGGAAGTGGTATGCCTAATAGTGGAAAACATTATTTTGAACCTGATCCTCAAGTAGGAGGGCTTATATATTATTCTTTGGGCATGAGTCGGTATTGGGGTTGTCGGGATGCAAGAAATACTAAATTTGTAGGAACGTCTGGTTATGCTCCAATTTATATGGAGGGTAGTGATCGTAATTGGACTTATGCTGGAAATGATGCAACTTTACCAGAAGTAGGAGATCCTGAACCAGCTATTTTAGATTGGATGTATAATAATATAAGTATAGGAGGATCATATTTACAAGCTACAGATGTTAATGATAATCGGGTTTATATTTGTGCTTATAGAAATTGGGCTAATCCCAATCAAGGCCAAGGTGTTTATGGAGTAGATAAAGTCAATCATCATCATGCAGAATATGGAGTTGAATTTGATCTTTATTATTTTGATAGAAGTGATCCAGATTATAAAGTACATTCTCTTATTTATAATCAAAAATATAATTTGCCAGATCCAGAAGGAGGAATTACTGCTGATCCTGCTGCTAATCCAAATATTAAATTTGGAAGTATGATTGTAGGTACTGATTACATTTATATATTTGGTAGTAGAACTCAAACTGATATTTTATTATCAGATTCAAGGGAGATTGAAGAAGGAGATAATTCTTATTTTAAAATTTATGCTGATTTTTCTCAATATCCTGATGGATGGTGGGAAGGAAAATATGCAGCATTAGGACAAAATGGGTATAAACTTTGGAGGGAAATTACTGAACAAACCAGTATCTATATAAAGGTAGCAAAAGGGTTTGCAGCATTACCTACTGCTGGTCAAGTGGTTCAACTTTGTAAATATCCCCAATGGGTATCTGATTGGGGAGTCATTGGAGCAATTAATAGTGATACAGAAATTATATGTAATCCTCCAACATGGAATTCTGATGGTTGGCTTGATAGTTCTGTCAGTGGTTTAACTCGATGGAATAAATGTTTTTTAATTGGTAAATGGTTATATGGGCCAGGAATAAGTAGTATATCAGGATCAGTAATAACTTTATCATCACCATTTGATTATTACTATCCTAAAGTTGGTGATAGACTTTGTTTTACAATGGCTGCTTCCGGTGATTTTGATAGAAATTATACAGATCCCAATATGACTTCAGAATATGCTGGTATATTTTATGATCCTTTAGGATTTGATTATCCTCCTAAAGCTGATTTGCAATTCTTATGGGCAAGTCGTATAGGTGGAAATGAATTTGGTAAATCTCATCATGTTTGTTTGAAAATTGATAAAAGTACCGGAGCAATAGAAGTTAATGATACACAAAGAGTGACTACTCCCACCTATTATGTTGGCTCACTTCTTACATATACAGCAGGTATAGTTACTTATGCTTGTGCAACAGATGTACAAGCTTTTGTTTATTCTCATGAGATGCAGTATGGTACTCAGGCAGCAGTTTATTCTTACCTTCTTGATTTTGATAATAGTGAAATTCATGAAACAATTCATCGTAGAAATAATAAATCTGGTGGTCATGCTCCTGCATGGTGTTACATGGGTTGTGTTCCAGTAAAAGAATGGAATGTAGATGATCATGAATATCAAGATGTTTGGTATACTGTTCTTAGAAGTTATGATAGTGAGGAGAGAACTGGAATTCTTGCAATAGAAACCGATACTATAGGGCAGGGAACACATTTTTTAAGATTGGGTGATGGAAGATTTTCAAATAAACAAGCATACTTTGATGTTTATAATGGATGGCTTGGGTTAGACCTTGATGGAGATCATAGAAATATTGATATGATTTTATTTCGTAAGGATATGGTCACAGGCCCATTGTATTCTGATGTTTATACAAGTTCTTATCCAAATGAAAATAATTATCAAATTGGGAAATTTGGAATTACTGAAGATATTTATTTTTATGTAAATAGGAATGGTTCGCCAGATGAAATGTGGCGATTTACAATTCCTACTGAAAATAATAATGCAGGGGAATTATACTGCATTGCTAAAAGTGCTTTAGAGGATGCAGATAATAATGATCTTGATTATCACTGGTTAGAAATTTTATCTTGGGGTAATTTTAAGCAATGTAGGTATGGTTGGTATCCAAGTACTTTAGCACAATGGAATTCTGGTAACTGGTATCAATGTGATGAAAGTCCAGCAGAAGTTATTGGTGGAGGTTATTGGAATAATGAATTGGGTTTATTTAGAGGTTACTTTGGTCATGAGTACGCAACGGATGAATTTCAAATGCTTTATGATGAAGCAAGGGAGATTTGTAATGAAATAATTGATGCAACAATATATTCTCTCAAAGAAAATATTGATATAAGAGAACGAAGGTTTCAATTTTCTCAATGTTATGATCAACCAAAAAAATTTCATGATGTATTACAAGAAGTCATGGATACCTGCCAGGGTTTTATATCTCCATGTAAACAAAGAATTTATTATGGTGGTATATATGGTGAAAGGCTTGATCCGTCTGAAATATCTGACCTTGAATCATGGGAATATGGGAGTACATCAGAGAATTTTAAATTAATAATTCCTAATCCAGATGAAACTCCTGTACATTATTTTGGATTAGATTCAGGAGTATTTGTCAGTACTCAATTATCAGATGAATATGATCGTATTTATGGTAATTTTTCAGCCTATCCATATAATTATTGGAAAGGAGATTTTGTTTATTATGATGAAGAAAAAGATCATGGAAATCCATCTTATGGTGAGCATGAGCTTCCATCAAGATATAGAAATTGGGATGTTATAATTAAACAAACTTCTACTTATATAAAAATAGGTGATGGTATTCCTTATTTTCCAGATGCAACACAATTTACTTTAAAAAAAGATAATATGAAAGAGGGCAGTTTTACCTTTGCAGAAAAATCAGCAAAGGATCGTCCTAATAAAGTTAGGATAGAATTTAAAAATAGGTTATTAAATTACATTAAAGATGTTGCTGAAGCTGAAGATACATATCGATTAGATATATTGGAGGAACCTGAAAAAATTGATTTTTATAAAATGCATGGAATTAAAAGAGCTACACAGGCAGGACGTATGGCAATGAGAATTCTTGATCAATGGAATCATCAAAGATATGTCTGTGCATTTGAAACCGACCTAATGGGAATGACTCTTTGTATGGGAGATATAATAGGAGTGGGCCATGATACTACTGGATGGAATGGTAAATGGTTCAGGATAGTAGCAATGGATGAATTAATGGATTTTGAGGTTAAATTTGAATTGGAAGAATTTAATCCTTATTGCTATCATGACTATGGTGTTCCTGTATATCAAGGTTATTCTTATAGTGGTTTTCCTACACCTTATGTACCAAGAAATGTTGGACGTTTTGAAGTTAAAGAAGATATAGAATTTAATCGATTGTATTTTACTTTTAAATCTCCTGCAAGGGATAGTGGATTTTTTACTGGAGCAAGGATATATTTAAAAACAGGTGATGATACCTGGGAATTTATTGCTCTTATATATGAAACAGTATCATCTGTTAAATTAGCTCAAAGCGTTGGGATAGATGATACTACGATCTATTATGATAATGATTATCTATCTGGCTCATTTCCCTCTCAGGGGGTTATCTGGATAGAAAATGAGTTAATGTATTATCATGGTATTGATACCGTTAATTTCGCATTCACAAACGTTGTGAGGGGATATAAAGACACAGAACAGGTAGAGCATTTAATTGATGAAGGTACAAATCTTTATATTACCTTGAGAGATGATGCTACTCTTTATTATGAAATACCTGATTCTTGGTCAGGAACTACCCAAACTTTTAAAGCATCATCTGTTACAATTCATAATTTAACCATAGATCTTGATACCTCTCCATCATTTACCATTGATATAATTGGGCATGGAATATTACCTTATTTTCCTGAATCAATTCAAAATAAATTACCTGAATATGAAAATATAAATGAATCTCTTGGTCTAAGTGAGTATACAATAGAGCTTTCAATAGAGCATGTTGTAGAAATTCTTGGTTTAAGTGAATTAAAAGTAGTAACCGAAACATTAAAACGGTTTACTGAATCTCTTGGTTTGGGTGATGAATTAAGAGATATGTCTTTAATTACTATTATAGAATCTCTTGGATTGGGAGATGTTAAATATCAACCAGATTGGGCAGGTATAATTGAAGCTATTGGATTGGGTGATTCAAAAACGGTCATTGAAACATTAGCTCATTTAACTGAAACTATTGGATTGGGTGATTTAAATTATATTATAGAATCAATTACTGAAACCCTTGGTTTGGGTGATTCAAATATAATTACTGAAACATTAGCTCAGTTGGTTGAAGCTATTGGTTTGGGTGATTTAAAAGCTGTCACTGAAACATGGACTCAATTTACTGAAACCCTTGGCCTTGGTGATAATAACTATGTATTGACTGAAGAATCAATTACTGAAACTCTTGGTATGGGTGATGTTACAGTAGTAGATGTAATAGAATATATTGTAGAAGCCCTTGGTTTAGGTGATTCAAAGGTGGTTACTGAAACGTTAGCTCAATTAATTGAATCTCTTGGTTTGGGTGATTTGGTATCTGATGAAATAGTCTCAGCAGGTGATGGTCTTGTACTTGAAAGTTCTGGTTCTCTTTTACTTGAGAGTAGTGGTAAATTATTATTAGAAACTCAAGAAAATTTAGAAGAACAAATGATGATCTTAAATAATAATATGTTATAGGATGGAAAAATGGCTGATTCAAAATTAACAGAATTGACAGAGG
>Ga0209013_10004163_pt1 | contig 12709 bp, 11 predicted proteins | sample Cruoilmetagenom2_FD_187291 | JGI IMG/M metagenome (GOLD analysis project Ga0209013, IMG submission 187291) | Oil polluted marine microbial communities from Coal Oil Point, Santa Barbara, California, USA - Sample 2 (SPAdes) (version 2) | ecosystem: Environmental > Aquatic > Marine > Oil seeps ... | reverse complement strand
GGTACACGCTGAGAAGGTATGCAAGGTTATGGATCTTGCCGTCAAGAACGGAGCGCCGGTCATCGGCCTGAATGACTCGGGCGGTGCGCGTATCCAGGAAGGCGTGGTCAGCCTGGCTGCCTACGCCTACGTCTTTCTGCGCAACGTGCTGGCCTCTGGGGTAGTGCCCCAGATCAGCGCCATCCTGGGGCCCTGTGCCGGTGGAGCAGTGTATTCCCCGGCCATGACCGACTTTATTCTGATGGTAAAGGAAACCAGCTTTATGCACATCACCGGCCCAGAGGTGATCAAGGCCGTCACGCGAGAGGAGGTCACCTCAGAGGAGCTGGGTGGAGCGATGGTCCACAACGCCCAGAGCGGCGTGGCCCACTTTGCCGCGGAGGATGAGGAAGACAGCTTTTACCTGGTCCGCAAGCTGCTAAGCTTTCTACCCCAGAACAATATGGAGGATCCTCCCTTCCTACCCACCCATGACCCGGACGACAGGATGGACGAGGCACTGAACGACATCGTACCCGAGAATCCGAACAAACCCTACGACATGAAGGACGTGCTTCGCCGAGTCGTGGACGACGGTGATTTTTTCGAGGTACAGGAACACTGGGCTGGCAATATTCTCGTTGGCTTTGCCCGGGTAGGGGGCTTTTCAGTCGGCATTGTGGCCCAACAACCGATGAACCTTGCTGGAGTGTTGGACATTGATTCCAGCATAAAGGCAGGGCGTTTTGTGCGCTTTTGCGACTGTTTCAACATCCCGATCATCACCTTTGAGGATGTGCCTGGCTTCCTGCCTGGCGTTACCCAGGAGCATGGGGGTATCATCCGCAACGGGGCCAAGCTGCTGTACGCCTACTGCGAGGCAACAGTGCCCAAGATCACAATCATCACCCGCAAGGCCTATGGCGGCGCCTACGACGTGATGAGTTCCAAGCATATACGGGGAGACATCAGCTACGCCTGGCCCTCGGCCGAGATCGCGGTGATGGGACCTGAGGGAGCCGTGAATATCATCTTTCGCAAGCAGATCGCCGAAGCAGAAGATCCAGAGGCAGAACAGGCGCGGTTAGCACAGGAGTACCGGGACAAGTTCGCTGATCCCTACGTGGCCGCGGCGCGGGGCTACATCGACGACGTGATCGAGCCGCAAGAAACCCGCCCGCGTCTGATCGAGGCTCTACAGATGCTCCAGAACAAGCGGGATACAAATCCACCCAAGAAGCATGGCAACATTCCGCTGTGACGCCCCCCCGGGGGCCCTATGAGGAGCAGAAGGAGGAGAGGGGCATGCCTGAGCGGAAATACAGTATCGCCGGGGCAAGAGAAGTACTGACCCAGCCTTTCACCCATCAAGTGCTGGGCCAGGTGGACGACTATTGCGCCTATGTAAGCTACTTCCTAGGCACCTACAAGTTCCACGAGCATGCCAAGGATGAGATGTACGTCGTATTGGAGGGTGAGATCTTGATCGATTACTATGACGGCCCCAGTGTTCCCGTACGCCAGCGCTGTGCTTTCCAGCGCCGGAGACCCTGGTGGTCAAGGCCGGCGAGCGCCACCGCTCCCGTGCCGAGGACGAGGCGCTGGTGATGATGTTCAAAGCGGCACGTCTGTTTGCCGAATAGGTCCATTTGATTGGGTCAGCTCGCACAAATTAGCATGGGCCCGATTTGCAGAATAGGAGCAAACCTTGATAGAGAACAAACCCGTTCAAATCTGCGACACTATCTTGCGGGATGCACATCAGAGCCTGCTGGCCACACGAATGCGCACCGACGACATGCTGCCTATTGCCGGAAAACTGGACCAGGTAGGCTACTGGTCGGTGGAGATGTGGGGTGGCGCGACGTTCGATTCAGCCATGCGTTTTCTCAACGAGGACCCATGGGAGCGGATCCGCAAGCTCAAGGCAGAGATGCCCAATACCCCTTTCCAGATGCTCCTGCGTGGGCAGAACGTGGTCGGTTACAAGCATTATCCAGACGACGTGCTGGAACACTTTATCGCCAGAGCCCACGAAAACGGCGTCCACGTCTTTCGCGTCTTTGACGCTTTGAACGACGTGCGCAACATGCGCCGGGCCATGGAGGTAGTGGTACGGGAGGGAGCTCACGCCCAGGGGACAATCTGCTACACCATCAGCCCGGTGCACAATGTGGATACTTTCGTGGACATGGCCCACGTTCTGGAGGAGATGGGAGCGGATTCCATCTGTGTCAAGGACATGGCAGGCTTGCTATCGCCCTACGTGGCCTACGAACTGGTAGGCCGTCTCAAGGCCGAGATCAAGGCTCCGATCCAGCTCCATACACACTATACCAGCGGCATGGCCATGGCCTCCGTGCTCAAAGCAGTGGAGGCAGGTGTGGACATAGTCGACACGGCCATCTCTTCCCTGGCCATGGTCACTTCCCAGCCTCCCACCGAGACGCTGGTGCGCATCCTGCAAGAATCACCCCGCGACACAGGCCTGGACTTGAGCCTGCTGATTGAGGCCAGCAACTATTTTGCCGAGGTACGCAAGAAATACTCCACCTTTGAGAGTGGTATGAAGGGTGTGGACGTGCGCGTCCTGCAGTTTCAGATCCCAGGTGGGATGCTGTCCAACCTGGTGTCACAACTCCGGGAACAGGGTGCCGAGGACCGCTACGCTGAGGTGTTGGAGGAGGTGCCCCGCGTCCGGGAGGAGTTGGGCTTTCCACCACTGGTTACGCCCAGCAGCCAGATCGTGGGTACGCAGGCGACCCTGAACGTGGTGCTGGGTGAGCGCTACAAGGTCATCCCAGCCGAGGTCAAGAACTATGTGCGAGGCTACTATGGCCGGGCTCCAGCTCCCATCGATCCCGAGCTCCGGCACAAGGCCATCGGCGACGAGGAGCCCATTGACTGCCGTCCGGCAGATCTGATCCCGCCAGGCATGGAGCAGGCCCGCGCCGAGATTGGCGATCTAGCCCAGAGTGAGGAGGATGTGCTCGGGTACGCCCTTTTTCCCCAGGTGGCGCGCCCCTTCCTGCAGCGTAGAAAGGACGGCGGTGGGGCCAAGGAGGCACTGGTGGCAGCCGTGGCAGCCCTCGCAGTGCAGCAGTACGAGTCCAGGCCCGCAGCACCTATCGAGAAGGCTGGTGTCTCCTTGTCTCCCTGGAAAATGGTCTGGCGGCCGCAGCGCGGACGGTGGGGCAGCCTGCTCACAGGCGCAGGAGGTTCGTCATGAAGCGGAAATTCTCCTTGACAATGGATGGTTCAACGTACAAGATCGTCGTGGATGGAAACTCGATCTTGGTCAATGGCCAGCCATTTGTGGCCGGTTTTGAAGGAAACCGGGTACTTGTGGATGATACCCCCTACGACGTGACGCTGGAGGGAGGCAAAGCCCTTATCGGCGGCATTGCCTATGATCTGGACATCGAGGGCTTGGAGGAGGGTACCACTGGCTCCGGGGTTGCCACCACTGCAGCTGTCAGCGAAGGGGCCGTGACAGCCATCATGCCCGGCAAGATCATCCGTATGCTGGTGGCTGAAGGCGAGGAGGTGGCCGAAGGGGATGTGGTCTGTATCCTGGAAGCGATGAAAATGGAGAACGAACTGAAAGCACCAAGGGCCGGCACGGTCAAAGAGCTCTATGTCCAGCCGGGCCAGGACGTAGAGACGGGGGCTGTGCTGGCAGAGATCGAATAGGAGCCCGGAATGGGAGAGAATCTTCACCAACGCAAGATCGAGTGGGAAGCGACTACACTGGACAAAACACTCGGCCGTTTCCCAGAACGACGAACCGAGTTCAAGACTGAATCGGGAATCCCGGTGGAACGGATCTACACGCCCGACGACGTAGACGGCGCCTACATGCATGAGTTGGGCTTCCCGGGTGAGTATCCGTTCAGCCGAGGGACCCAGCCAACGATGTATCGCGGGCGCTTCTGGACGATGCGCCAATACGCCGGCTTTGGCAGCGCCATAGAAACCAATACCCGCTACAAATACCTCCTGGATCAGGGCCAGACTGGCCTCTCGATTGCCTTCGATCTGCCCACCCAGCTTGGCTACGATTCGGACGATCCCATCGCGGCAGGTGAGGTGGGCAAAGTCGGAGTGGTCATATCTTCACTGGAGGATATGGAGCGGCTATTTGACGGCATCCCACTCGATAGAGTGTCCACATCCATGACCATCAATGCTCCCGCTGGCGTGTTGCTGGCAATGTACATCGCGGTGGCCAAAAAACAGGGTGTGGATCCGAAAAAACTGCGGGGTACCGTTCAGAATGACATTCTGAAAGAGTATATTGCCCGGGGGACCTACATCTACCCCCCTGGCCCCTCGATGAGACTCATCACTGATCTCTTTCGCTACTGCCACGAACAGATCCCACTGTGGAACACCATCAGCATCAGCGGCTATCATATTCGCGAAGCAGGCAGCACCGCGGTTCAGGAAGTGGCCTTTACGCTGGCCAACGCCATCACCTACGTGCAAGCAGCCCTCGATGCCGGCTTGGCGGTGGATAATTTTGCGCCGCGATTGTCCTTCTTTTTCAACGCCCACAACAACCTTTTGGAGGAGGTGGCCAAGTTTCGAGCTGCTCGGCGGCTCTGGGCGCGGATCATGCGCGAGCGGTTTGGCGCCCAAGACCCGCGGTCATGGCGGCTCCGCTTCCATACCCAGACTGCGGGGTCGATGCTTACAGCCCAACAGCCGGAGAACAATGTCGTCCGCGTCGCGCTCCAGGCGCTGGCTGCCGTGCTTGGTGGTACCCAGAGCTTGCACACCAACTCTCGCGATGAAGCGCTCAGTCTACCCACCGAGGAGTCCGTCCAGATCGCCCTGCGAACTCAGCAGATCATCGCCCATGAAAGCGGAGTGGCTGATTCTGTCGATCCCCTGGCCGGCAGCTACTTGATTGAAAACTGGACGGATGAGATTGAGAAACGGGCGTTAGACTATATTGATAGGATCGATGCCACCGGCGGTGCGCTGAGGGCCATTGAACAGGGCTACGTGCAGCGCGAGATCCAGGAGAGCGCCTACCAGTGGCAGTTGGCCGTCGAGCAATCGGCCCAGACCGTCGTTGGTGTCAATCGCTTCCGGGTGCCTGCCCTCGAGCGCAGCGAAGGGCCTGAGAATGGCTCCTCCAGGAGAGGGATCGAACTCGAACTCCTGCGTGTCGATCCGGCCATAGGCCAGCGTCAGGCAGCCCGCCTGGGGGTTCTGCGAGAGAACAGGAATGGAGAGGCGGTGTCGGCAGCGCTCTCTCGCCTCGGGGCAGGCGCCCAAGGAGATGGCAATCTGATGCCCCTTGTGCTGGAGGCAGTGGAAGCCTATGCGACGCTAGGTGAGATCTGTAACGTGATGCGCGGAGTATTTGGCGAGTATCAGGCGTTGACCTCCTTCTAGAACCAGGGCTTTGAAGGCACGCCGGAGCTGGCCCCTGGGGCCAATCAAGCCAATCGATGAGGAGGGTGGGAACCATGAAAGATGACTTGGAGGTGCTGTTTTCGTCTGCAGCGAGGGTCCAGATACTGCGTTTGTTCCTCCCAAATCCTGAGCAATCATTCTATCAGCGCCAGATCGAGCGCAGGACCGGCCAGCCCATTCGGGCTGTGCAGCGCGAGGTCGCACGCCTGGTCGAGATGGGTTTGCTGCTGCGTTCGACAGAGGGAAATCGTGTGTTCTATCGTGTGAATCCAGACTTCCCTCTCCTTGCTGAGCTGACTAGGCTGGTCCAGAAGGCGGCCGGCGCGGATGGTATGGAGCAACCCGAACCCGGCCTGCGCCCGATCCCGCCGGAACCATCGACCATCCCGCAGCCTTTCCCCTGGATGGAGACTCCGCCCCCGTCTGCCCTACCCGAGAACCTGCAGCAGATACAAGTGCAAGCTGAGTGGGACCGGGCGTACTAGAGGACAACAAGTTTCCAACACCTTGGATGCAGGATCTGCGCTGCCCTTTCCGTTTATCCGCTTGCATCCATTGCAATGATGACTGGGAGGCCTATGAAGATCGACCACATTGGGATCGTCGTGCGCGACATCCAAGAAGCACTGAAGGTATACGAAATCGCTCTGGGCTTGCCTTTGAAAGAAATCGTGCATGTCCCAGACCAGAAGGTCAATGTCGCTTTCTTGCCGGTCGGAGAGAGCAACGTAGAGTTGGTACAACCCACGACGGAGGATACGGGCGTCGCCAAGTTCCTGGAAAAGCGGGGCGAAGGCATCCACCATATCTCCATTGAAGTGGCAGACATTGAAGCGTCTCTCGCCCAACTGAAGGCGCAGGGCGTACAGCTCATTGACGAGGCGCCTCGCCCGGGCGCCCATGGTCGCGTTGCTTTCATCCACCCGAGGGGAGCACACGGCGTCCTGATCGAGTTGCTTGAGCACGAAGAGTAGCAGACACACCCAACACTCTTGTCATTCCCGCATGGTTCTAGCGGGAATCCATTCGCAGGAAACTCGCTGTCCACGGTTTCCCATCATGTGGTACAATAGAGTGGTAGAAAGCGAGGCAGCCATGTTTGATCAGGAGACACTCCAAGATCTAAAAGAACGCCAGAAAGAGTGGAAAGAGACCACGCTTCAGAACACCCTGGCCCGCCACCGGGAGCGAAGTGACGAGTTCATGACCACCTCCAGCGCGCCAGTCGAGCGGCTCTATACCCCGCTGGACGTTGCTGACCTGGACTATTCGCGGGATCTGGGCTTCCCAGGCGAGTATCCCTACACCAGGGGGGTGCATTCGACTATGCACCGGGGCCGGCTGTGGACCATGCGCATGTTCGCCGGCTTTGGCACTGCCGAGGAGACCAACGCCCGCTACAAGTATCTGCTTGACCAGGGCGAGACCGGCCTGTCGGTAGCATTTGACATGCCCACTCTCTATGGCTACGATTCCGACGATCCTGCAGCTTTGGGAGAGTTCGGCAAATGTGGCGTGGCTGTGTCCAGTCTGGCCGACATGGAGGTGTTATTCGACGGCATCCCTGTGGATGAGGTCACCACCTCGATGACCATCAACAGCCCGGCAGCTGTGGTCTGGGCCATGTACATAGCCATGGCCGAAAAGCGCGGCATCCCCATGGAAGCGCTGGGCGGCACCCTCCAGAACGATATCCTAAAGGAGTATATCGCCCAGAAAGAGTTCATCTTTCCGCCCCATCCCTCGATGCGATTGGTGGTCGACACCTTTGAGTTCGGCAGCAAGCACCTGCCCCTCTGGAACACCATCAGCATCAGCGGCTACCACATCCGCGAGGCTGGCTCCACGGCGGCTCAGGAGCTGGCCTTCACCCTGGCAGACGGGCTAGAGTACGTGCGCTGGGGCATCGCTCGGGGGCTGGATGTGGACGACTTTGCCCCCCGGCTGTCCTTCTTTTTCAACTCACACAACGATTTTTTCGAGGAAATCTGCAAGTTCCGGGCAGCGCGGCGCATCTGGGCCCGGGAGATGCGGGAAACCTTTGGGGCCAAAGACCCCCGCGGCTGGCTGCTGCGCTTCCACACCCAGACAGCGGGCAGCAGTCTCACGGCCCAGCAGCCAGAGAACAACGTCGTCCGGACGGCGTGGCAGGCACTGGCCGCTGTACTGGGCGGTACGCAGTCTCTGCACACCAACAGCATGGACGAAGCCATGGCCCTGCCCAGCGAGTACGCGGTCAAGGTCGCACTGCGCACCCAACAGCTCATCGCCCACGAGAGCGGCGCAGCCAATACGGTGGACCCGCTGGCCGGATCATACTTTGTCGAGGCTCAGACCAACCGTTTGGAGCAAGATGCCTACGACTATTTCCACAAGATCGAGGCATTGGGCGGCGTGATCCCCGCTATCGAGAAAGGTTTTTTCCAGCGCGAGATTGCCGAGGCAGCCTACCGGTATCAAATGGAGATTGACAGCCGGCAGCGAGTCATCGTGGGCATCAACGAGCACCTGGAGGAAGACCCAGTCCACATTCCGTTGCTGGAGATGGATCCAAAAGGGTACGAGCGTCAGGTGGCGCGTCTCGAACAGGTGAGGCGCGAGCGGGACAGCGAGAAAGCCAGCGTGGCCCTCGAGGCCCTGCAAAGTGCAGCCGAGGGCACCGAAAACACCATGCCCCGCATATTGGATTGCGTGCGGGCCTGTGCCACCCTGGGTGAGATCATGGGCATCTTGCGCAAAGTCTTTGGTGAATATCGGGAGGCGGCGATTGTCTGAGCTACTGGGTATTGGATATTGGGGCGTACATGCTGCGTGCTGCGTCGCACCCCATTGTTGGAGGCACAGATGACGGACAGGAGAATACGCGTATTGGTTGCAAAGCCGGGCCTGGACGGCCACGACCGGGGGGCGAAAGTCATTGCTCGGGCGTTGCGCGACGCCGGCATGGAAGTAGTCTACACCGGCATCCGCCAGACGCCGGAGATGATCGCTGAGGCAGCGCTTCAAGAGGATGTGGACGTGGTAGGCATGTCCATCCTGTCGGGCGCCCACATGGCCCTCTTTCCGCGGGTGACAGAGCTGCTACGCGAGAACGACATGGAGGACGTACTGGTCCTGGCCGGCGGCATCATCCCCGACGAGGATGTACCGGCCTTGCACGAGATGGGCATCCAGGGTGTGTTTGGACCTGGCACCCCCACAGACGAAATCATCAGATTTATCCGCGAGAACGCTGCGTGACCGATCGGCTTGCGGAACTGGTTCTGACCGGACGCCGGCGCGCGATAGCGCGGGCCATCAGCCTCGTCGAAGAAGAGGGCCCAAACGCCCAGGCCACCCTGGCTGCCCTTCACCCCCACACAGGCCGGGCCCACATCGTCGGAGTAACGGGGCCGCCAGGTAGCGGCAAGAGTACGCTGGTCAACGCCCTTGCCCTGCATTTGCGGCAGGACTCGGTCGAATCCCCAGCCATAACGGTAGGCATCATTGCCGTCGACCCAACCAGCCCCTTCTCCGGGGGCGCCATCTTGGGAGACCGCATTCGTATGCGGGATCTGGCCGGCGACCGGGGCGTTTTCATCCGCAGCATGGCTAGCCGGGGCAATCTGGGCGGGCTGGCCTGGGCCACCACCGGCGCCGTCAAGGTATTGGACGCGGCGGGCTATGACTTGATTATCGTCGAGACGGTCGGTGCTGGTCAGGCGGAGGTAGATATTGCCAGGGCAGCGCACACCACAGTCGTCGTCGAAGTGCCAGGGTTGGGCGACGACATCCAGGCCATCAAGGCCGGGATTCTGGAGATTGCCGACGTCTTTGCCGTGAACAAAGCCGACCTGGAAGGCGCCGACCACGCAGTGATGGCCCTGAACATGATGCTCAACCTGAACGCTGGGGCAGAGTGCAGGGTCATGATGCACCATGGGCGACTGATAGAAACGGTCACCACAGCTCACCGTGAACAGGATATGGCCATTGACGCCTCGGGTTGGCGGCCCTCCATCCACAAGACCGTGGCAACCAGGCGGGAAGGGATCACCGAACTGGCCGAGGCCGTTCTGGCACACCGGGCGCACCTGGAGCATACGGGGGAGTTGGCCTGGCGAGAGCGGGAGCGGGCCGGGGCCGAGCTAGAGGCAATCATCCAGCAGGAATCGCTGCGCCGAGTCCTCGAGGATACCGCCAAGGGCCAGTTGGCCTCCTTGATTGACCAGATTGTACAACGCCAGCTAGATCCATACACAGCAAGCCGGCAGTTATTGAACGAGTAGAGTGGCACCTTGCGGCCCAGGAGGAGTAATATGCCCACCACCAAGATCTTGGCCGGCCTTGATCGGTTCTACGCTAGACTCCAAGATGACCTGGATCTCAGGCAAGGTTTGGCGACTCCGACGCACTCCCCCAAAGTCCTGTTCATCAGTTGCTCCGATGCTCGCCTTCCGGTGGAGCTAATCGCCCAGCTTGATCCTGGGACCCTTTTTGTCACGCGCAATGTAGCCAACATTGTACCGCCGTACGGCACAGGTCAGATGGGAACTGGCGCTGTGATTGAGTATGCCGTGCTTCACTTGCAAGTAAAGCACATCGTCATTGTGGGTCACACTGACTGTGGTGGTATCAGAGCACTGGATGAGATGCCTGATTGGAGTCAGACGCCGCACCTTGCCCGCTGGATCGAGAACGCTCGCCCGGCCAAGACCAAGATCGATGCCAGTGGCCTGCCGGGGGCGGATCGGCATCTGGCGACGGTACGCGAGAATGTTCTTCTGCAACTAGAACACCTGCGCTCCTACGACCCGGTGCGTGATGGTGAGCGGTCTGCAGCGATCACACTGTACGGCTGGGTCTACCATCTGGAGACCGGCATGCTGGAAGTCTACAAACCGGAATCCGATAGCTGGAGGCCACTGCTACCGAACCGACAAGGCGCTACTGCAACGAAAAAGTGCGCGGGCTGAACTGCTCGACCCGCTCGCTCCTGTGCTCAGGGTCTGGAAACCAGCCTACACATCCAAATTGCGCACGCTTTTGGCATGCGTCTGAATGAACCGCTTTCGCGGCGGAACGCTGCTGCCCATGAGCATGTCAAAGGTCCGGTCGGCGACGGCCGCGTCCTCGATAGTTACTTGCATCAGCGTGCGCTTTTCAGGGTTCATGGTTGTCTCCCACAACTGCTCAGGATTCATTTCACCAAGGCCCTTGTAGCGCTGGAGCCCGATTTTTTGCCCCTTTAGTTGCTTCAGTAGTTGTTCCCGCTCCTCTTCTGTATAGACATAGTGGCGCTCCTTACCTGCCTGGATGCGGTAAAGGGGCGGCTGGGCGATGAACAGATGGCCGCTTTCGATCAGAGGCTCCATATAGCGGAAGAAGAAGGTCAGCAAAAGGGTGCGGATGTGGCTGCCATCGACATCGGCATCGGTCATGACCACCACACGCCCGTAGCGCAGGGTGTCAGGGCTGAATTGCACACCAAAGCCGGCACCCAGGGCCGTGATGATGGCCTTGATCTCGTTGTTGTTCAAGATCCTGTTGAGGCGCGCCTTCTCCACGTTGATGATCTTGCCCCGCAATGGCAAAATCGCCTGGAAGCGGCGGTCGCGGCCCTGCTTGGCGCTGCCTCCAGCGCTGTCCCCCTCCACGATAAAGATCTCGGTCTTGGCTGCGTCCCGGTCTGAACAGTCAGCCAGTTTGCCTGGCAGGGTCATACTCTCCAGGGCGCTCTTTCGGATCACCAGATCGCGTGCCTTGCGGGCAGCTTCCCTGGCGCGCGACGATGTGATACACTTTTGAACAATCTTTTTGGCTTCGCCAGGGTTCTTCTCCAGAAAGATCGACAGCGCGTCACCGACCACCGACTCCACGTGTCCCCTGAGTTCGGCGTTGCCCAGCTTGCCTTTGGTCTGGCTCTCAAATTGAGGGTCGGTCATCTTGACGCTAAGCACAGCGGTGAGACCCTGGCGGGTATCCTCGCCCGAAAAATTGGGGTCCTTCTCCTTGAGCAAGCCTTTGCCCCGGGCATATTCATTCAAAGAACGGGTGAGCGCCGAGCGGAACCCGGTCAGGTGCGTGCCGCCATCGACAGTATTGATGTTGTTGGCAAATGCAAACATCGACTCGGCATAGCCTCTAGTATACTGGATCGCCGTTTCCACCATCGTGCCATTGATCTGCTTTTCAACATAGATGGGCTTGTGCAAAACTGACCGGTTCTTGTTCAGGTATCGGGCAAAGGAGGCAATGCCCCCTTCGAAATAGAAGGTCATCTCGCGCCCCCCCCCGGGCTTCCCTCTGACCTTCCGGTTGTCCATGAAACAGATCGTCAACCCTCTCGTCAGAAAGGCCATCTCCCGGAAACGCTGGTTCAACGCGTCAAACCTGAAACTGAGGTCCGTAAAGATGGTCGAGTCCGCCAGGAAGGTGGTATGCGTGCCCGTCTCTTTCAGTTTTGCTTTGCCCACAACCTCCACAGGCGTGACTGGACGGCCCTGCTCGTACCGCTGCTGGTAGATCTTCCCATCGCGGCGGACCTGCACCTCAAGCCACTCCGACAGTGCATTCACCGCTGAGACACCGACGCCGTGCAAGCCTGAAGCGACCTTGTAACCTCCACCGCCAAACTTGCCTCCGGCGTGGAGGATGGTCATGACGACCTCAAGAGTGTCCATTGGCTCGCCATCGGACCTCTTTTGCGTTGGATGCGGACCCACAGGTATGCCACGACCGTTGTCCCGAACGGTGACCGAGTTGTCGGAGTTGATGGTGATCTCAATCCGATCACAGACGCCAGCCAAGGCCTCGTCCACGCTATTGTCAACTACCTCCTGGACCAGGTGCAGCAATCCCCGAACATCTGTCGAGCCAATGTACATACCGGGTCTGCGGCGTACTGCCTCAAGGCCTTCCAGAACCTGAATGTCCGCTACTTCATAGCTCGACAATGCTTGCTTGCTAGGCACAGACGTCATTCCTCCTTGAGAAAACCGGTTGATATAAGATGATTATAGCATGATAGTACAATACTGTCAATGGAATCCTCGAGATCCCGCAGGGCAACCTCATTTTGAAGCAATAGACCGGATTCTTGACGCACGTGGGCGTGGCTGACTCGTAAGAAGAGGGCAGTTTGAGGACGAGTCTCACGCGCTGGACGGAAGAACCCAGTTTCTTGAGTTCTCGCTCCATGAGGTCACCCTAGAACCGTGCTTCTTCTGGATTGACCGCGCGCCAGGTCCATGATATACTGCTCAAGTCGAATTGAATTGGACCGTCGTATGCCAAGTCCTGGGCGTTTTTGCGCGTGCGTCGT
>Ga0209013_10004162_pt1 | contig 12715 bp, 6 predicted proteins | sample Cruoilmetagenom2_FD_187291 | JGI IMG/M metagenome (GOLD analysis project Ga0209013, IMG submission 187291) | Oil polluted marine microbial communities from Coal Oil Point, Santa Barbara, California, USA - Sample 2 (SPAdes) (version 2) | ecosystem: Environmental > Aquatic > Marine > Oil seeps ... | reverse complement strand
CGCGGGCAAGGCCGACGCGAAGTATGCCGCGCCCGCCGACACCCAGACGGCTTCCATCGGCGCTGACAACTACATCGACCCGCTGCGGTTCATCGCCGACAGCACCGGCGGCCTCGCCATCGTCGAGACCAACGACATCGCAGGCGGTCTCGATCGTGTCGAACAGGACATGTTCAGCTATTACTCCCTCGGCTATAGCCTCAACATGAGTGGCGGCGACAAGGTCCACCGCATCAAGGTGGAGCTGCCAAATCATCGCGGCTACACGGTCCGCTACCGCCACCGTTTCGTCGAGAAATCCACCCAGACCCGGGTCCTGGACAAGGTTCTCACCGGCCTCATGTTCGACCTCGACGAGAACCCGTTGGACGTGAAATTCGAACCCGGAGACCCGACGCCGACGGACAGCGGCCGCTGGCTCGTTCCCTTCGAGCTTTCGTTCCCTCTGCGCAAAGTCGCTCTCCTGCCCGTCGGGGAGGAACTCGTCGGCCACGTGACCTATTTCGTCGCCGCCCGCGATGCTGACGGCAAGCAGTCCGATGTGGTGCAACACCAGCGTGAAGTGAGAGTGCCTGCGGCCGACTATGAGGTAGCGCAGACCAAGCGCCTCGCGATCATGGTCGATCTGCTCATGAATCCCGGCAGCCACTCCGTCGTGGTCGGTCTGCACGACACCATCACGCGCCAGACCTCGTACCTCACCCAACCCGTCACGGTGAAGGAGTAGCTAGGGATACAGGACCGCTGTCTCGCCGTGCTCGGCAACGCGCTCCTGGGCGAGTTTAAGGATCCGTAAGCGCCGCGCCCAGAGCGCGTCGAGCTGCTTGCGGTCGAGCCACGGTCCGAGGTGCTGGTCGAGGCGCTCTTTGCTCAGCTCGCCGAGAGCGACCAGAATCCGCCGAGAAAAGCGGGTGAGGGTCCCCTCCCGCCGCAGCTCGGGGTCGGTTCGAAAGGCACGAGATGAGTCGATCTTCCAAATGTGCCAGTCGGCATCAATCAGGAGGTTGGAGATGTTGTTGTAGTCGGTGTCCCAGGTGAGCTGCATAAATAGCCTGATGACGAACATCTGATCGTTCCAGTCCTGCGGATCGGGTGGTGGGATCTTCGCGACCTTGGCCCGGTGCCACCCGGTCATGGCTCCCTGGATCCAGAGGCTGAGCGAGCCGGCCTCGCGACGGATCTTGCGCTCGACGGTGGGCGGCACAATCCCCAGGCCGAGGAGCTTGTCGAGCTCGTAGGCGGCGATCTCATGCCGGTAGGAGTCCCTGAGCCGAAACACCGTCCGGCCTGTGGTGAGCGTCACCTTTTGGTGGGTGATATCGACGGTCTTAAAGACGGCTTCAACCGTTTGCTCACCGTCGACAAGGGTGACTTTTTGCGGCTTGGTCATGCCTTTCGAATCGAGGTCCTCAATTTTCACGACCTCGGCGGTTCGCAAAACGACCTCGGCCTCCTCACCCTCAATGGGCAGGGCAGGTGTCTGGGCGACCGCGGGCGCCGTCTGCAGCACCACCATCAAGAAGGTCGTCCTGACGAACTCGATCATCCGGAATCCCTTGGTGGACATACGACTCGCCGCTGGATTGGGTCCACAGCCACGGCGGGTGCCGGCCTTTTTCAGTGACCGAGCGTTCCACCTCAAGACGAGTGTACTCCACAATAACGATCGAAGGACGCGCCACCCTGATACCCGCATCTGCTCCTATTGAGATGAGCGTAACCTCCCAACATCCGCCAGCATAGGAACGACGACAATCATGGGGTTTCAACAGTTGGTTCCTCGGTGTTTTTCCGTCCTTGGCAGACCATGGAAACACCGGGGCGGACGTTCAACCGTATCAAGAATCGGTAGATCGCACCTCACGACGAAATCCGGGGTGAAGTGCGAGGCCAGGATCACCCGCCGGCACGCTCGAGGGCGCGCCGTGCTGTGGAATTCTCGGGGTCGAGTTCTACAGCGCGGCGAAGATGCTCGATGGCACGGCTGCGGCTTCGACCATCGCCTGTAACCAGATCCAGCAGACACTCACCCCGCAGGAGGTGGGCGAGACCATTACCGGGGTCGACATCGGCGGCGCGACCGTAACACCCGCACGCCTCATCCCGCTCCCCGTCCTGGGCGAGGGCAGCGCCGAGGCCAATCCACAACGGGCTCGTGACCGGATGGAAGGTGAGGGCCCGTCGGTAGCTCTCCGCGGCTTCTTGGGCCTTGCCCTGCGCAAGGAGGGTGTCGCCGAGGAAAGCATGCCCACGCCCGAAGGTCGGCACCCTTCGAGTTACTTCACGGTAGTGGTCCTCGGCGAGATCCGGCCGTTTTGCGTAGCGCACCAACGCGGAAGCGAGGCTGTAGTGAAGGATCCAATCGGCGGGTTGATCCTCAATGATGCGCTCGTAATGGTCGAGCACTCCCTCCAACCGAGGTGGGCGCGTGAACGCCTCGAGGGGTGCGATTTGCTCTTCGAAGGCGGCGTATCGGGCCTCGTGTCCGGGTTGGTTGACAAACGGAGGGCGGCGCATCCGGTCCAGGATTTGAAGACCGATTTCGTGTTGGCTCAGGCCGGTGAACACCAACCGAGCCGCACACTCCATGTCGGTCGGAAGGGACGACCCCGGTGCGCGTCGCTCCTGCACCCAGGAGGGGAGCGCGGGCCGCAGCTCGTCGACCAGGGCCCTCGCCACAACGTAGGCGCCATTGAAGCTCAGATGCACGTGCTCGTAGAGAAATTCCCCGCCCGGGACACCATCGGGCGCCAGGGCTGCAAAGTGCTCGGCCACGTCGAGCAATCGCACGCCTTCCCCGGCAGACGCAGCAACCTCGCGAATGATCATATTGATCGTCGAGTCAGCCCGGAAACGCAGGGTGTCGAGGTCGCGCGATCGCGAGAAGGCCTGCCGGGCTGCAGCGAAGTCACCCATTTCCCAGCGACACTGGGCGAGCCGAAACCACAGCTCGGCATACTCGTCATCAATTTCGAGAGCCGCGCAGAACCTATCCGCGGCCTCGAGGAACCGCCCGGCCCCCTGCAATGCGACACCATCGCTGAAGGCGCGCCGCCATTCCGCCAGGGCGTCGCCGGCGAGGCCGCGGCGATGGAGAGAGGCGAAGGGCGCGGTGTTGCGGAGGTTCACCCCGACGGTGCACAACACCAAAGGAGTTTCCGATCCGCGGCTGAGCCTGGCCACGTCGTTCAAGTTTGATCGGAAGTGGCGGTATGTGGTCTCGAGCCCGGGGTCGTCGTGCCGGACCTGGGTGCCCAGGAACTCCTCCATTCCGCCCCACTCGTTATCGTTCTCCGAAGGGATCCCGCCGGCAGCCGACACCACCGAAGCCAACAACTGACCGAGCCGGGTCCGCTGTACCGCAAGGCCAAGCCGAATGAGACGCAGGTTGCCGGCAAGCGGAGCGAGTGTCGACCCTGCCCCATAGGGACCGACAACCTCGTTGTTGCCCAGGTAGACGACCAGGGCATCGGGGTCGAGGTCCACGCACGAACGCGCCACCTCGTACACCACGTGGGAGTTGATCGCGGTGATCCCGGCATTCACGATTTCGAAGTTGACGCCCGGGTACTGCCGCTCGAGCATCACCGCGAGCAATCGCGCCAGACTGAACGAGGGATCGGGATCACCCTGGGCCGCCGAGCCGCCGAGGACGAACACCCGGCAGGTGTTCTCGGGCTTGGGCAGCCTCAACGCAAAAGGGGTCGACTCCCTTGCCTTGACCGGTCCGAAATACTTCCAGGTGAAAAAGGGGTTGCTGTACGCGGTGTGCTCTCCCCCTGCTTTGGATCGCTGCACGAATCCGGCGGGATGCCCGGACCCGACCAGTAGCAACACCCCCTCCGCGCCGGCCAGCAAAAGGGCCGGCAGCACGATGAGACTGACAATCCGGTAGAACAGGCGCCTGCCTCGGCTCGTCACCCTATTTCCCGTGGTCGGAGGCCGCTGGGGCAGGTCGCCGGTTTGTGTTTTCGAGGCGCCCTCCCATTCCCGACGCTACGGGCCTACTGCGTCGGTCCTTCACCGCCCAGATACCCGAGGTATTCCTTCACCTCGGCCGCGTTTTGGCCATCCGGGTCGAGCACGAGAAAGTGCTCGAAGTCGGCCTTTGCGCCCTTCTGGTCACCGAGGCTGAGGCCGACGAGCCCGCGGAGGTAGTAAGCCTGAGCGATCTCCGGGTTGTCCCGGATCGTGCGGTCGAGGAAGACCTTGGCCTCTTCGATCTGCCCCTGATTATAGTGCGTCATGCCGATGTTCATCAGGGTATTGGGGTGTACGGGCTCGTCCTCCGGGACCTTGGCCAGCAGGGCCTCGGCCTCATCCATCTTGCCTTCAGAGGCGAGGATCGCGCACTTGGTCTTGAGGCTGTCTACGTGCTCAGGGTCGATGGCCAGCGACTGATCGAGCAGGTTGTTCGCCTCCTCGAGATCGCCCTCGTTCAAGGAGATGACGGCGAGGGCCGAGAGCACCACCGGATGATCGCCGGTATCGAGCTCGGCGAGAGCCGCCTCGTACTCCGCACGCGCGCCCACCGCATCACCCTGGTCGAGCAGATCCCTGGCCTTGTCAAGCCTTTCCCGAGCAGCGAGCCGGTGCTGGGCCTCCACCACCTCGGCTGGCAGTGGGGTCAGGAATACGCGCGTGGTCTCGGGGGAGCCGCTGCTATAGACCTCGGCAATTTGTTCGTGGGGCTCGTACCCCTGCGCCTCGACCCGCACCACCCAGGTGGAGGCGCGCAGCCCGAGGTATGCAAACACGCCCTTCTTGTCGGTCTCGAACGGCTGCGGGCCGATGCTTCGGTCCCTGGCCATCTCCAGGAACACCTTCGCCCCGGCGATCGGATCCCCGCCCTCCGCCTTGACGACCACCTTGATGCGGCCCCTGCCGGTCCACTCCTGCGCCGCGAGAGGCTGGGTGACAGCCACCACGGCCAACATCACACCCGCACAAAGCCACCGGACGTGTCTCTTCATGATGTGGGCTCCTCCTCTCCGCAGGATCCATTCCTTCTGGTTGAAGGAAGGAGGGGCCCGGAGGCCCCTCCAGAGAAAGACAATGTCGCTCGTCTAGAAGGTAATACCCACGCCGAGGCGAACGGTCCGCGGTGACTGGTAGTGGGTTGGAGTCAGGAAGCTCTGGTTGTTCGCACCCGAGTTGAGGTCGCCATCCTCGTCGACCTCGGAGACGCCGTCGTTGTTTGTGAGATTGAATGCATCCAAACGGAGGTTCAGCTCGACACCACCGCCGATCTGGAATAGGTACTTGACCATCAGGTCCATGCCCCAGATGTTGTCTGAGGTGCCCCAGGAACCACGCGGCGACGGCTCACCCTGCACGTAGTAGGAGGCCACCAGATAGTCCGCGGCCCAGTTGTCGGGGTCGGGATAGACCCCCATGCCGTTCATCGGGCGCCCGGACTGGTAGTACGCGCTGCCGCCGAGCTGGAGGCCGAAGTTGAAGGCGTACATGCCAAAGGCCTTGAGATTGTGGCGGCGGTCGTTGGGCAAGTTGCCCCAGGTGTACTCCGCCAGACCAGGGTAGTCGAAGTTCTGGGTGATCCCGCCGTCGGATTGGCCGATGGTGGAGTCCACAAAACCCTCGAAGTTGCCGTAGCTGTGCGACCAGGTGTAGGAGAAGTCGAGCATGAAGTTGTTCGAGAAGCGCTTCTTGGCGGTCAGCTCGACCGCGTAGTAGTTGCGCTCCGCCTCCGGGTAACCGAGGTCCTCTTTGCTGAAGTAGTACTCCTCCATCACACCATCGCCATCGACGTCGTACCAGGCCGTGACGTCATCACCCGGGTTGGCGAGGATGCCCCACCAGGAATGAGTGTCGATGCCGTAGATGTCCCACATCGCCCAGTCGCCGCCGATGTCCTCGATGACCGCCGCGTAGTTCTTCATTACCCCGCGCGCACCGACGGACCAGTTCTGGCCCATCATCTGCTCGTAGCCGATAATGATCTCCTGCTGCGACATCGGAGTCAGATCCTCGGCGGTAACCTGTCGCACGTCTGGCACCTGGCCGTCCGCATACACCCTTTGATCGTCAAGCGGCGTGGTGCCCAGATTGTTCGGGGTGCCGTCCGCGTTGAAGCTGTCCACCGTCAGCCAGTCGCCGACGTAGAGCTCGGCGCCCGACATGCGGATGTTGGTGTTGGACGCGATCGGCAGGTGGTAGACGCCGTAGCTGGCAAAGAGCTTGGAGCGCCCCTGTCCGGAGAGGTCCCAGACCACGCCGAGACGCGGCGCGAACTGGTCGTCGATCTTGATGAAGGTCTCATTGTTGAGGTTCTTGTTCTCGTACACTTCCCAGCGCACACCCAGGTTGAGGGTCAGGTTCGGGGTCACCGCCCAGCTGTCCTGGACGTAGATCGCGTTGGAATAGGTGCTGTAACCGCCGGCCGCCTCGTAGATCCGGTAGTCGGCGATGATCTGATCGGGAGCCAGGTCGGGGAATTGAAGCTCTCCTGAGATGGGATCTTCATTCATGTAATACCCTATGCGGTATCCACCGCTGTAGGTGGTCGCGTCGTCCGACCAGTTGTTCTCGTAGTCGGCTCCGCCGCGCAGGCTGTGGTTGCCCAGGTACCAGTCGAGGTCGATGCGGTAGGCCTCGCGCTCGTCATAGGCCATCCCACGACTCCAGTTGGTGTAGTTGCCTATCGCGTAGGTGGTCCCCGATGTGCCATCCCGCGCATAGGGATAGATATCGCCCGTCGCCGTGTTGGTGCGGTCGAACTCGTTGACGCCGTACTGCCCCGAGACCATGAAGTTGTCGGTCCAGACGCCGGTGTACCTACCGATGTAGTTGGCGCCACCACGGTTGATCGTGCCCTGGGACGACAGATCACTCTCGTCCGGAATGCCGTCGTTGATCGGATGGATGTAATTGTCGATCTCGGTCTCATCCGAAAGGTAGGTTGCGGTGATGCGGTGGCTGGGGGTGATGTTCCAGTCGATGTTGCCGCCGTAGTAGGGTGTGCTGCCCTGCTGGCGTTCGGCACGCGTGATGCCGTTCAGCAAGTAGTCGGTGTCGCGGTACTGGACGAAACCGAAGAAGAACAGCTTGTCCCTGAAGATCGGGAAGCCCACCGAGGCGTTTGCCTCGAGGTATTCCCGCTGCTCTTGCTGGTTGTAAGCGTAGTCGGTGTCCAGCTCGTACTCCTGCAGGCTCTCGGGCTCGAAGAAGATACTGGCACTACCACGCAGGTTGTTGGTTCCGCTCTTCGTAATCATGTTCACCACGCCGCCGGTGGAGCGCCCGAACTCGGCCTCGTAGCCGCCGGTCTTCACCTGCACCTGGTCCACGAACTCGTACGGGATCCACGAGGAGCCTACGCCGGTGCGGAAGTTGGTGATGTTGAGACCGTTGACCTGGTAGGAATTCTCCGCCACCGACGAGCCGCCGATCGACACCAGCTTCTGGTCGTAGGTGCCGTCGTTGGACCCGTTGAATGCGGTGTCACCGGCCGTGGTCGCCGGCGCCAACAGTGCAATACGCTGAGTGTCGTGGACGATGGGGACCATGCCGTCGATCTGCGCCGCATCCACCGTGATGCCGGTGACCGTGGAGGTCACGTCCACCAACGGCGCCTCGGCGGTGACCTCGATGACGTCGGTGATGGCGCCCATCTGCATCACGAACGATACGGTCACGGTGCGGCCGAGTCCCACCGAAACGGGCTGTTTGAAGCCCTGGAAGCCGTCGAGAGCGGCGGTCAGCTCGTACCTCGTCGGCGGCAGTTGCGGGAATTGAAACTTTCCCTGCGCGTCGGTGACCGTGGAGCGCCTGAGGCCGGTGTCTGTGCCCACGATGGACACGGTCACACCGGGCAGTGTGGCGCCGTCCGCACTCGTGACGTAGCCTTTGATCTCTCCGGTCGTCTCCTGGCTTACGGCCACGCCGGCAACGAGGGTGCAGGCGAGGACCGCTATCAATAGTCTTCCGAAATATCGCATGTCTTTCCTCCAATAAGAGATTCACGATAATCACACTGGGAGCCAGCGGACTGCCCGCGGCCCCTGCCTCGGAAGATCTCCTTTCCTCTCCCTACCGTGATTTCCTTACCAAGAAAATACATGAGATTGGTACGCAAGGGACGTGCCAGATTCTGACTCCTTGGGAGAGCCGTGATTCCCGGAAATTCGGACTTCAGTCCGAGATTTCGTGCGCGATGTCCGGAAAATCGGATGGGTGCTCGAGGATCAGCCGTCCGCGGTGGTAGTCGAAAAAGACGTGGTACCGGCTCAAGAGCGGGTTACCGACAATGCCGTTGAGCTTCGGGATGTTGCGCACCGCCGGGATACGGAAGGGCTCCATCCACGCGGTCTCCACCTTTTGCATCAGCAGTGAACCGATCTCGAGGCGATCAACCGGCGCGACAATGACCAGGGTGTCGCCGACGACGCCGACGCTGGCGCCGAGGGTGCGCTCGGCGGGCGGTTTGAGCTGGCGGCGTGACTTGGTGATCAAGGTCAGGTAGCGGCTCGAACCGGTGTCGATCACCAGCCGCACCGGCACCGGCTTCTTGCCCGCCTCGATCACGACCCGCGCCTCGACCACCGGCCGGCGGTCCACCACCTCGAGCGGAAGAACCTCGCCTTGGCCCGAGTAGATGAAGGTCTCCGGATCGTGGAGAAGTAACCGGCGGATTACCGGATCGAGCTCGACCACGTATCGCTCGAAGAGCTCGGCGCCGAGAAAACCGTCGATGTCGCGGCCCGCCATCGCCGCCAGGCGGCCGCCGATGTCGTGCACCACCAGCGGCGCGCGCAGAAGCTCCTGGCCGTCACCGCGGATGCAGATGTCCTCCGCGATGAGCACCCGGGTCGCGCCCGAACCTATCCCACGGGCGAGACCGACTTCGGCCACCTCGAGACCGAGGGCGTTGGCGAGGTAGGGGTCGGTGATCGCGCTCTGGGTGGCGCCGGAGTCGAGGATGAAGTCGAGGGGCGGCGATTCGGCGACCGTCACCGAAACCATGATCAGCCCGGCGAAAGGGTCGTATACGAGCTCGTGCACGCAGGACGCGGCAGCGGCGCCGTCCTCCTCGAACGCGCCAATCGCGGCCGGTATGCTCCCGGTGAGCACGATCGCGACCACAAAGCAGAGCGCACGACGAACGGGTGATTTCACGGAAGAACGAGTCTAGCACCGCGGTGCCCGCCATCCCGCATCCTGCCTGTCCCGATGCGTTCCCACCCGGAGATAGTGTCGACTGGATTGAACGTTCTAACGTGTAACGTCCGTACGTCGAACCTTCACTCGCCCACCTGGAGCTCTTCGGAGAGGAAGGAGCCTACCCTGCCGATGTCGTCCCAGACGCCGATCGCAACCCTGTGCTTCCCTCCCGCAAGCGTCAGGTGCACCGTGTGCGCGTAGACGAACGGCCGCCCGGCGGCGATTTCCTCCTCTTCCACCTGGAAGGAGATGGGGAATTCCTGAGGACCGGCGACGCGGCTTTCGGAATCCATGGTCACCACCAGCAGGGTGGCCTGGCACTGGCGGGCATCTCCGGCAGAAGTGGGCATGAGGGCGAGACGTTCCACTGGAATTTTGAGGAGCAGAGGCACCAGGTACCTTCCGCCGTCGACGGGTTGTGAGCTGTTGCTTTCCACGACTATGGCCAGAGGGTTGTCGTGGGCGCCGAATCTGAGGGCTGCCAAAAGGCGGTCGATCAGACTCTCGTCGTGCTTTTTGTCGACGTAGCTCTCGCGGTGATGCAGCCGCAGACCCGGCCGGCGAACCCTGATCTCGATGCGGTGGTGGTCGCCGTCGGACGGCCGGTCAGGAGAGTAGGCCAGGGTATAGGTACTGACGAAGTCCCGCGAAGCCTCGGACAGCAGCTGCCCCGGATCTGTGCCGCCCGATTGGCAGCGCCCGCCGGTCTCGTCGGAGAAGAGGCACACACCCTCGCGAATGTCGGTGTTTCGCTTCATCTCCGCGCTCAGCATGTAGCCGGGGGGCCCACGGGTCGGCATGGCGGCGCTGAGCATGGTGTAGCGGCTGGGCGGAGTCAGGGCGTAGAAGGTGACACCGTTGGCGTTGGCCTGGCGAACGAGCCTGTCGGCCTCGCGGTGGAGGCCGAAGCCGGTCTGTTCGATCCTCATCTGGTCGTCGGCGACCTCGGCCCTGATCGCTCCGGCGTAGAGATCACCAGCCGGGTTGAGGGTCAGGCCCTCACCCACGTAAAGCAGCACCTTGCGTCCCATCACGCCGCCGAGGCTGGAGAAAAAGCGCCGCAGCACATCGAAGTTGGCGCGCATCTCGAAGCGTTGCGTCTCCGCCTCGGAGCGGATCTGGTGAATCAGGGTCCGGCGACGGCTCTCGGCCGACGAGATCATGGCGGGATCCCCGATATCGTATGCACCCTGCAGCTCCTGCGACACGCCCGTGATCTCGGCGTGCAAGGCACGCCGTTCCTTGTCGGCCGGGCTGTGGCCGGCATTCATCAGCTCGTTGAAACCCCACGCGACTTCGTACGGAGAACCGGCGAATGTCTGGCGGACGCGTATCGGGCCCTCCTGAGCGACGAGCATGACCCGCGCTGAGGGCGGCAGACCACTGCCGAGGAAATCCCGCAACGCCCCGACCATGAGCTCCCGCTGCGCGGGTCTGATGTGGGCCGTGTCGAAGAGGATCACCAGGTGGAAGGGTTGTTCCTCGGCCTCGCCGGGTGCAGCTTCGCCCGCGGTGGGGTCGGCGCTTTCTTCCTTCGGGACCGGACCGCCGGCTTCTGGGAATTTGGACGGCGGCACGAAGTGGGTGATTCCCATGGGCTCGCCGTCTTCATAGATCTCGAAGTCCTCCCGCGTGAGGTCGGTGACCCGATTTCCCTTCCTGTCGGAGACGACAACGTGGACGTTGACCGTCTTGACCTCCATCGAGCCGCCAAAGACCGCCGCCGATTGCGGACCACTCGCGGCGGTCGTACCCGGCTCGACCGCCGCCTGTCGTGCGTCGGGCCCGGCTGCAGGGGGTTGTTGCTCGGCGGCGGCAATCAGCGGCGGCATTGGGTCGGTCTCGCGATCCACGGCCGGGACCGCCGCTTCGCCGGCGAGGCGGACCATCTTCACGGCTTCCGGTGACAGGGTGACGCGATCAGGGAGGTGGCGGCCGGCGATCCAGACGATGCGCTGCCGTTCCAGGAGAGTGCTCAGGTCTTCGACTCTGGCCACCAGGCGCCGGGCCGAGGAGATTCTGGCGCTGCGGCCCCAGGGGCCTTCGTCCCTCTTCTTCTCCGGCGTCCAAACGAGCAGCGGTACGTTGATCCTCCGTAGATAGTCGCGAACGGCGGTTACATCGAAGCGGCTCTCGTCCACTGTCCCCGGATCCGAGATCAAAATCACTACCCGTGCGCGTCCGTTTTCGGCGGCCGCCAAACCGGCAACCGCCACCGCATCGGCGATCCGAATCCGGCTCGATTCGAGAGGCCTTCCCGGTTCGAAGCCATAGGTAACGATTGTGGTGATCCCCCCCGGCGTGGCGGTGAGATCTGGAGTCCTCGGGAAGAGCAGGGCGGGCTGTGTCGAATCGGCCGCCGGCTCGCCGACAGGGATGACCATGTTGACTCGGTCGTGAGGCCGGATACCGAGAGGCACCATCATCCCGTCCCGCAGACCGCCAGGCGTACGGCTGGCCCGCAGGTAGGCCATCTCCTGTTTGACGCTGTCGAGACGGTCGCGAAGGTGCTTGGACGGATCCATCACCATCACGATGTCGGCGCCGCCCCGCTCCAGGGCCACGACGTTCAACGGCCGGCCGCTCTCGAGAAACCAATCCTCCATTTCGTTCGTTCTTGGGAGCCGCGCCCCCGGCTCGAGGACAATCGGAATTGCCGTCAGCTCGCCCGAGACTTCCTCACCAAGCACGTTGCCGACGAGGATCTGCGCCCGTGCCAGCGTGGTGCCGAAGAGGAGCTCGACGGCGAGCAGGTGCGGGGTGTTAGGGTCGTAGCGCGGCAGGGCGAAGGACCTCGGGTCGGAGACGGCCAGCTCTTCGCCGTCGAAGGCTACGGTGACCCGGTCGGGTTCGCGACGGTCGACGGAGTGCCACACCACGCCGGCGCGGATGGGCGGACCTTTGGCGTTCTCCTCGAGCATCAATACGACCTCGCTGCGCGCCCGCGGCAGGTTGATCCACTGGCGGTCGCGGGAGATCTCACGACCGGCCTCGTCACGGCCGACGACCACTAGCTCGTGCGGGACGAGCGCTTCGCCGAAGTCGCAGACCATCTCCCACGGCTCGCCGTGGAGAACACCGACGCTGCGACCGTCGACTTGGATCTCCACCGCTGCAACGTCGCCCCCAACCCTGACCGCAACCGGATTCAGCCCGGTGACCAGGCCGAGGAAGACGCTCAGGATCTTGACCACGATTGTCCCTCCAGTGTGACGTTCGTGTCCTCGGCTGAGGACTCGACGAAGGCGTTGGTGCCTCGATCACGCACGCTATGCGGACCTCCTCAGGATCGATACGATTCTACGCCTGGTGTGTTCGCAAATGGCGTGCCAAGGGTGGGCTAATTGCTAACCGCTACTCAAGTTCCACCAGCAGCTCGCCGCTCTCGACTGTGGCACCGTCGGTTACGTGAACCGCGGCCACCCTCCCGGCCTGCTCGGCGGAGAGCTCGTTCTCCATCTTCATGGCCTCGAGCACGATGAGCGACTGCCCCGGCGACACCTCGTCACCGGGCGCGACCTTGACCGCCACAACC
>Ga0209013_10004161_pt1 | contig 12716 bp, 15 predicted proteins | sample Cruoilmetagenom2_FD_187291 | JGI IMG/M metagenome (GOLD analysis project Ga0209013, IMG submission 187291) | Oil polluted marine microbial communities from Coal Oil Point, Santa Barbara, California, USA - Sample 2 (SPAdes) (version 2) | ecosystem: Environmental > Aquatic > Marine > Oil seeps ... | reverse complement strand
CAGATTATGCCTGATAGAAACCTGACCCGAAGCGAGGTTGGCAATTGATGCTGTCAGAAAGAAAGGAGAAACCCTGCTCGCCCCCCTCTCCATCAGAAGCTCCTTATTTGCTTCAATAGTACTAATCCCGCCAATACCCGAACCAATATAAGTACCGCATTTTGTCGGATCTGCACTGGGAGCACTTTCAAAACCGGAGTCTTTTACAGCTTCAGCTGCTGCTATCATTGCAAACTGAATATAAGGATCACTCTTTTTCACCTCTTTCCTGTCAAAATATTCGAGAGGATCATAATCCTTAACTTCACCCGCAACTTGCGAATAGTATTCGGAGGCATCGAAATGAGAGATCAATCCGATACCGCCAACACCTCTCCTGATATTCTCCCAGGACTCTGGCACACTCTTTCCAACCGATGAGATAATCCCCAGTCCTGTAACAACGACCCTTTTCAGATCAATGCTTTTGGATGTGAAAATCATACTTTATACTTTGGAAACGATGTAATCTATTGCAGTTCCAACTGTTGAAAGTTTTTCTGCTTCTTCTTCCGGGATCTTAAGATCGAACTCATCTTCAAGAGCCATGATCAATTCAACCTGGTCAAGAGAATCAGCACCCAGATCTTCAACGAATTTTGCATCAGTAGTTACCTGATCTTCACCAACATTAAGTTTTTCAGCAACAACTCCTTTCACTTTTCCCAAAATTTCTTCTTTGTTCATTTTTTTCTCCTTTTTAAATTAATAATCCTCCGGAGACATTTATAGTTGTCCCCGTAATATATGAAGCTGCAGGTGAAATTAGGAACTTCACCACTTCAGTTATATCTTCCGGAGTTCCACCCCTCTTAAGAGGGATCTGACTCAAATAAGCATTTTTCACTTCATCCGATAATTGATCCGTCATCTCTGTGATAATAAACCCTGGTGCGATTGCATTTGCAGTTATATTTCTGGCTCCAAGTTCTCTTGCAAAAGATTTTGTGAGTGCAATAACTCCTGCTTTGGAAGAAGCATAGTTGGCCTGGCCGGCCGTTCCGAGTATGCCACTGACAGATGAAATATTAACAATTCTGCCGAATCTTTTCTTCATCATCTCTTTGGCTGCAGCCTGGGAACACAAAAATGCACCCTTGAGATTGATGTCCAGAACCATATCCCATTGTTCTTCAGACATCCTGATAGTAAGATTATCCCTTGTAATTCCTGCATTATTAACTAAGAAATCGACAGAACCCAGCTCCTCAACAGTTTTTTTGATCAATTCCTGAACACTGTTTATATCCGAGACATCTGTTTTTACTGCAAGGGTTTTCCCACCATATTTTTTTAGGTCTTTGGCAACTGAAACTGCCTCATCAAACATAATATCAGAAATAACAACATTGAGGCCGGCTTTGGCAAGTCCTTCTGCTATTCCCTTGCCAATACCTCTTGCTGATCCTGTAACAATTGCATTTTTATATTCTTCATACATAATTGAACTCCTTTAATGCCGATTGACTTTTATCAACTTCAGTTGTTATTTTTTCAAGAACATTCTCAACTACAAACTTTTTCCCCATATAAATAGCATTTTTTATAGCCCGAGCATTTGATTTCCCATGTCCGACTATAACCAAGCCATTGATCCCGAGCAATAATGCGCCGCCGTATTCAGCATAATCCATTTTCTTTTTTACTCTTCTGATCGAACTCTTCACGAGGAAAAAACCCACTTTTGAGAGCAGAGTGTTTCCCATCTCCTTCATAAGCATCGACTGCATTGTTTCAACAACACCTTCAGATACTTTCAGAGCAACATTTCCTGTAAATCCATCAGTTACTATCAGGTCTGCTTCGCCCGAATACACGTCAGAACCCTCCACATTACCAATAAAATTTATATCAAGAGATTTTAACATATTAAAAGTTTTTTTTGTAAGTTCGTTACCTTTAACTTCTTCTTCTCCGATGCTCATTAGTGCAATTTTCGGATTCTCAATATCATATACATTTTCAAGGAACACTTTACCCATCAGTGCAAACTGAACGAGGTTTTTCGGCTTTGAATCAACATTTGCTCCTGCATCAAGGAGAAGAGAATATCCCTTAGGAGTCGGCAGCATAAGAGCAAGGGCAGGCCTGTCTATTTGCTTCAGGTTTCCCAATACATTTTTAGAAATTGCCATTACAGCCCCTGTATTTCCTGCGGATATCATTGCCTGAGCACTACCTTTTTTCACAAGGTCAAGGCCCTTTTTGATCGATGTCTGATGCCTTCTTCTCCAATATGACATGAATTGCTCCCGCATTGTTATCTCTTCACGGGCATCAACAATTTCTATCATTCCCTGGGGGTCAAAGCTATTCTTCTTTAGCTCTTTCCTGATAACTTTTTCTTTCCCCACGAGAACTATCTTCATGATACTTTCGAATCGCTGCTCCTTCAGATAATCAATAACCCCTCTGATCACAACTTCAGGGGCATTATCCCCGCCCATCGCATCAATTGCAATTTTCATGCCGGAAACTATTTATTCTTAACTATCCTCAGTCTCAATAACCTGTCTATTCTCATAGTAACCACAATTCTTACACACTCTGTGCGGAAGTTTTGGTTCTTTACATTGAGGACATACTGATAGTCCTTCAATCTTCAATCCATCATGAGACCTTCTTTTATTTTTTCTCTGATGAGAATGTCTCCTCTTAGGAAGCGCCATATTTCACCTCTTTAATTTGTCCGAAAACAAATTATAATCATTTATAGTATTTTCACACTTACAACTTTCGTTATTAAGATTTGTACCACAATTAGGACATATGCCCTTACACGAATCACTGCAAACAGGATTCATCGGTATAAAAAAGTTTATCTGTTCCTGAAGGATCTTATTAATATCTATCTTATCACCTTCATAGAAAATATATTCGAGATCTTCAGGGTTAAGCGCAGTGTTGTCAGCATCAATAATATCCATTGGGAACAATACTATATCAAACTTGGAATTAATACTATTCTCAAATTTTTCAAGGCACTTAACACATTTTGTTGTTACTTCAGAACGGACTTTCCCCTTCACATTGATCCTGCCATTACCCTCATTTGTAAATTGGAGAGTAAAATAGACACTATCTGAGAAATAGGAGTCATCCTCGATCAGATAGAAATCATCCAATTCAATATAGTCTTCAAGTACAAGTCCTTTCTTATCTATTTCATGTACATCAATATTCATTTGTTTTCCTGAGATTTTCCTGCTGGAAAGACCTATTTTTAGCACATTTTCGACTTTTAGTCAAGATTGAGAGCCATCCTGCAGATGGAAGCATCCTCTCATATCACCTCGATTCCCCTCAACGAATGGGGGCCAAAGTGCTTTATTCTCACTCTTACAAACTTACCGGGAGGATGATTCCCGGGAAAATTTACAACCTTATAACTCTCTGTCCTTCCAAGAAGTTCTCCGGCCCGCCTCGGATTTACACCTGTGACCATAACCTCGAACTCTTTTCCCACTAACCCTGCATGCTCTTCAAGCTGAATCCGTTCCTGAAGCTCATGAAGTTTCTGAAGTCTTGTTTTTTTAGTTTCAAGATCAATTTTATCCTCAAAAACAGCAGCTTTAGTATGTTTTCTGGGAGAATAAATAAAAGAGAAAATAGAATCGTACCTGACCTTCTCCATAAGTGAAAGAGTAAGATTAAAATCACGATCACTCTCTCCGGGGAAGCCAACAATAAAGTCAGAGCTGAATGATATCTCCGGAATCTCTTTTTTGAACCGGGAAATAATCTGTAGATATTTTTCCCTTGAATAGATCCGGTTCATCTTCTTCAGGATCCTTGTGGAGCCTGACTGAACAGGGAAGTGAATATTTCGCGCAATATTCCGGTTATTCTTCATAACATCTATAAGCTCATCTTCATAATATCCGGGATACGATGTTATGAAACGTATCCATTTCAGACCTTGTATCCCTGCTATTTTTTCAAGCAGAGATGCGAAACTCAATCCATTCCTGCTGTCTTTCCAGCTGTTTACATTCTGTCCGATCAGTACAATTTCCTGAAAACCATTCCCGGCCAGATATTCAGCCTCATCAAATATATTTTTGAACGGCCTGTACTTTTCCCTTCCCCTCGTGAAAGGGACAATACAATAAGTGCAGAAATTATCACATCCCTCCATGATCGATATGAATCCGGTAAAATCGTTGTCTCTCGCATATACATCCGGAATCGTTTCCGACCACTCTTTACTCAATGAGGTCATAGTCCCTTTCTTATTTTTCAGAAGAAAATCATCTATTATGTCATTTATGTTATAGAATTGGTGAGTACCTACAACAAAATCAATTTTACTATTCCGCTTTAAGATCTTATTTTTCTCAGATTGAGCTACACATCCCGAGACAACAATTTTTTGTTCAACTTTCAGCCTGCCGATGAAAGAAAAAATTTTTTCTTGTGCCTTCTCCCTTACCGCACAGCTGTTGATAATTATCAGATCAGCATTTTCATGCCCCGTAACTCGCTCCATTCCTCTTTGGGAGAGGAGAAAATTTAATTTTTCAGAATCATTCACATTCATTTGACATCCGAAAGTTTTAATGAAGAAATTCATTGTTTTTTAGATTTGATCAAATGTGCAGCCGCTTCAAGGACTTCATCTGTTACAGATTTGCCGGCCATCAGCCTTGCCACTTCCTCTTTTCTCTCTTCATCATTAAGGGACAGGACAGTACTGAACGTGGTATCATCTCTATATTCTTTTCCAATGAGAAAGTGACAATCTGCAAAAGAGGCGATTTGAGGCAGATGGGAGATACATATAACCTGATTTTTTTTTGAAATGTTCTTCAGTTTTTCACCTACAAAATCGGCTGTTTTTCCGCCTATTCCGCTGTCAATCTCATCAAAAATATATGATATTCCGGAATCATCTTCAATTATTGATTTTAAAACCAGCATCAGCCGGGAGAGTTCACCGCCAGAGGCGATATCCCTGATCTTTCCCGGATCCATTCCGGGGTTTGAAGAAAACATGAATTCGATCTTATCCGTCCCTTTTCCCGAGATATTAGTCAGGACAGGTTCATTTTCAGTAAGACCAACAACAAATTTTGCTTTTTCCATCTCCAGTCTGGACAACTCTTTTTCAACAAGTTCGCTCAACACTGCTCCATGCTCCTGCCGTATTGCCCTTAACTTCCTGTTGGTCTCAATATATTGAACCAGCTTAAGCTCAATTTCTTTCTCTTTCTCCTTTATGGAAAACTCCATGTTCTGATATTTTTCCTTTTCAGAGAGAAGCTCTTCTCTTTTCTTAGTCAATCCCTCAAAATCTACATTATATTTGGTTTTTAGTTTTTTTATTCTGAACAATTTTTCTTCAAGCCGGTTTAGTTCAACTTCATTATGTTCAACATTTCCCCCCTGATCTGAGAGGAGTGTGGATATTTCCGGTAAAGCCTTATAGAACTTAAGTATCTCTTCTTTGAATGGACCTATTTCGGAATAAATGGTGCTGAGATATTCAACTCCCTTGAGGGAATCTGTCAACCTGTTGTATACAGAAGACTCAGACCTATAGAGATTATCAAGCACCATGCTTGAATTACTTACTATCTCCTCTGCAGATGAGAGGATCTTTACTTTCTGCACGACCTCATCTTCTGTCTCTTTCTCAGGATCAACCTCATTTATCTCCGATAATTGGAATTCAATAAAATCCATCTTCTCTGAAGCATTTTTCTCACCCTCTTTCATCTCTTCCAGGTCAGCCCTCATGACGGTCAGATCATCAAAAGTTTCTCCCAATTCAGTTAAAACTGCTCCATTGTCCGAAAACATGTCAAGATAATCCAGGTGATTTTTTGAGCTCAGCAGAAAAAGATATTCATTCTGCCCGTAAATATTAAGGAGATATTCTGCAGCCTCTTTAAGTTTAGGGAATGGAACTGCCTCACCATCAAGGAAGGTTAAAGATCTGGTCTTGCTTCCCGATGATATCTCCCTTCTCAAAACAAATTCAGTCCCGCTATTTTCAAAAAAGGCTTCAACTTTTAATTTTTTGTTTTTATCTCTGACTGAATTTGGAGGTATTTTTTTGTCGATAAGCAGCTTAATAGCATCTATCAGAAGAGATTTACCGGCACCTGTTTCACCGGTAAGTATATTCAATCCCGGGCAGAAATGTATCTCTGCTTTTTCAACAACAGCAAAGTTTTCCACCCTCAAATATGTAAGCACCAGATAATCTCCCGATTTCGACTATCAACCAGCAATAGAGAAGATATTTATACTCAATAGGGGTTTAATTGTCAAATCAAGACGAAAAGGTTATAATGTTAAATATAAACTATTTCGGCTGTACCACGTATTACATCTGAAAAGTTTACAGGAGACTAATATGTTAAAAAATCTTGAAAATAGAATTGATCTTGGATTGCTTATAATCAGGGTCGGTATGGGATTGCTATTTATAATTCACGGATGGCCTAAATTAACAGGGGGGCCTGAGACATGGGGATGGCTGGGGAAAGCTCTCTCTTCATACGGTATAAATTTTATGCCGGAAGTTCTCGGTTTTATGGCTGCAATAGCAGAGTTTGTCGGGGGAATCCTTCTTGTACTTGGTTTGTTTACGAGGACTTCGCTGTTTTTCCTCTTCGGAACAATGCTTGTTGCTACACTGATGCATCTCGGAGCAGGAGATCCGTTCGGTAAAGTAGCTCATCCGCTTAAAGCTCTTATCGTTTTTGCAGGACTCTTTTTTACAGGCCCGGGAAAATATTCACTGGATGCAAAACTATTCAAAAAGTAACAATTTTAATTTATTTTTCAGCTTATTTTCTGGAAAGATACTTACTAAATCTTAAAACTGACCATATTCAGGTAGTCCTATAGAATATTCGCCATTAAGTCTCTTTTCAACAAGATCCGCTAATTTATTGAATGAATTTTGGAGGATTTTCAAAATATCATCTATTTTTTCACCCTTTACAATTACAGGTTGATATTTGGTTTTTCTTGCAATGTTAATAAAATTGGGACTTTTTTGCCATGCTACAAGGATATCGGCATCTTTCACTATTCTCAAAATCTGAGACATTTTATCAGAATCCGAATGGTCAAGCTCACGGGCACCATTGTTCCTATTCTCAATCAAAATTGCTTCTTTTTCTTTGAACAGATCATAAATAAAAAATTGTTCTGTGTCCCCCATATGAGACCTTGCAATATTTTCCTTATCATTTGATCCTATACAAATTCTTATTTTTTCCATTAAGGCTCCATTCTATTTTTTATACCCTTTTACCACAACATATGACCCTTTACCAAACCCACTCAAAATTTTTTCAGAGAAAGAACGGTTCTCCTCCTCAAACATAAGAGTTTGAGCATACTCAAAGGACCTGTAACCTGATTCGGTCAGGATTTCACTTATTTCAGTTACCGAATAAAAAATTGCATCCCTGAAAAATCTGCTTTTGGCTTTCCCCCCGTTATAACTTTCCCCCAGATAGCTCTCTCTATCAATAAATCCTACAATAATACTCCCCCCGGTGCGTAAAACTCTGTAGCTCTCAAGAAAAGATAACTTTAAAGAATCAAGAAAACATATCACGGTATTATATAAAACAAAGTCAAAACTTTCAGATCTGATAGGTAAGGATTCGGCGATCCCAGCTATTACTTCGAGCCCTTTTCTGGCAGCGATCACTCCCATGGGGAAGGAGGGTTCAACCCCAATTTTAATCCCGACTGGAATAGAAAATCTCCCTGTACCTGCTCCGATCTCCACACCTTTTCCGGAAACTGGGATCAATTGTTTTATTGCTTCCAACTCCATTTTATAGACGGACTCATTATTATCGAACCATGAATCATATTCTGATGCAAAATTGTTAAAGGAAGAAGTTTTTACCATTCATCTCCATTTTATATGGGATCAACATGAATTGTCGATTCAATCCCGAGCTCTTTTCTCAGAAGTTCTTCAATTTCAGAGGAAATTTCATGTCCATCTCTGATCTTCATATTGCCATCTAAATTGATGTGGAAAGTTAACTCTTTATGATCTCCATAGTCATGTATATGGAAGTGGTGAGGAACAAGCTTGGAATTTCCTAAAGTGCGGATCATACCTGTTATTTTTTCTATAAACTCTTCATCAGGCGCTTCACCGAGAAGTTTATTGATTGTCTCTTTTATTATCCCGAATACCGCATAGAAGATCATTAAAGAGATTACTATCCCAAGCGCACTGTCTATCCACCAAAACACATCTTTTAAAAATATTCCCGCCAGCACCAGAATTGAAGAGAGTGCATCTGTTCTGTGGTGCCACCCATCCGCTTTTAATGAGATATTCCCTGTTTTCTTCCATATTCTGAAAGCAAATTGAGCAAGCCCCTCTTTTACAAGTATGGATATAATCGTTACAACAATAGCAATTGTTCCGAAATTTGCGGTACCCTTAGCGGAGAATTTTTCAACAGATTCTTTCAGAAATTCATAAGCTATCAGGCTCAACAGAAATGCTACAAAAAATGCAGAGATCTGCTCCCATCTTCCATGCCCGAACACATGCTTCCGGTCAGGTTTTTTAGATGATAGTTTTACTCCTGCAATAACTACAACCGAGCTGAGGGAATCCGACAGGGTGTGCCAGGCATCTGCCATCAACGCAATTGATCCGGAAACTATCCCTGCCCAATATTTTAAAGCAAATAATCCTATATTAAGGATTATCGATACAAAACCTTCCAGATATCCCAGCTTTTCTCTTTTATTCATTTATTATATTTTAGGCTATATTATAATTCGATTTCAATATTTTTCCCGGCAACAAATTTTGTCTTTCTGTTTAGTTGTAATCCAGACGGGTTTTTTCATCCGCCATGGTAGGAGCAATAACCTTACCCCATTCTTCTGCTTCCCATGTCCCCATTTCTGTATGGAGATCCAGATATTTTTTTGGTATCGGATGAGTCCCGACTACAACCCTGACATTGAATTTTTTTTCAAGTAATGACTTGAAGGTTTCAATATAAGGACAAGGTGGATATCCTACCACCAAACCGGTTGCAAGATGGATAACATCAACACCATTTTTCACCATTTCATCACCTGCATATTCAATATTTCCTCCGGGACATCCATCGCAGGATGTATAACCCACAAGCTCTACCTCTTTCCCCTCATATATGCTGAAAGCACCTTCCCTGTTCTTCATAGACCTGAAACATTTACCCCCTGAGCATCGGCGATACCTGTCACAGATAATAATTCCGATCTTTATTTTTTCAGCCATGATCTCTCCTCTGTATATTTTATAACTTTAAAAAAATATTTAAAGAAGTCCTGACTCTTTATGTTTTTTTTCTATCTCGTCTGCAAGCCTGTCAAGTTCTTTGAAAGTTTCTTTTCTTGCAGCACCTTTAGAAAGGACAGGATCAAGTATCTCCCATTTAGGATTATTCATAAGCCCTTTTATCTGATCAATTATCTTGCTTCCCCATGAATAAGAAGCAATTATTGAAGCAAATTTTATCTTCGGCTTCAGAATTCCTGTAAGGTAAGCCGCATAAACAGCAGCAGGATGAGCTCCTCCAAGCACTGCAGGAGTAGCCAGAATTAGAGTAGCAGCATCAACAAGTGACATGGTGAGGCGGGCTGCATCTGAAGAGACAAGATCAAATTTTCTCACATTGATTTTCCGTTTTATCAATTCTTTTTCCAGATAATCCACCATCACTTTAGTACTTCCGTGCATCGAGACCCAAAAAAGGAGGACTTCATTCTTAACCTCATCTGAGACCCACTTTTTATGAAGGTTTACGATCTTTTCAGGCTCTTTGTGAACAGGGCCATGAGAAGGAGCTATGATAGCAGGATTGATCTCTTCAAGAATATCCATCGCTTTTACAAAAAACCTTCTATACGGCATCATTATCTCAACATAATAAAGCTTCGCATCCTCATAGATCTTAAAATCATCAAAATCAGAATAGAGTTCTGAAGTTGCAAGATGAGATCCCATAAAATCACAAGTGAACAGAATATTATCCTCTTTTAAGTATGTGAACATCGTTTCCGGCCAGTGAACCCAGGGAGCAAATACAAATTCAAGTGTCTTGTCACCCAGAGAAAGTTTCTCCCTGTCCTGGATAACAATAAATTTCTCTTCTTTGACCGGGATAAGATCCATCAACATTTTTTTACACTTCTCGTTCGTTACAACCATTGCTTCCGGATACATATCAAGTATAAGAGGAATTGCTCCGGAGTGGTCCTGCTCAGCATGATTGGAGATCACATAATCGATTTTTTCAACTTTAAGATCTTTCAGATTATCAACAAGATCGTTCTCCAGATGAGGATCAACAGTATCTATCAGTGCAGTTTTATCACTCCCCTCGATCAAATATGAGTTGTAGGAAGTCCCGTCCGGTAAAGGAACTATTTCATCAAACATCCGCCTCTTCCAGTCAATTGCACCGACTGACCATACTTTATCGTTAATTTTTTTTACTCTCATCTCTTTTCCTCCCGAATTCTTAACTTCGGATTATATATTTTCTGCCATATTATTCAAGGCATTTTCCTGCAAATTTTTTATATTCTCCAAGAAACCAGTCAAGTGTTTCTTTAACCGGATACACCTCCATGCGATAAACCGCAATATTGTTATATTAAAGTTTGTCAGGAACGGGTAGGTGGATATCTGAAATACCGCGGGGTCTGATTGCAATAAGAGATATATTTGTCTGCAAAAAAACTTTCAAGATGAAGCTCCTCGGTCAGAACCATTCGATGTGCAATAAATGCATAGGAGATCAGGCCGGCAAAAATATACCAGGACGGCCACAAAACACCAAAACCGAGTAGCAGAAGCCCGTAACCGACTATCTGGGGGTTCCTTGAATATGTATAGATCCCCTTGACGGTCAGATCCAGACTATTGACGCCCATAGTCCTTAGTGATGGGCCGAGAGTTATAAAACCAAGTATAAGAATTGAGAATGATATGATACAGACCAGGATGGCAACAATATAAGAAATCAACCCAACCTCAATTTTCGGCCATTCAGTGTAGAGATAGTACGGAAGATAGAGGAGAAATCCGTGAACTGTAAACACAGCAAGTTGAGAAAATCCGGCGAATACCGTCAATTTCCCGTTCTTCAGATATATATTTTTAATATAATTGTTGTAATAAAAATGTGTACAAGTAATCAGAATCAATTGAAGCAGAAGATAAAAAAGGATGAACTTGATATCATATTCCATGAATTCTCCCCTATTATTTTACAGTTCCCGAAAAATCGTTTCAAGTATATATAAAAATAACCTGTCAGAATTTTATACGCCCTTTAAATGAGGTCTTTAATGATTCAGACTGCCGGCCCATAAAATAATAATCTGTCTGATTTTCCATTTTTTTTAAAATTTCAATATCAGTTTCCGGCATCGTCTCTTTAACATAGTTAACAGAGAGGCGCTTAGGATAGTTTTTTCTATGAAATTCGGGTGGAAAGGTATCCATCATCCAGTCAATATAACGGGAAGAAGTGACATGTTTGTTGAGATCGATATCAAAATAGGTTGAACGAACATGAGAAACATCTCCCTCCTGAATATCCGGAAGCTTTCCCGGTGATTCAGATAGTGCCTGCTTATCCTTCAGCTGATCAAAAATGTCTGATTTAAAACTCTCTTTCCTTTTCGGTCTTTTTTTCTCCGAATCTATGGCCAGCCATGAAGACCCGGCGTTCACAACAACTTTGCCATTGCTATCCCGTCCGATAAAATCACGGATATAAAGGATCCCTTCTATATCTTTTGGCCAGGTTTCAATTTCAACAACTTCATTCCACATCAGGGGTCTGTTGATCCGGACTTCGAGACGGCTCAGCACCCAGAAAAGGTTGTGTTCTTTTAAATGTTTATATCCGAATCCGAGGTTATCTGCAGACAAATAAGCTGAATGGGCGAGGTAATTAAAAAGAGCCCCCGGCCTCAGCCTTGCCTCCATATCAGTATCTGCAGAGGTGATCTTGAAGTCAGTAATAGTAATGAGCTCTTGTGCCCGGTCGGGAACATCGGGTGATTTGTCCATATTTTATTATAACACCACTTTTCGTGATTTCCCGAATTTCAATTAAAAACTTCCTCTACCAGCATATTCAGGAGTTTGAAAACCGACTGCCCTTCAGGGAGTTTGTCTGTATTGATCTGCATTGCAAGAGAGATGTCACGATCAGGATAATACTGCATGATCGAAACATAACCCGGGAAAAACCCTGTATGACCGTAACTGATCCCGAACTTATCGTTCCAGATGATAGTTGCAAAACCATATAGTGCATTATCGGAAAGATCTGTTTTTGGAAATGCCGGCTTGTGGATTTGCTTTAAAAGTTCCGCAGAAAATACTTCTCCCGAATGAAATTGCCTGCACCACTTCACAAGATCTGATGTATTGGTTACAACTCCTCCACCCGTCCATTCCATTTGTGGATTAAAAGGGAAAATACCGTTCACACCAACTTTGTCAGGCAACAGGAGTTCTTTTACCATACAATATCCGGTAACAAGGCCATTCAATTTCCTCTTGTCCACCGGATTTGTATTGCTATGCCCAAAAGGGGACAGACACCTTTCTTTCATTTCGGAATAATAATCATTTCCTGTCACTTTTTCGATTATCATTCCCAGGA
>Ga0209013_10004160_pt1 | contig 12717 bp, 13 predicted proteins | sample Cruoilmetagenom2_FD_187291 | JGI IMG/M metagenome (GOLD analysis project Ga0209013, IMG submission 187291) | Oil polluted marine microbial communities from Coal Oil Point, Santa Barbara, California, USA - Sample 2 (SPAdes) (version 2) | ecosystem: Environmental > Aquatic > Marine > Oil seeps ... | reverse complement strand
TTCCCGGTCCACCACTGTAAACAACTTCGTAATACAGCTTTTCCAGTTCGCGTTTGTGCTGGGTCTCTTCGTTGGCAAGGTATTCAAAGAGATCGTGAACCGGACCGGGCCGGGTATTTTCGGCCAGCTCGCGATATTGCTTCATGGCGGCGTCTTCACGGCTTAAGGCATATTGCAATATGGCCTGGTCGTCAGGCTTTTCACCTAGATCCGGCAGGTGTACGTGATCGGAAAATTTATGGTCTTCTACTGGCGTTTTAACCATTTCCTGGATAAGGCTCTCAATTTCCGGGGTCTCGGCAAGTTTGGTGAACAGCTCATAATGCTGCTGCTCTTCCTCAGCAAGTTCCTCGACCAGGTAGCGCAGGTTCTTGCTGACTTTTGGTATCAGCGCACTGTAAAATTCGAATGCCTTCTGTTCAAAGGTGGTAGCGACTTCAAGAATCTCTTTCAGTGATTTTTTTGACTTGATTCGCTTATACGAAGCACTGTGCCCTTCCTGATCTTTGCTCATCACGCTAGCTCCCGCTTTCCAGGTACTTTGTTATGCTTTTAGCCACACGATGGCCATCGGCGACCGCGTGAACCACATCCGGGCCATTCACCATATCACCGGCTGACCATAACCATGCTACCGAGGTATGGCCTTCATCATCAGCCTGCAGTCGCCCACGGTTCCATTCCAGCTGCTCAGTCAATTCATCACCGAACAGCGAGACATCACTCATCTGGCCGATGGATTCAATCACCAATTCAGCCTCGTGCAGTATTTCATCTGTCTCATCATAGCGCGGTGCAAAACGCCCATCCTCATCGAAGATGGAGACCACACCCAGTGTCGTCAGGCCCTTGAGCTTGCCGTTCTTTCGAATCACCACTTCTTTCGGCCCACGACTGTCGAGAATCCTGATGCCTTCCTCGCGTGCTTCCTTTACTTCTTCCGCATCGGCAAGGAAATGACCGAAGTCTTCCAGTGCAGCGACTGTCATGCCAACCTTGCCGTAAGCCTGCTTCTGCAGACGTGCCAGGCTGCGCGCAATATCCATAGCCACGTTGCCACCGCCAATGACGGCAACTGATGATGGCACTTCGAACTCCTCACCCTGAGCAATACGGCGCAGCAGGTCAACTGAAGACCTGACATTTTCGTTGTCTGTTCCCGGTATGCGCGTCGATCGGCCCTGCTGCAGGCCCAGGGCCACCAGCACCGCATCGAAGTCTTTCTCCAGTTCATTCATGCTGACATCCTTGCCGATGCGCGTGTTATAGCGAATTTCGACACCCAGCGATGTGATCACTTCGACGTCTGCATCGAGTCGGTCGTAAGGCAGACGGTATTCCGGGATGCCGTAACGTGTCATGCCACCGGGCTTGTCGAGTGCCTCAAAAACAATGACTGTATGCCCCTGCTTGATAAGATCATAGGCTGCTGTCAGTCCTGCTGGCCCGGCACCGATGATGGCAACCTTCTTGCCGGTGACATAGTCGACCTTGTCTTCGGCAGCGATCTCGCGGATGCGCTCGTCGGATACCGAGTCCATGGCATAGCGTTTGAGCCAGCGTATCGCCACCGGTTCACCACGTCGTCCAATGGAACAGGCTGTTTCACAGCGGTGGGTGCAGACGCGGCCACAGACATGCGAAAAAGGATTGCTGCGGTAGATCTGCCGTACCGCCTCTTCGACATCGCCTTCCCAGATATTGCGGATATATTCAGGTGCGTGCATGTGGGTCGGACAGGAATCATGGCACATGCCGCACTGCACACAACGAGAGGCCTCGATGATGGCCTGCTGATCGGTATAGCCATCGACAATTTCATCAAAATTATCGCTGCGTTTACGTGGCTTCATCTCAGCCATAGGCTGACGTTTGAGTTCAACCAGGTCGGCATCCTCGGACTTGGCCCAGCCTTTGGGGAAATACTTGCCGTGTATGCCGTTGGGGTCCGGCAATATGAAATAGCTGTCGAGCTCGTCTTCGCGGCAGGTATGCACGTACTCGCGTGTCAGCGAGATAGAACTGGTTGGGCAGATGTCGACGCACAAACCACACCAGCAACAACGTCCATAGTCGATCGCCGGTCGCTCATTGCGCACACCCTTGACCGGATCTGCCGGTAAACCGGGAACCCTGACCATGGTGATGGCCGCATTATCACAAACCTTCTGGCAGGTGCTGCATCCGATGCACAGCTGCCAGTCGTTGACATGGAAACCGCGGTAGTTTGCCGATGCATCGCGTGGCTTCAGTGGTTCTGTAACAGGTTTACGGGTGAAGAAAGAAAGGTTCTTCAGCGGCCCCAGTATGCTGCCTTTATCCTTGTGCATGATATCGGACATTAGCGATCCACCTCCGGCGGACAGGCATCCAGCGAAAACATGATCTGGGCAATATCTTCCAGCCGCGAACCGATGGCAAGCTTTTCCAGTACCTGCACCGCATGCATCGCCGACGGGCCGCGCACATGCACACGGTAGGGCTTCTCGCTGCCGTTGGAGACTACGTAATAGGCCAGCTCACCCTTGGAGGACTCGACCCGTGTATAGCTTTCGCCGGCAGGTACGTTCCAGGCCAGCGGATTGGGTATCGGCGCACGAATCGGCCCATTGATGGATGGCAGCCGCTCAATCACCTGGCGCAGGATATGGATGCTCTGTTTCAGTTCAGCCCGGCGTATCAGGTTGCGCGCCAGCGCATCACCGCCCTGCTCTGTCGGTACATCAAATTCAATCTTGTCATAGACCAGGTAGGGATCATCACGGCGTACATCGAAGGCGAGCCCGGTGGCACGTAGATTAGGCCCGGTCACACCCCACTTCAATGCCTGCTCCTGGGTCATGGTACCCACATCACGCGCACGTTTGATGAACACCTGGTTTGTAAAAAACAGGTTGTCATAATCCGGCAGACGCGATTCCAGGTAATCCAGCAGACTGGATAGACGCTCAAGAAAACCCTCTGGCACCTCCCGGCGTACACCGCCGGGGATATTATAAATACTGTAGACCCGTCCACCGGTCAGCTCTTCGAAACGATCAAGGATCAGGTCGCGGTCAGCTACGCCCCAGAACATCGGTGTGTACATGCCAGTCGTTGCGGCATGACCGCCAAAGGCAAATAGATGCGCTGCCAGGCGTGACATCTCCAGCTGCATGACCCGGATCCACTGTGCGCGCAAGGGAACCTCAAGTCCGCACAGGTCCTCAACGGCCAATGAATAACAGACTTCCATCGGCACCGGATCAGGCACACAGATGCGCGGTACCAGGGCAATATTCTGGATCCACAAACGACCTTCCATCAGCTTTTCGAATCCACGATGCAGATAACCGGCATCGGCCTTCGCTTCAATAACTGTGTCACCATTGAGCTTCACGCGGAAGGCATAATTGCCCTCGATGCCCGGATGGTTGGGGCCAAAATTCAGTTCGTACTCGTTACTGGCAGGTTGATTGATGGCCTGGTAGTTTTCCGGTCTCATCAGCGCACATCCTCGGGACGTGTAGTGATTCCACCACCCTCAGCTTCAATTTCTTCCAGCCATTCTGGCCGGTATTCCTGCCACTCGAAGGTCTCATTAACAAAGGCTTCAGAATCGAAGTCCTTGCGCATCGGCGGCGGACCATTCCACTCGGTAAGGATAAACTTCTCCATATCCGGGCTGCCCTCGAAATAGACGCCAAACATTTCATGGATGTCACGTTCAAAGAACCCGGCAGGTGTGTACAGGTCATAGATGGAAAGATACACACCCGGATCACGTGGAATGCGGGTATGTGCAGAAACCAGTGATTTGGTTTCGTAAGACCAGACGTGATAAACCAGCTCGAATTCATTGTCTTCGATCCAGTCCACACAGGTGATCGCAGACAGGTGTACGTAACTGGCATGCCCCTGCAGTAGCTCCAGTAAGGCAGGCAGCGCCTCAGATGCCACATCGACACGAACCCTGCGTGAATTCTTGCGTTGGAACTGGACGCTTTCGATATCTTCCAGCAGCTTGTCCAGCCAGATATTAAGTTCTTTACTCATAGCTCGATACAACCTTTTCCAGTGCTTCCCTTAACGTACCTGCAGGATGGGCTAAACATAGCGAAGCCCAACACACGTCTGACCAGTAGCTCTAATGTTGGGCTTCGCTTCACTCAGCACCAACCTACGATCCTTCTTTTACTTTTAAACGCATCTCCAGAGCTTCCAGCGGTCTCTGGTGCTGTTCAAGCAATGCAGTATGTTCACCGAGGGTGTTCTCGGTCAGCAGGTCATAGTGACGTGCCTCTGCGATGATATCGGTGGGTGTTTGCCAGTCTTCGCCAAACAGCTTTTGCTGATTGCCCAGGTAATGATCATAGTTTTCAAAATATCGCTTCCAGGAATTTCCCTGCCCGCTCTTGATGTCATCCATCAAATCCTGCAGCCCTTCGATAACGGCCTCCGGTCGAGGCATACAACCCGCGATATAGATGTCCACTGGCAGATAATCTTTAAGCACCTTGGCCGTCGCATAGCTTTGCCAGTACATACCGCCGTTAACGGTGCAGGAGCAGATGCCAATTACGTATTTGGGGGCCGCCATCTGCTCGTAGGTCAGGATGATGCGCTTGAGGGTTTTAATTGAGACATAACCTGTAATCAGCAGGATGTCGGCCTGCCGTGGCGTGACCATGGGCTGTATGCCGAGCCGTTCCATGTCAAAGCGTGAGGTCATCGCAGGCGGCAATTCGATAGCACCGCAGCCGGTACAGTAGTGCAGCATGAACATCGACCGTGCGCGGCAGAAGCTAACCAGATCATCAAATACATTGGCCAGCGGGTTGCTGCGTTTGGCTGGGCCTTGAGTGGAGGCTATCTCCTGCCGAAGCGGAATTTTTTTGAGTTCGCTCATATCTTTATCCTTCATAGCATTGCCACCGCCAGCCCGACAATTCCAACCAGTACCGGCCATTTCCACATCAAACGCAGCACGTCTTCAGTGCGATAACGCGGGAACATATAGGCGATAGACATGGGTATGGCAACGACCAGAAAGATCTTCGGCAGGAACGTTATCCAGTACACACCGCCACCAAGGAACAGAGTGGTATAGAGCACACCAGCGGTATAAAACTGGAAACACTGCATGACGAACAAACCACCCATGAACTTGCCGCCCATTTCTACCATTGGACCGGTGGCAATTTCTGCCGGTGCCACATAGATCTCAAACGGCTGCTTGCCCATGATGGCTGGCAAAGTCATTATCCCGGCCAGTGCCAGCAGCGGCATCTGCATGATGCCCCAACTCGAAACACCCTGCTGTTGCTGAATGGCAATCATCTCAGCCAAATTGGTTGTACCGTAAACATAAGCGGCACCGAATACCACCAGGATAAATGGAATGTCATAGGCCAGCATTGCCGTCAGTGCACGCGAAATACCGATGGAACCGTTCGGATTGGCGCACTGGCCAACGCCCAATGCAAGCCCAAGTGACGGTATCATCAACACATAGGCCAGCGTAACGACACCACCCTTGTCGGCCAGCCCACTCATACCCGGTACTGGCAGCAACGTCTCTGCTGCAACATAGCCACCAACCGCCATGATGATACCCATTTCGTGGATCATGCCGTGTGAAATCTGTGTACGCTTGCTGTAAAGCTTGATGATGTCGTATAGCGGCTGCAGTAGCGGCGGTCCGATGCGGCGCTGCAGGCGTGCACCGATTTTGCGCATCATCAGTACCATAAATAGTCCTACTACAAATGCCACGATGGGCATCAGCACCAGCTCAAGGATAAGATGTGAAATATTCATTGCTTAAGCACCCAGGACAGTGAGACAACCACGACAACCAGCAGGTAAAAAACAGGATGTGAGTGCCGGTAGAGCCCCTGCATCGCCTGTGACAGGATGTCGATGAAAGCAATAAGACTGCGCTCCAGCCAGCGGAAGCTCTTGCGATACCAGGGAGCGATCAGGTGCATCAGGCCAGGATAAAAATTATCGCTGTACTGGTAACGGGTTTCGGCAGTCAGGAAGTGCCCGCCGGCATAATTATCCAGCTGGTGCACACGTCTGCTGCGACCGCCGGCAAAGAACACCAGTGTGCCAATACCGAATCCAACAAGCAGCACCGAGACTATCCAGACCATATCCAGTCCACCCTTGTCGATAGCCACGCCGCCCAGGTGATGCGCCAGTACCGGCAATCCGACGGCACCCTGTACGGCACTGACCCAGTCCAGTACCAGTCCGGGGAAATAACCGGTCACGAAAACCAGCGCGGCCAGAATAATCATCGGCAGCGTCATGCTCCAGGGTGCTTCCTCGACCTCATTGTGCTCTAACCTTAACTGGCCAAGGAAGGTATTATGTATCAGCTTGTAGACACTGAGTATGGTTCCGAGTGTACCAATCACCGCAGCGACGAACAGCAGTGGGCTTTCATCAATAATCAGTGAGCGGTAGATCAGCCATTTTGAGACGAAACCATTCATTGGCGGCAAGCCTGCCAGGCCAATGATGCCGATCAGCATGAGGAAAAAAGATATCGGCATGCGTGCGACCAGGCCACCCAGCTTGTTGAGGTCCGAGGTACCAGTACGGTAGATGACGGCAGTAACTACCATGAACAGCAGGGCCTGGTAAGTTGCGTGATTGAAGACATGCATCAATCCACCAGCCGACCCGAGGTCATCGGCAATCATGATGCCCAGCAGCATATAACCACCCTGCCCGATACCATGCCAGGCCAGCAATCGCCGGGCATCATGCTGTCGCAGTGCAGTGAAAGTTGCAAAGATGATGGTCAGCACCGCGACCCAGGCCAGCAGGTCACGTGCACTGAGGAAGGTGTAAGGGATATCCAGCTCAGCCAGCCGGGCCACACCCAGCAACTGCACCAGCACAAGAATAATGGCAAACAGCCCCATCCGAGATGAGATGGCACCGAGGAAGGCGCCACCTGGCCCCGGCGTCTCAGCATAGGCCTTGGCCTGCCACAGATGGAACGGCAACAGGGCCATTTTGATTCCAAATCCTGCCGCAAACAGGCCGAACAACAGCCACAACATTGACCTTGACATGGCAGGTACGGCTGCCTTGAATGCATCAAATTCAAAACTGCCGGTAATAGAATAAACCAGAACCATGGCACCGAGTATTGCCATGGCACCGGCAATCGCATAAATCAGGTAACGCATTGCGTATCGCGCCGCCCTGGCGCTGCCCATCGCCATGATCAGGAAACTTGCCCAGCTGACCAGCTCCCAGCCGATAAACAGACTCAACAGTTCACCGCTCGCCAGCAGCACCAGCATACTGAATACATTGAATGCCAGTGCAAATCTAAGCAGGCCCAGCTTGCCACTGATCTTCTGATAGCTCCTGCCCCATACACCGGACGAGAACCAGCTGCTGCAGAGGCCCGCACCCACGGTAATTATCGCAAAAAACCACGACAGTGCATCGAAACGCCAGTGCAAGTTCTGGTTCAGTATTTGAAGTGTAAAACTGGAGTCAACAACCTCTGCAGCTGAATATCCCAGAGCGGACATCTTCCATAGCAGCATACCCTGCCCCGCATACATCAGTGTAGCAATCCAGCCTCCGATCGAATGTTTGCCTACCAGCAGTGTGACGATAACTGTCATTGCAGATAAGATTATTAACTGGTCCAATAATGTCATCGCTGCCCTCCTGTGAGGACGACAGGATTGACTGTTTGAATATAGTAGTCCACATCAGAACTCTGGGCCGCCATGCCCTCAAGCTGTTCTGCCAGCGGTGACATAACAAAAATGCTGGCCACCAGGCCTGCTGTCAGTGCACTGGCTAACATGATATCTCTTGTACGAGGAGCGGATGGAAGCGGCTGCTGTTTATCTACATGATAGAAGCTACTGGCGACACGGAACAGGTAACTGGCCTCCAGTGTGGCACCCGCAAGAATAACCACTCCAGCCAGGTAATAGAGCGGCTGGGCCTGTTCTGCCAGGTTCACCAGCACCAGTAACTTGGCCCAGAAACCGGGAAATGGCGGTACACCAACCAGCGACAGGGACAGAACTATGAATAAAACTGCAGCTATCGGTGAGCTACGTGCCGCTCCGGCAAGATTAGCCAACGAGCCATTCCAGCGTTCGGCCAGCAGGAACATGGCCGGCTTGACGATCAGGTGATGCAGGGCAACGGCCAGGCCGGCGAACACACCAGCCTGACCGGGAATTGAAAAGGCAATAAACATGATGCCCAGCTGACCGATAGAAGAATAGGCCAGCATGCGGTTGAAATCACGCGCACGCCAGGCAGCCAGTTCACCTGTCGCAACACCGAGGATACCAAGCACCAGCATAACGGTCTGTGCTTCGGGCTGGTGGAACACCAGCACCAGCAGCCGCACAATAACTATCAGCGCCAACTTGGAGACTACACCGGCAAGCAGAGCGGAGACCCGCGTCGGTGCGGTCGCATAAACCTCCGGCACCCAGGTATTGACTGGAAATAGCTCGGCCTTGACGCCAAAACCAATCAGCATCAGTATAAACGCGACCAGACCCTGTGGGTTGTCCAGCTTTTCCGGCGCCAGCTGGGCCAGCTGAGCTAGATTCAGCGTCCCGGTAGCCTGATAGACCAGGGCAATGCCGCACAGCACCAGTGCTGCGCCGAAGGCGCTGATGATCAGGTAGCGAATAGTGGCCGCAAAGGCGCTCGGGTTCGATTTACTGACAACCAGTCCATAGGACACGACTGCCGTCAGTTCATAAAAGACATAGATATTGAACAGGTCGCCAGACAGTGCCAGACCACTGCCAGCTGCCGCCAGGATCAATGAAAGTGTAGACTGACGCAGTCTGTCCTTAGCACCATCAGGCCACAGCAGCAGTGTGCCGGCACTGACGGCTATGGCAAACATCAGCGCCATGCGATCGACATAAAAAACAATTCCCAGTGGTGGCAGGAAGCCGCCAATCTGAATCACCACCGCCTGCTCACCCAGCAAGGTCCAGTTCCAGATGCCGATGGCGCTGGTAGCGAGCAGCACTAGCGGCCCGGCAAGCCGCGCCAGCAGCGGCGAGAAGCGGTCGATGATCGGTAACAGGAATGCCGTAATCAGCGGCAGTGCAATGAGCAGCAGCAGATTATTCATTTGCATCCGCCCCGACAACGCCTGGCGCTTGTACCGGCAGCGGTGCATGACTGCTGACCGGTCTGCCGATGCCTGCGTCGTCGGCTATGTCCTCTGCCATACGTTCACGCAACTCGCGTATATCCAGTGTGCCGTAGGTACGCTGCACGCGAATCACCAGGCCCAGTGCCAGGGCCAGGACGCCTACTCCGATTACGATCGATGTCAGTACCAGCGCCTGCGGCACAGGGTCGGCCATGACGGCGGGAATATGATCATCTACAATAATGGGTACCGCAGTCCCATCACGATAGCTGGCCAGCAACAGCAGCAGATTGGCGCCTGCTTCCAGCAGCGCAATAGCAAAGATGATACGCAACAGATGAGTGGACAGCACAATGCCAGCACTGCCTGCCAGTATCAGGCCACCAGCAGCGATGTATATCATCAGGCTGATATCCAGATTGATATCCATACTCAATCCACCGCCTCGGTATCAGACAAATTTGCCAGCAGGCCGGCCAGCTCGGCACCTACCTTGAGGCCAACGGCTGCATACAATAAAGGTAGCGTTCCGGCAGAAAACAGCTCACCGAATACCCCGTTGCCCGCCACTGGGGACAGGAAAGCCTTGCCATCAAACATCACCAGCAAGCCGATATAGATAAAACTTGCACCGGCAAGCCCTTCGATGAAGCTAACCCAGTGATGATCGATAGAGCTGCCGGGTCTGGCCAGTATGGGCAGGAAGAAAGCCGAAGCAAGAATGACGCCTCCCTGAAAACCGCCACCCGGCGTCAGATGTCCATGCATAATAATATACAGGCCAACAATCAACAGCAGCGGGAACAGCAGGTCAGCGCCAGTCTGCAGGATAAAGCCTGCATCGGGGTCCCGCTTTGTTGACGGCTTGCGCGTGCCGAGCACCAGTGCTCCCGCGGTGGCGGCAGTAAACAGGATGGTCAGCTCCACTAGCGTATCGAGTCCACGGTAGCCAAGCACGACAGCGGTAACAAAGTTGGCAGCACCCAGCTGGTCTGCAGCAACGGTATTGATGGCCTGACCGATATTGCTGCTGGCCTGAAGGCCCAGCTGCTGATAAATAGCAACGATCAACAGGCCGAGCCCGATTAAAAATAATGCAGAGGTAAATCGACGCATATCGCTATTCCTCCGGGCCTGCATCATTCGTACGCCAGAGGCCAAGCCGACGTATCGCGAGGGCAAACAACAGGCTGCTCAGCCCTGCCCCAATCGCCGCTTCGGTCATCGCCACGTCCGGTGCACGCAGGATCACGAACAACACGGACAGACCGAGTGACACGACAGAGAATGCCGCCAGCGCAGCAAGAAAATCTTTCAGCAACAACACCGCAACAGCACTGGCCAGCATAATGGCAACGATGATCAGGATCAGAAATTCCATTCTCAGTCCGCCTCCTTTTCCTGCCTGGCTCGCCAGGGCCTGATACCGGAAATGCGTGCGGCACGTGCAACGGTCGATGAACCCACTGGATTGGTGAATAAAATAAATCCCGCGATGACCAGCAGCTTTGACCACCAGTCTGGATGGTGCAGAGCGATGCCAAGCAACACGGCCATAGCCCCCATCGTTACCGTCTTGGTACCCGCCTGCAGCCGATTATAAACATCGGGCATACGCAACAGGCCCAATCCACCAATGGCAATGGCCGCACAGCCCATTACAAGGAAAACATCGCCTATCATATTCATTCCCGGTCACCTTCAATAGCGCGGGCAATAGCCACCGTTCCTACGAAGGCCAGTGCACCGTAGACCAGCGCCACATCCAGATAAACAGGGTTGTCAAACCAGGCAGCCAGCCCGACCAGACCGACAGTTGTGATCACTGCCAGGGTATCGGCTGCCGCCACCCTGTCTGGAACAGTCGGTCCAAGAAACAGACGTATTGCACTGAAGCCCATGCCCACAATGAGCAGCACTACGGCAATAGTTAGCAATATACTCAGATTCATATCAGAAACCGGCCCAGGTGCCGCTCAAATTTGCTGGCAATCATTGTCGTGGCCTGCTGCACATCTGTATCCGGAGGACAATACATCCAGTGAACCAGCAGCTTGTCATCTTTAACATCCACGGTCAGTGTTCCCGGTGTCAAAGTGATTGTATTGGCCAGCAGCATCTTCCCCAGTGGTGACTGCAGTCGGGTCCTTATTTCCACTATTTCCGGACGGATAGGCAGCGACGGTGAGAGAATGCGTCGCGTCATCTCGACATTTGCGACAGCCAGAGCAATAAAGAAATGAACCAGGTACTGAAGAATATAGACCGGCAACATCAAGCTAAAGCGGATGCCGCTGAAGATTGTAAATCGGGAGCCAAACAGAACGGTGACTAAGAGTGATACGATCGCACCAGCGATCAATTCCTGCTGATCGAGATTCCCTGCCAGCAACATCCATAGTAGCAAAGATATTACAAACACGAACACATAGTGCTGCCAGTTTATCGCGGGAGTTGCCGAGGTATTATCCATTTTTTTTCTTTTTAAAAGACTTTTATCCAAAAACTCTCAGTTGCATAACAAAAACCGTGATATGGGTGCTCATCGTATCAAACGCTCAGCTCTTGTGCTCTGTTTATTGCAACTATCTCAACACAGGCTAATTCCACAGAACCCGCATCTTCTCAGCATCCGGCTGCCTGATAACCCCTTTCTCGGTCACTATAGCATCAACCAGCTCAGCCGGGGTGATGTCGAACACTGGATTCCAGGCTATGGCTTCTGCCGCAGCAATCCTCTGCCCTCCCAGTGACAGGATTTCATCAGAGTTACGGCTCTCTATCGGGATATCCTGACCTGAGGGCATATTCGGGTCACAGGTTGAAACCGGTGCCACGACCATGAATTTAACACCATAGTGCCGTGCGATAATGGCCAGGTTGCAAGTCCCTATCTTATTGCACACATCACCATTGGCCGCGATACGATCTGAGCCGACGATGACCCAGCCTATCCTGCCACTGGCCATCAGTGCAGAGGCCGCTCCTTCGACCACAAGATTGGTCGGGATTCCATCTTCGATCAGCTCCCAGGCGGTCAACCTTGCGCCCTGCAACCAGGGACGTGTTTCATCGGCGTAGACGGCGTCGATACGTTTCTGCTGCCAGGCGCTTCGAATAACGCCAAGTGCCGTGCCATATCCACCGGTAGCCAGACTGCCAGCATTGCAATGCGTCAGCACCCCCTTGCCCGGTGTTATTAACTCAGCACCCAGTTCGCCCATGCGTCGATTGGCGGCGATATCTTCTACATGGATGGCTTTGGCCTCTGCAAGTAGCCGTTGTACTGGATCACCCTCTATCCCATTGATGATGCCTGCCATGCGATCAATGGCCCAGACCAGATTGACGGCAGTCGGTCGCGCGTTCCGTAATTGTTCAAGATCAGCCTGTATTTGGGCTTGCCAGTTTTCAGGGGCTTTAGCAAAACATGCCTGTGCGGCGATAACGATACCGTAGGCTGCGGTGATGCCGATGGCCGGTGCCCCACGTACTACCATGTCACGGATGGCGGCTACCGTTTGTTCGGTATTGGTAATATCGAGCCAGACAACCTGATG
>Ga0209013_10004159_pt1 | contig 12720 bp, 11 predicted proteins | sample Cruoilmetagenom2_FD_187291 | JGI IMG/M metagenome (GOLD analysis project Ga0209013, IMG submission 187291) | Oil polluted marine microbial communities from Coal Oil Point, Santa Barbara, California, USA - Sample 2 (SPAdes) (version 2) | ecosystem: Environmental > Aquatic > Marine > Oil seeps ... | reverse complement strand
TCGCTTTGAACCGCTTTGAAATTTGGATTTTGAGATTTATTTGGAAATTGGTGCTTGGAATTTGTTATTTAAGACACCAAACTCCAAGGCAGAGCCGAAGAATTCTGACTTGGCCCAAAGGACCAGGTTTTTCAGGGCAAAATAAAGCAGGGACGAACTTTATTGTGCCACCGCCTGAAGAATGGCCGCTACTGCTTTATCAATTTCATCCGGACCCGTGGACTTCCCGGTGGACAGGCGAACCGTCCCCAGGGCAATCTTTTCCGGAACCCCCATTGCCTCCAGCACGGGTGAAATCGAGACACGGTCGGCATGACAGGCGGAGCCGGCGGAAGCCGCCACTTTTTCTTTGAGCTTCTCAAGAAGTGCGCTCGCCTGGACACCCGGGAAAGAAACGCTCAAGGTGTTAGGAAGCCGGCATTCGGGATGGCCATTCAGATGGGGTTTTACGGGGCCTTGCATGACACCCCGGTGGAGACGCTCCCGCATTTCCTTCATCCGGCCTGCATTCTTTTCCATGTCGCGGCCCGCGATCTCGCAGGCCGTGCCAAGGCCCACGATTTCCAGGACGTTTTCAGTTCCCGCTCTTCTGCCCCCCTCCTGCCCCGCACCGTGGATGAATGTATGAAGCGCTGTCCCCTGCCTGATATACAGGGCTCCGATCCCTTTGGGGCCATACAGTTTATGCCCCGCCAGGGACAGCAGGTCCACACCCAGCGCATCTACCCGGGTTGGAATTTTTCCCACGGATTGGGCGGCATCGGTATGAAATACAATCCCGTGATGCCTGGCGATGCGCCCTATTTCATCGATCGGTTCGATGGTTCCGACCTCGTTATTCGCGTGCATGATGGAAACCAGAATGGTTTCAGGCATAATGGCCCGCCCGACATCGTCCGGATTCACCCGCCCGGTACGGTCGACCGGTACTATGGTGATCCGGAAGCCTTCATTTTCAAGATAACGGCAAACCTCCATAATAGCGGGATGCTCCACAGCGGACGTGATGATGTGCTTTCCTGATTCCCGCAGGGCGTAAGCTGCCCCCTTGAGAGCAAAATTGTTGGATTCCGTTCCGCCGCTGGTAAAAACCAGCTCTGACGGCTCACAGCCCAGGAGCTCCGCAATCTGGGTTCTGGCTTTCCTCACCGCTTCCCTGGCTTTTTCTCCAAAGGGGTGCGCACTGGATGGATTCCCGAAAAATTCCTCGAGATAGGGACGCATGGCATCGGCCACTTCAGGATCGGTGGGTGTCGTCGCGTTATAATCGAGGTAGACTGGCTTCATGACAGACTCCCTGTTTTTCGGTCTTGCTTTCATTTCGCACGGAATCCTGCCGTTCGCACTCCGTGGCTGGTGAACTTTTCAGCCATTATATGCCTATCCTACTTCCAGTCCGGTATCAAAATCAAGAAATCGATTGTATGGCACCGGGGACAGCCACGGGGAAAACCCTTGACTTTTCTTATGGTTCTGTTATGATCCACACGTTTTTCGATAATATTCCACAGGCCAGGTAGATACTATCATGATTAAACAGGTTCTTGTCACCGGAGGCGCCGGATTCATCGGGTCTCATACCGTCGATGCCCTTATTGACAGGGGATACCGGGTCACCGTTTACGACAATCTCGAATCGCAGGTTCATGGGGATGAAAGGAAACCGCCCTCTTATCTCAACCCTGCCGCCGAGTTTGTCCTGGGCGATGTGACAGACAGGGAGGCCCTGGCACCATATCTTAAGAAAGCAGATGCGGTATTCCACCTTGCCGCTTCGGTGGGTGTCGGGCAATCCATGTACGAAATCGGAAAGTATGTTTCCAATAATATTGTAGGCAGCGCGGTTTTGCTGGAACTCCTGGTCAAAGAAAAAATCCCGATGAAAAAATTGATCATCGCTTCCTCCATGTCCACTTACGGCGAAGGCCTGTATCGATGTCCGGGATGCGGTGATATAGCCCCCAGGCTGAGGGACAATGAACAGCTGGAAAAATCCGAATGGGAAATGAAATGCCCACATTGCGGTATGGACGCTGAAAAAGCCGCCACCCGTGAAGACAAACCTCTATTTCCAACCTCGGTTTATGCGGTTTCAAAGCGTGATCAGGAGGAAATGTTTCTGGCCGTCGGAATGGCCTACCAGCTTCCCACCGTGGCGCTGCGGTATTTCAACGTGTATGGTCCCCGCCAGGCTCTGAATAATCCATATACCGGTGTAGGAGCCATTTTTTCTTCCAGGCTTCTCAATGACAATCCTCCCGTCATCTATGAAGATGGGAATCAATGCCGGGATTTTACCCATGTCACCGACATAGTACAGGCAAACCTGCTCGCCCTGGAAATGCACGAGGCGGATTTTCAGGTTTTTAACGTGGGAACGGGAAAGGGGACTTCGATCCTGGAACTTTCGAAATTGGTTGCCAGGGGTCTGGGGAAAGAAGCGATCCGGCCTCGGATCCTGGGAAAATTCAGGTCCGGCGATATCCGCCATTGCTATGCCTCTATTGCGCATATCCACAAAACGCTGGGCTATAATCCCCGGGTGAACCTGGAGGATGGCATCCAGGATCTGGTCAGCTGGGTAGCCAACCAAACATCGGATGACCGATTCCGGATTGCCAGCTCGGAACTGGAACATCACGGCCTTACCTTCTGATTTCCGGTACATGAAAGTACAGATCAATATTTTTGAACAACTGGTTCCGCTCAGCGGCGGCGGGACACCCAGGACTTTTCACCTGATAAAAGCCTTCCTGAAGCGAGGTCATCAGGTCTATGTTGCCTCCTCGGTGCAGGTGAGCCGATCCACCGCCCTGAGGACACTGGGTTGCCAGGATCTCAAGCCCCTGAAGAATGTGAGCAGACTCAGTAAATATAAGATGTTGAAGTATTTGTATTCTCATCCCCTCAATATCGTGAACACGACCCTTTTCTCCGGTGAAATCGAGCCGGACCTCATTCTGTCTCATAACACGATCGCGGGATTCAGCGGCCTCCTGGCCAGAGAGGTCTCATTCAAACCATTCGTCGTACTGGACCTGACTGATCTGTTGTTCGAGTACCTCCAGGACTTCAAAAGTGTGGGATGGCTGTCGGCCGTGCAGAAAATCGGTTCACGGATGGAAGCCAGGACCATTCGCGAATCTGACCTGATCATCACCATCAGCCAGGCCATGAAAGAGATCCTGGAAAGAGTCGGGGCGGCAAAAGAAAAAATCAGCGTCGTCTATGATGGTGTGGACCTGGCCACTTTTGTTGAATCCGAGAGCGGAGACCTGAGAGAACGCTACGGCAGAGGCATGAAAAATATCATCATTTTCCACGGCGTCATCGATCCGCAGGATGGTCCGGAACTCCTTATCGAGGCTTCTCGCATGATCCTTCAGAAGTTTCCCGAAACCATGTTCTGGGTCATCGGCGATGGATCCGCCCTACCGGGCATGAAGCTGGCAGTAGCGGCAAACGATCTCAAGGATCATTATTTTTTTTCCGGCTGGATCCATCAGCATGAAGTTCCGGCTTTTATCTCGGCTTCAGACATGGGTCTCGTGATACTACCGGATGTCCTCTCCGCCAGGGGCAGGGTGACCCTCAAGGAATTCGAATACTGGGCCTGTGGCATTCCGGCCGTGCTTCCCAGGCTTCCCGCACTGGAAGAAGTCGTTGAGGAAGGGAAAAACGGGCTTTTCTATCAAGCAGGCCATGCGGAGGATCTGGCGGAAAAAGTGTGTTCTCTCCTGGAAGATAAAAATAGGATGCAAAGCATGGGAAGATATGGTAAGAAAATCGTGTCGGAGAAATTTAACTGGGAAAATCTAGCTCTGGAAATCGTGAGGATATGCGAGGAGCGTTTTTCCGACTTCAGAGGACAGTAGAAATAAAACCAGCATGCGTGTACTCGTAGCCAACCCACCCTGGCCCGGAAAGGGCTATGGCGCCAGATCCGATGTAAGATGGCCCCATAAAAGAAAGGATAAATTTCTCGAATATCCCATCTATCTCTCCTATGTTGTGGCTCTTCTGGAGAAAGAAGGGATTGAGGTCATATTCATCGATGCCATCTTTGACGAATTATCGATCGAAGGCTTTGCAGCAGAGGTAAAACGGCATATGCCGGGCATGGTCATCCTGGAGTGTTCCACGCCTTCCTTTGATTATGATCTGCAGACGGCAAAACTGATAAAAGCGACACTTCCCGAAGCAAAGACCGTTCTGGTAGGTTCCCATGTCACGGTTTTCCATAAGGAAATCATGGAAGCGCACCTCTACGTGGACGTGATTTGCCGGGGAGAGTTTGAAATGACCGTTCTGGATCTGGCTAAATCGGAAGGGGAGCCGGATCATGTCTCCAGCGTTCCGGGGATCACATATCGAAAAAAGGGCGATATTGTTGCCAATGAAGATCGTCCACTTATTGAAAACCTGGATGCCCTGCCCTTCCCCGCAAGGCATATCATAAAAACGGAGAATTATCGTCAGGGCACTTTCTCCGGCAAGAAATCCACCACCATGATTACTTCAAGAGGCTGTCCCTATCATTGTACCTTCTGCCTGTGGCCGGGAACCCTTTACGGTCATCAATACCGTAAAAGAAGTGTCGGCAGCGTGGTGGACGAAATCGAACATGTCGTCAAGGATCACGGCGTGGATGAAATCTACTTCGACGATGACTGCTGGGCCCTGGATCGAGAAAGAGCCATCGCCATATGCCGGGAAATCTGTGAAAGGGATCTGAAAATACGATGGATCGTCCAGATCCGGGCGGATGCTCTGACCGAAGAGCTCATCAAAGAAATGAAAAGAGCGGGTTGCTGCTATTTGCGTATCGGGGTCGAGTCCGGTTCCCAGAAGATGCTGGATCTGATGAAAAAAAAGACCACTCTCGAGGTTATCGAGAAAGCCTTCCGCCTGGCGCGGTCCGCCCATATAAAAACGCAGGCATTCTTTCTCCTGGGCCTTCCCGGAGAAGACGAAGAAAGCGTGAACCAAACGATTGCTTTCGCAAAAAAAATCAGGCCCGACAGCGCCCAGTTCGCCATCGCCATTCCCCATCCGGGGACCCGGCTCTATGAGGAATGCCTGAAAGACGGCTGGCTCGAATTCAAAAAGTGGGAGGATTTTTGTTCCACCAACTGCCTTATCGGAACGGACACGTTCAGCAGACAGCAGGTCGATGGAGCACGGATAAAAGCCTACCGGCGCTTTTATTACCGGCCCTCCTTCGTTGCCAAAACACTCGTTGGCATTCGAAGTTTCGGAGAAGCGCGCTCTATCTGGAAGAGCGCTCAGTCGATAGGTGAGCGTTTACGTTATTTCAAAAAAAGCGCCCGGAAAATTTAGGCGAGGGACCTCTCTCGATAGGCGCAAGGAGGGCGAATACCCCGTGGTATTTAATCCAAGAGCAACGCACCGAGCGAGGATGGCGCAGCCCGAATGCCACCGTATTTACGAATAGGGCCACTCAGAGGGTGACATGAAATCAGTTCTCATGCTGGTTCCCTGTGATATCTTTCCTCCTGTCCATGGCAGCAGTATGGCTGTGTACCATACGGTAAAAGAACTGGCCCGGAGCACCCGTCTTGAAGTCCTCATGTCCCGGCTCTATTCACGCCAGGGAGAGATCGATATCACATCGCCCACTGTAAACTACCATATCGTCCCCCCTTCCATGCTGGACCGGTCCGGATATAAAGGGCTGGTCATCAATCCTGCATTTTACAGGGAAGCCCTGAATGTCATGGAGAATCACACATGTGACATCATTCAGTCAGAACTTCTCTGGACGGGTCTCGCAGGCATCCGCCTGAAGAGAAAATTCAAGAAACCTCTGATTCTGGTGGAAGAGAATGTTGAATACCTCAAATTCCGCCGGATGGGCATCAACAATCCCCTGGTTCACCTGATAAAACACCTTGAAGGATACTGCTGTCAGAAAGCGGATAGGATCGTGGCCGTCTCGGAAGAGGACAAAAAAAATCTGATCAGCATGTACAATCTGCCGGAGGAAAAAATCACAGTGATCAATCATTGTGCAGATCCCGAGGCATTCCAGTTTAGCGAAGACGGCAGGCAGGAAATCAGGAAAAAATATGGAATCCACAGGGATGAATTTCTTTTTGGTTTCGTCGGGAAGCTGGACTATCTCCCTAATAAAACGGCGGTCACTTTCATGGCGGAACAGATGAAAACGGTATTGAAAGACAATGGGATTCAGGCCAAATTTCTGATCATTGGCCAGAATTACGAGAGTCTGAACCATTACTCCGCCCCGGATTTTCTGTTTTCCGGGTATATTGACAGCAGGAAAGGGGCCCGGCCTTCGCTGGCGGATTATCTCTCTGCCCTGGATATATTCCTTGTTCCTCTGGATTCCGGTTCCGGTACCCGGCTGAAAATTCTCGAAGCTGCCGCATGCGGTCTGCCCATCATTTCCACGGACATCGGGGCGGAAGGGCAGGATTTCAAGGACGGAGAAGAAATTATCCTGACAAAAAATCCTGATATCGAATTCATCTTGAGAACCGTTGATCTGGCCCAGAACATGACACTGAAGGAAAAAATCGCCCGGAAAGCCCGGGAAAAAGTGCTGGCCAAATATACATGGAAAGATGAGCTGAAAAGATTTCCCCGGATCTATGAGCAACTTCTGGACGGGTAAGACGTAAAGGACATCGTTTATGATGCCTGACGAACTGGAAAACCTTAAAGTCGTAAGCAGTGGTGGGATGCTGCAAAACTTTAAAAAGTACATGGTCCGGGTGACAGGGAGCACATCCTTCTTCCGGTATTGTATGCAGGGATTCATTCTCTCTATCTGCACACCTTTGCCCTCGATCTTTGCCGCCTTTCTGCGTGGCATGTTGTACAGACTCCTTCTGGGGGGATCGGGCAAAAGCTGTCTGATTGAAAGAAACGTCACCTTCCATCTCCCCGGACGTATCTTTTTGTCAGATCATGTGGTGATCCAGGAAAATACGGTTCTGGATCCTTTCCACAGGGAGGGCCGGATCGTTTTGAAAAGCAATGTACAAATCTCCCGCAACGGACTCCTAAAATCAGGGCGAGGCTCGATCGAAATCGACGAATCCGTCTATATCGGTCCGAATGCGGTGTTTTATGGCATCGGAGGCATCCATATCGGTTGTCATTGTTTGATCGCCAATAACGTACAACTCCTCTCGGGCGACCATGTTTATGAGGACAAAAACCGGCTGATCAAAACCCAGGGCGCTAAAAACCGGCCCATCGAGATTGGAGAGGATGTCTGGCTGGGAGCTTCAGTCATTGTCCTGGGAGGGGTAACCATAGGAAAAGGTGCCGTCGTAGGAGCGGGTTCCCTTGTAAGAAACGACATTCCCGAATACGGCATCGCCGTGGGAAATCCGGCCCGGGTCGTAAAAATGCGGGGTTAGTAGACAGGTGGTACCGGAACCGGATCATATGCAATTTTTCTTGTAATATGGTATTATGGGCTCCAACAATCGGATAGAAAACAAAATAGACGAAGGTACGCCTTCTTTTAACGAGAAATGAAGCCTTGAGAAGACCATATTATAGATTTGCAAAGAGTTATATCGGCTATAAAACCGGGTTCAGGCCTCTCCTGAAACCGTTCTCCCTCTCTCTTGTGATCACAACGTCCTGCAATTTAAGATGTCCCATGTGTTACCCCGAGATTAAGAAGCACCGGAATGACCTGACCCTGGAACAGTTCGAACAACTTTTTCAAAGCAAGGTCCTTACGAATCTTGTTTTCCTTCTCATCACCGGCGGGGAACCCTTCCTCAGAAAGGATCTCAGGGAAATCTGCTTTCTCGCCGTAAAGACCATCCCGGGCCTCAAGCAGCTGCGTCTGGCCTCAAACGGTCTCCTCACCGAAAAAATTATTGAACAGGTCGAAATGATCTGCCGGGAAGCCGGTATCCCCCTATCACTGAAAATTTCAATTGACGGCGTGGGGGAGCGTCATGACCGTTTGCGCGGGATCGACGGGGCTTTCGAGAAAGCCATGAACACGCTTCAGGGCCTGGAGGAGCTCCGGACAAAAAAAAGCCTGGATTTAAGCCTCTCCGTCAGCTTCACGGTCCTGGATGAAAATGTCGATCAAATAAAAGACGTCTACAGCCTGATCGAAGGAAGGGACATTGATTTTTTTTTCAAGCCCGGCCATGATTTCTGTCATGAAACCAATCGTAAGGGGGGCGGATCCAATCTTACCATTTCGGAAGACACGCGGAAAAAAACGATTGAATTCATGCATTTTTTCTTTGAAAACGACTTCGGGAATAAACATTCCTTCGCCAACAGCGGAAGAAAAATTTTTTACCATGAAATGTACAACTTCCTGCAAAATCCCGAAAAGCTGCATGTCTCCTGTTCAGCGGGCTTCTCCTCTTTCCTCATCCTCAGCGGCGGCGAGGTCTATGCATGCAGCTCTCACAGTGCGGGCCGTATGGCCCTGGGAAATTTAACCGATAACACGCTGGATGAGATCTGGTTCTCGAAGAAAGCCCGAAAAATTCGAAATATGATTAAGCAGGGAAAATGTTCCTGCTACACCGGATGTGACCTTGCTCCCTCGATCATCACCTGCTGCTGGGACAGAGTCATTTCAGATTATCTGCATGGCGGGAGCAACAAACAGCTGGTGGGAGAGAAATACGGATAACGAGGAGATTGCGGCATGCAGCGCCAGGTACGGGGCAAATCGCTGATCTCGGTTGTCATTCCTGTTTTTAATGAAGAAGACAATGTCATCCCTTTGCATGGGAAAATCCAGGATGTGCTGGATCGGCACGAGCGGCCTCATGAAATCATTTTTGTGGACGACGGCAGCCGGGATGAAACGTTTCCACTGATTGAACAACTCTGCCGGAAATACGGGCATGTTCACGGGATCCGTCTCCGAAAAAATTTTGGAAAAGCCGAGGCTGTTGCAGCCGGATTTCACCATTCAAAAGGGGAGATCATCATCACCTGCGATGGTGATCTCCAGGACGATCCCGAAGAGATACCGGGTTTTCTGGAAAAAATAGAGGAGGGCTACGATCTGGTCTCTGGATGGAAGCAAAAGCGGCAGGATCCTTTCATCCGCCGAATCGCCTCGAAAGTGTTCAACAGAATTACAGGGTGGATGTCGGGAATCTCACTCCATGACTTTAACTGCGGCTTCAAAGCATATCGGAGGGAAGTGCTCAGTTCTATTTCGCTGTACGGAGAACTTCATCGATATATTCCGGTACTTGCCCATGCCCAGGGATTCCGTATCTGCGAACTGAAGGTAAAACATCACTCCCGCAAGCATGGAAAAACAAAGTACGGCCCGGAGAGATATTTTCGCGGCTTTTTTGATCTGCTTACCGTCATACTTCTCACCAGATATTTCAGGCGCCCCCTTCACTTCTTCGGGACCATCGGACTACTCTTCGCAACGGCCGGATTCATCATCAACCTGTATCTGACCGTCCTTAGAATTCTCGGTCAGGGCATCAGCAGCCGTCCCCTGCTGCTTCTGGGTGTTCTCCTCATCGTCATGGGTGTCCAGATCTTCTCGATAGGGCTTCTGGGAGAACTCATTATTTATATCACCGCCCGCTTCAAGAAACACTATATGATTCAATCCATTACGGATGAAAACGAAGAAAAATAAATACTGTGTATGCATGGTTTAGGAAACACAGGTTGATTTCGGAACCCATTCCATTATTACTCGGAAATAGACGGAGAAAATAGGGGGAACGGATGGCAGGAACACTCATTACGGGCGCCACGGGTCATCTCGGGAATAATCTCATGCGCATCATGCTGAAAAAGGGACGCCACCTGAGGGCAGGAGTGCATCATTCGGCGAATGACGATGCATTCCAGGGAGTTGACGTGGAAAAAGTACGGCTGGAACTTCTCGATCGGACTTCACTCGAGAACGCATTGCGAGGCGTGGAAATTCTTTATCATACGGCAGCGCCCAACAGAATATGGGACAAGAAACCGGATCAGGTCTTCCTGCAGAGAGAACTGGACGGGACCAGAAATCTCCTGGAAGAGGCAAAAAAAGCAGGCGTGAAAAAGATCATCTTTACCAGCACGATATTCGCCGCGGGCATTCAAACCACACAAGAATCTCCCATTGATGAAAACTCCTGGTATTCGGGCAATGCCCATCCTTTTTTCAAAGCCAAAGTAGAATCGGAAAAGCTTGCGCTGAACCTGGCAAAAGAACTGGACCTGCACCTTGTGTCGGTGGTTCCCGGATTGATGGCCGGCCCGTATGCTTACTATCAGGAAGACCGGCTGCCCTTAATGATGGATTTTATCCAGGCCATCCTGCGAAATTATTACCTGCAAATGCCAGCCTATTATTTCCCCCTTGTCGATATTCGAGATGTCGTGGATGGCATGCTCCGTGCCGAAGAGAGAGGGAAGAAGTGGAATCGATATCTTTTCACCGCCGACTCCATCGTCAGTTTCGCAGAGATCAGCAAGGAATTGGGACGGGGAGACCAGATCATATTATTGCCCCGAAAAGAAGCATCGAAGTGGCGAACCGTACTGAGAGCCCGCCGGTTAATGCTCTCCAAACTCATGGGAAGCACGGAGACAGGGTTTACCCCCCGGCTGGTCAAGACTTTCTGGGGGCTCACACCTTACAATGACAACAGCAAGGCAAAAAAAGAATTGGGATGGGAGCCCAGGAAAGCCATCCTCGCCGCCCATAGTGCCGAGCTGTGGCTCCAGATAGACCGCAAAGAGAAACCATTTCCTTAGCCCGTAAATCTCACCACATATTTACTGCAATAGGGCATCTGATATAAGAAGCTCATAGAGGCCCCGGGCGATCACTGCATGGCCGAGGACAGATGGATGAAGCGCATCTATGAAAAAGTCATTATATGCGAAGCCCGGATCCTCCTTCTCCAGGCGCAGAGATGCTTGCTCCAGGTATGCTTTTCCATCAAAATAAGAGACACGTAACCGGCGGGCGAGATCCGGAAGCGTATCGAGGTATTCCGTTGTGCTGCGACCGGCAAGGGCCGGCCGGAAGATCACAGCTTTGATGCCCAGATTTTCTGCTGTCGAAACCATTTCCTCATAGTTGTGCTCGAAATCCGACAGGGGGACGCGGGGTGTGTTCTCTTTCCCGGAGGATGATATTCCAGACTTGCCGTACATGATCAGCTTTTTCAATGCGAGATAAATTTCGCTTTTATGCAAAACGCTTTGCTGAAACCGCTTTAATGGCGTCTCCCTGAGCAACAGGGCGAAATCCGCATCCGTAATATTCCTGTTCGCGGCATTGTCATTGATCCCGTAGCTGAGGATCAAAATGTCCGGCTGCAGAGCAAGGATTTTCTTGTTCAGCAGTTGCAATCCCTGGTAGGAGGTATATCCCGGCGTGCCGGCATTATAAACCGCTATGCGCTTTTCCGGTGACACTTCAGACAGGAGCCGGGCCAGTCCTGCGGCAAAAGTTTCATGGCGATCCACGCCGAGGCCAAACGTGCAGGAATCTCCCATACAAAAAATACGGATTTCTTCCACGGATTTTACAGGATCAATCTCCTTTGCTCTGAAGCCAAGACTGTTGATTTTCTCTTTTTTTTCGTCTGATGGTACCTCACCTCTTTTGAACCAGGAAAGAAAACGGTTGGGGTAATAATCGCTGCAAGGTTCAATGGTCCAGAAAAGGTCGGGATCAAAGGCCTGCGTCAGGTGGTCTATCAAAACGTGCTGAAAAACCCCCTCTTCCTTTTCAGGCTTATGGCGGGAGGATCCCATGGCCGCCTTAAAATTCAGGGGATTCTCCTTGAATTTCTGGGCGTTTTCTTTATAGCCCCGGTTCACACCGGATATTTTCAGGCCAATTTCGATTATCAACAGGCAGGCTGCAACCCCCAGTATTGCAAAGAATGTCTTCTTCACCCGGTCACTCCGAGGAATGGAAGTACCTCTGAAAGAGAGGTTATGCGATAAGGCTGCGGTTCATAACGGTCGAACCGGTCCAGCAATAAGGAATGCATCCCCAGGCTGCGAGCCGGTTGAAAATCCAGTTCCAGGTCATCTCCGATATGCAGGCTATTCTCCGGATTTACACCCGCCTGCTTAAGGGCAAAGCGATAGATCTCCGGATCGGGCTTCTCAAAACCGACGAGGGATGAAATGATAATCTCATTGAAATAAGCGGATAGGCCCAGGTTTTTGCAGATATCGGCCAAACGGGAATCCCAGTTCGAAAGGACGTATAACGTGAATGATTTTGCACGCAGTATTTTCAGAATTTCAAGCACATCTGGATAGAGCCGCCAGCTCTCGCTGCGTGCAAAAACATCGTACAGTTCTTCAAAAAAAGTATCGAAATCATCAACCCCCCCGACGCGATTGAACAGTTCGCAGACAAAACTTTTCCACCAGGCCTTCTCCATGGTAATGGACATACCCTCCCCCTGCCCGCTTCTTACCGATTTCGCCATGGATGGCATCTCACTTCGCAGGGCTTTAAAGGCTGTCATAAGCTCCCCGGGTGGAGGGTCGGCTCCAAAGCGCTGAGCTGTCTGCGCATAAAGATGGGCCACGGAGGGGTGAGCCTTAAGTAATGTATTTCCTGCATCAAAAAAGATGGTCGTTATCATGAACAGAAGACTAGCATATTTTAAAATATGGGGCAAGGAACCTGAAATGCGCTCCTTTTCCCTGATTTTTCTGAACTATGACAAATTATCCTTG
>Ga0209013_10004158_pt1 | contig 12722 bp, 13 predicted proteins | sample Cruoilmetagenom2_FD_187291 | JGI IMG/M metagenome (GOLD analysis project Ga0209013, IMG submission 187291) | Oil polluted marine microbial communities from Coal Oil Point, Santa Barbara, California, USA - Sample 2 (SPAdes) (version 2) | ecosystem: Environmental > Aquatic > Marine > Oil seeps ... | reverse complement strand
TCAACAAAACCTTGAATATAATCCTTTAGCATTTCCCACCCCCTGAAAATTCTAAAATATCTGTTAATTGTATTATTTAAAATATTATACTACAAATTTGACAAAATAGTAAAATGTTTTTTTAAAATGTTTTTTTGTCCCTGTGCACAAAACAAACGGGACAATCTAAACATTCACGTTTGTTTTATTTAACGTGAATGTTTCTTACACAGGGACAAACTCAAAAAAACCCCTGGAACAAGTTTTACCTGTTCCAGGGGTTTCCGTTTATATTTATTATTCTTTCAAATCTTCAATAGATGTGATGTCCATATAGGTTGGGACAACTATGCCAATTTTCACGCCTGTCATGCATTATACCACGGTCTTCAAATTCACCATCGAATTTTTCAGCGTAAGTTGCATGTGTTAATTGTTTCTTACACTGGGACACTTCACCTATTTAGTAGATGTAGCTGGGAAATAACGACTTTTTAATCTAGTAGATGTTAGTTCTAAGACTATTGCTAAGATCAAGATCATGTAGGTAATGAATCCGACCTCTCGCATATCAAAGTAGAATCCAGAGGCCATGAACAATTCAAATCCGACACCACCTGCACCTGCCGCTGCTCCCATTGCAACAGCTACAGAGAAATTAATCTCAAATCGTAAAAATGTCCAAGATAGTAAATAAGAGAACGTCGAAGGCAAGACAGCATGGGTTACGATATGCCACCAGTTAGCACCTGTTGCAGTAAGTGCCTCCAATATCCCCTTATCTATTTCCTCAAAAGCCTCTGAAAATGCTTTTACTAAATAAGCAATAGAATGAAACAGCATTCCAAGAACCGCTGCTTCACTTCCTAGCCCTGCTGCGATTGCAAAGATTAATACCCATAATACAGTTGGTACAGCGCGCACAATGGCTACTAGAATTCGGACTGTTTTCGATATCCATTTGTTCGATAAATTAGTTGCTGCCATCAAGGCTAAGAAGAAAGCAAGCACTGCTCCTAGAATAGTTGAAAGGAAAGCTAATCCGAGCGTAATGCCGACTTGATAAAAAGCCTCTCCCCATGTGAAGTGACTCAAAGCAGGTTCGAGGAACATCACTTTCAAATTATATGCTGTTTCTGGAATTGCTTTTGTTAAATCCAAGCCCGAATAGTTAAACGACGCAAAAGCTAAAATTGTTAGCACAAATAGAACAACCACTGTCCCTTTCATCACGCGTTCCACTTTGTTGCCCGTTTTAATAGAAATTCGACCGTTTGATTTTTTTTTGACGTATATCGATGTAGTTGTTGCTTCCATTATAGAATCACCTTCCGTATATGGTTTGAAACTAGTTCTATTACAATAACGGAAATAACGATACTAAGCGTAACAAGCGCCACTGCATGATAGTTAAGGGTTTTATAATAGAGGTCAAATGAGTATCCAATTCCTGTACCAGTTAAGATACCAACTAGTGTGGCACTTCGGATATTTGTCTCGATCATAAACAAAATCCAGCTAATCATTTGAGGCAAACACTGAGGAATAACTGCTTTATAGACAATTTGAAAGTAGGTAGCTCCAGTTGCTCTCAAGGCTTCCACTGCGCTTTGGCTAGCTTCATCGATAGATTCAATAAACGCTCTTGTTAAGAAGCCAAGTGAGCCAACAAATAAAGCTAAATACCCTGTCACTGAATTCTGACCAAAGGAAAGTAACAAGATTAACGCCCAAGCAACGACAGGAATATTTCTTGCCACAGATGCGATAAAACGAGCAAATGCACCGAGCACATTATTAGTTCCAGTTGTTTTAGAACCCATTAATCCTAAAAAGAGAGAAAAGACCGTTGCAGTTGTGGTAGCTGCTATAGACATAAGAATAGTTTCCGCTAACTTTTCCAGGATTTTTGGCAGTCTTTCTAGCGTTTCTTGGGTAATAAATAGATTGGAGACTATCCAAGTTACCGCATTTGGTAACGTAGCAATTCCATGAATGATATTAAAGTTCGTTATGTCCGATGATAAGTATGTCAGGACGATTATAATCGCAGCCAAAATAATCGTCTGCCATTTCCGTTGGTTTCGCATTACTTTTTCATTCACTTTGGTTGCTCCTTACACAGTAACTAACTGTCTTTTTTCTACCGTTTTTGTGCCGTAAATTAGATCCGTACTATCTGTGGATAACCTAAAGCTTGGGCCATCAAAGACGACGCCACCTTTACTTAAACCAATAATACGATCCGAATAGCTTCTAGCAATTTCCACTTGATGCAAATTCACGATGCATGTAATATTAAGCTCCATCGTAATCGACTTTAAATAATCCATGATTACTTTTGAAGCATTAGGGTCTAGAGAAGCAATTGGTTCATCACAAAGAAGAATTTTTGGCTCTTGAATGAGTGCCCGAGCAATCCCAACACGCTGTTGCTGACCACCACTTAACTGATCACATCGTTTGTAAGCGTGCTCTTCAATTCCTAGTTTTTTTAGAAGGTAAAAAGCTTGTTCCTTTTCATCTTCTGTAAATCTCCCTAATATTCCTTGAACAGTTGTTTTATATCCGAATCTACCATGTAACACGTTCTCGATAACAGATAAACGTGGCACAAGATTATAATGTTGAAAAATCATACCAATGTTTGTACGCATTTTACGTAGTTCCTTTTTGCTCAAACTACCTACGTCATTGCCATCAAAAATTACTTTGCCCTCGTCGATTTCCACCATTCGATTCATACAGCGTAAAAGTGTTGATTTCCCAGCTCCAGATGGTCCAATAATGGAAATAAATTCTCCTGCTTCTACTTCAAAGCTAACATCGCTAAGAACTTTCGTATCCCCATTATATGATTTTCCTAATTTTCCCACTTTAAGTAAGGGCATATATCTAAACTCCTTTTAGCTTAATTAATGAATAAGAGCATGCACTTATTCGCATACATACTCTTATTTTTAACGACTGCATTACTATTTTGAAAGTTCGCGAATTGGGTTGAACCAAGCGTCTTCCACTTCAGAAAATCTTTCATTTCCTGACTTAGAGAATAATCCACCCTCTTCTGAATCCTCTGGAACAAAGATCTTTTCATTATTTGCAATTTCATCAGAAGTGAATAATTCTTTTAATTTGTCATAATCTTCTTGGCCTAAAGCTTCTAAATTCGCTGCAAATGGTGCGTTTAATACTGGTGTAACAGACATTAACATAAATTCTTTTCCAGTTACTGTGTTAAAAGGCTCTGCTGCATCGCCTTTTACTTTATAAACAGATCCTACTTTGTTCGCTTCACCTTCTGCTACCTCCACGTAGTTTTCTACACAAGTATCACAGAAAGCTGCAACCTCTGAATTATTACTTAAAAGATTTACAGCAGATCCTTGATGGGAGTTACCGAATAATACTTGAGAGAATAGTTCGCCACCTTCCATCAAATCTTCTGGTACTAAATCTTCAAACCCTGATTTTTCTACATAGTGAGCAATAATGGATGATGTTGGAACCACAAATCCTGATGTTGAACTATTTGATACGAATGAAATACTTTTTTGTTCTAATGTATCTAATGAAAATTCTCCGTCTACTTTGAAATCTTCTTGTGCATCTACATTTATAGCTAACCAACTGTGGTACAATGCATCATCTAATGTACCTGATTCACCTGTTGGTACAACTAATGGTTGAATAGCATCATTTCCATTTTTAGCTTCGATATAGCCTTGTGCTCCCATGAAAGCAAGATCAGCGTTGTTATTTATTAATGTTTCAATGGCAATTGCATAATCAGTAGTTAACTGATGTTCCACTGTTTTACCAGTAGTTTCTTCAATTACTCGACCAATTTCATCACGTGAAGACTTCATATCTGAACCCGATTCATTTGGATACCAAGCGATTTTTATCACGTCGTCCACTTCTGTGTCTTTCGCTCCAGCACTTCCTTCTGAACATGCAGATAACAATACAGCAACTACTAAAAACAGACTGATGATAGACCAATTTTTCTTCATTAATAATTCTCCTTTTCGCTAATTAAAATGGTAATGCATTTAAAAACCTGACCATACTTTAATATTGAAACATAAATTATTTACCAATTGTGTAAATTTACAGTATCTTCGTAGACTATTAACCTTCTTTACAACTTTGCAAATGGTTCAGTCATTATTCGTCCGTTTTAAAAAAGAAATTAACTGAGGCCTCCAAATAAAGGACTCACAATATCTCCAACTTGAATAGTAGCTCCATATGAGCCGTGAAAATCCGTGCCACCCGTCATGATTAATCCATATTTTTCGGCCAAAACCTCTACCTTTTGATAATCCTCCGCTTTGTGATCTAAATGGTTTCTTTCAATACCACCTAAGCCAACCTCCATTAGCTCGGGTATCAATTCATAGGAATCCAGCTGACCAGGGTGTGCAACGACCGCTATTCCACCATCTGCGACAACGGCTTGTACTGCCTCCAATACATCAATGTATTGGATATCGCCTGAGGCAACACCAACACCTTTAAATAAGGTTGTATATAGCTCCTTATACATTGGAGATGTGTAGGTAGCATCCGTTAAATTGTGCATAATATGCTGTTTGTAAATTGTCTCGGATGGCTTGGCATATTCCTTAATCGCCTCAATATCTAGTTCATATCCCTTAGCTCTTATTTGTTCTATTTGCCAAAGAGAATGTTCTTGTCGTCGTTTTAATAAGGGATTACAAATAGCTCGGATATGAATTGCTTCAGAATGATAGTTATATCCGAGCAAATGTACTTTACGATTTCTTTTAAAGTCAAAGGCGGAGATTTCAATACCAGGTATAACTTTAATCCCGTATTTTTCACCTAGTACAAGAACTTCAGGAAGCCCCTTGACGGTATCATGGTCAACAAAACTAATATGTGTGACACCTCGTAGGCTCGCAAGTTTCATCACAGTTTCCGCATGTTCTGAACCGTCTGAGTAGCGGCTGTGGACATGTAAATCAGCTTTCATTCCCAATCGTCTCTTTCACAATGGTTAACTGCCTTGATTGCATATCGTAAACCTTGTCACAAAGCCCTTCCATGAATTCAATATCATGAAATATTCCAACCAAGGTTGTACCTTTAATTTTCAGTTTTTCAATCATTTCACGGACTTTTACTTTGGATTGTTGGTCTAGACTTGCAGTTGGTTCATCTAGCAATAGTAATCGTGGTTTTTTCACTGTTGCCATTGCGATATTTAATCGCAACTTTTCTCCACCGGAAAATGTATTGGGATAGCTATCCCATAATTTTGGATCCATTTCGAAATGTGTTAATGCTTTTTCTGCCTCCTTAAGAGCCACTTCTTCGGTTTCACCCATTTCTAATAATGCATTAATAACGAGCTGGCGGCAGGTTGTTCTAGGCATTACGTTCAAAAATTGTGATACATAGCCAATCTCATATTGGCGTAAATATAGCATTTGTCTTTCCGAAATTGTTGCCAGATCAACTTGCCCAAAACGTGCTGAGTTATAATAAATATTTCCGGTATCTGGTAAATAAGAGCGGTAAATACTCTTCAATATCGTCGATTTACCACTGCCACTTTTCCCAACAATACCAATGAACTCTCCTGCTACTAAAGAAAAGTTGATATGTTCAATTGCTGGCATTGTTTTACCTAGGTGATGAATCGTAAATCGTTTGCCAAAATCCTTGATTTCTAGCATTTTCATTTCACTACCTCCTTGATTTACTACTGAATCCGGTAATGTGTCGTCGTTATTAATGCCCCGTTTACCATTGTTGTAGTCAGCATCGGATACCCATCTTCCATTCGTTCAATCACCAAAATGTCCGCTTTCTTCCCAGCTTTTATCGAGCCTAACTCATCGTCCATTTTCACTGCTTTAGCAGGATTTAACGAGACCATCATGAACATTTTGTGTAAATCATTACCGTGCTTCTCATGCAAGTCAAAAATAGCGTGCAGTAAAGCTGCTGGATAGTAATCACTACAAAGAATATCTACACAGTCGTTTGCAATGGCTTCAACTGCCGAAAGATTCCCGGAGTGCGATCCGCCGAGAAGCACATTAGGTGCACCCGCAATTGTATGTAACCCGATTTCCTTTGCTTTCTTTGCCACTTCAAGGGTGATAGGAAACTCACTAATTGTTGTTCCAAAGGATTTTACTAGCTCTAGTTTCTGGAGTTCGTCATCGTCATGGGATGCGACCGCAATACCTCTTGAAATAGCGATATCTGTTACTTCTTTAATCTTTTCAATCGTTAAAAACTCTGTACTTTGTCGTTCAGCAATTAACACATTGACATCATCATCTGAAATATCACGGTAACCTTTTAATGTTTCGCGATAGACTTCTAGATTTCGATATTGACCTTGCCCTGGTGTGTGGTCCATAAATGACAACAAATGAACTTTGCCATCTTCTATATTTTTTACAAGTGTGTCTATTTCATCTACATTGTCTATTTCAAAACGTGCATGCATGCGGTGACGGATCAAATGCAGTTCATTATGCGTTGCGTCAATTGCATCTACCATACGCTGAATATTATTCGGATTTCGCATCGGTTTATGGGTAAAAATATCATCTCGGTAAAATGAAAGGGAATGGAACATCGTAGTAATTCCGTGACTGATCAATATTTTCTCTGCTTCACGTAAACTAATATTGAAATCCATCATACTTGTGGGTCTAGGCGATGCTATTGTCTCAATATAGTCCGAATGAATATCTATAAATCCAGGAGATATATATCCCCCTCTTGCATCGATAACCTGTGCATCGGTATAGGTGAAAACCACTTCTTGTGGAATAATCGCTTGAATTATTTCACCTTCTACTACAACCGCATGCCCCTCCAATATTGCTTCTTCTGTTATAATTTTCCCATTATGAATAATGTACAAAGTCACCGCTCCTCTATAATAATGAGTAAACTAATTGCTGCGTGTACTCATGCTGTGGGTCTTCTAAAACTTGATCAGTTAAACCTTCTTCGATTATTTTTCCGTTCAACAGCACGATGGTACGGTCTGCAAGCATACGTATTACGCCTAAATCATGCGAAACAACGATCATACTAATTCCTAAATCTCGTTGAATTTTTTTGATTAAATCCAATACGTTTGCTTGTACGGATAGATCCAATCCTGTAGTTACTTCATCTAAAAAAAGAATAGGAGGATTATTCGACAATGCCTTTGCAATTTGAACCCTTTGCTGCATCCCACCAGAAAAGTTTCGTGGTTCTTCTTTCATGCGATGCAAAGGTATATGCACACTTTCCAACAGTTTTTTACTAGTAGCTTCCATTTCAGCGACATTGCGATTCCCTGCCGCAATTAGTTTCTCCGCAATATTACCAATAGAAGAGAAGTTCATTTTTAAGCCATGGACTGGGTTTTGATAAACCATTCCATATAGATGATTTCGGATAGAGCGTTTTTGCTGGGAGGATAATTCAAAAACATTTTTCCCCGCTAATAAAGAATCGTTAATATACGCTTCTCCTGAAGAGACATCTGTATCGAAGTATAAGCATTGCATCATTGTAGATTTGCCGCTTCCGCTTTCCCCAACGATTCCTAAGATTTCTCCTGGATACAAATCGAATGAAATATCTTGGCATGCATAAACTGTCCCACAACTCTTACAAAAGTTTTTCTCCAGATTTCCATTATTCAGCTCCGAGCATTCTTTGCACCCTGTTCCAAATTGCTTTCGCAGGTTCCTTACTTGTAGTATTGGCTCCTCATGCATAGCTAGTTTGCACCTCAGCTTTCTCTTTCTTATTCAACTGATCCATGCAGAAACTTGTGTCGTTGCATTGATGAATGGTTATTCCTGTTTGTTGATCTATTAATTCATCCAAAAAGATATCCGTAGAACCACATAAGTGACACTCGAGACCCTCAAAGGATTCCACTGTGAAAGGATAATCCTCAAAAGCTAGAGACTCTACATTCGTATAAGGCGGTACAGCATAAATTTTCTTTTCTCGCCCCGCTCCAAGTAGGATTAAAGAATCCGATTGATGCATTTTATTGTTATCAAATCTAGGAATTGGACTTGGTGCCATCACATATCGTCCATTTACGTAAACCGGATGATCTGCAAATGTAGCCGTCTTACCGTATTTCATGATTTGTTCGAATAACATTAACCAAATACCGCTATAATCATCTTCCGAATGCATTCTTTTGGTCATATATTCTTTTGCTTCGACTCCCCGAAGTGGTTCAGGCATCGGTACTTGTAAGACGATAATTTGACCTTTTGTTAAGGGAACCTCTGGTACACGGTGTCTTGACTGAATAATAGTTGCTTCTGAGGTTTGCTCTGTTAGCTCCACATTAGTCGTTTCATTGACAAGTTTTTTTATACTGACTGCATTTACAGATTCGTCTGCGCCTTGGTCAATTACTTTCAGCACATCCGACTTACCAATGATGGAGAGTGTGATTTGCAATCCACCTGTGCCCCACCCACGTGCGATTGGCATTTCTCTTGAAGCAAATGGCACTTGATATCCCGGAATTGCCACAGCTTTCATGATTGCACGACGAATTTCTTTTTTAGATCCCTCATCAAAAAATGCAAAATGGGTATTAGCCTTCAACTGTTGGCACCTCTTTCTTCACTTGACGGATACTATCCAGTTTTGATTGGAACGTCACATAATGTGGTAATTTTAAGTGGGAAATAAACCCTGTTGATTCTACAGAATCTATATGCAATAGCACAAACTCTTCATCATGTGTTGGAAAATCTGATTCTGGATGCTCCAGACATTGGTCTAAAATGCTCATAGCAATAGCCTTTGTTTCATTTTGCCCATAACAAATACCATAGCCAATTTCAAATTCCAGTTCATATTCGTTATTTTCATTTTTCACGGTTGTTGGAACAAAGGATTCTACTTCGGTTACCTTGATTTCACCGATATAAAATTCATCCTCATCGCTATGCTCCATCTCATTTGGGTGCTGCACATAAATGGGAACAGATCCTACTCGCACTTCTCCCACGGTTGGATGAACTTGCCCGTATCCTCTTAGTGAGGCATAGCCTAGAGAAGTGACTGCCCCCGTTTGTCCTCTTGTTAGTACTTGCAGCCGCTCGCTGCGCGTTGTTGGAAATTGTAGACTTCGCTTTGTAATATCAATAGGAGAGGTATTGTCTGGCTCATGTGCTTCAAAAAGTCCTTCTTCACGTAAGTAATCTACTACTTTTGGAAAATACTTTACTTCGTCGAAAGCTTCAATTTGTTTTAACTGATCGTGATAATTTTGTAGCCATTGTAGGTTATCTTCTAAATTTTCTTCAATTAAATTAAAATCAAGCAAACGATGTGTGTAGTCATAAGTCGCTCCTAATAATTGTCCTCCTGGTATATCTTTAAAACTTGCTGAAATACGACGCTCTACAAGCATCTTTTCAGGTTCAACCGTTTGACTGTAATAAGGACGTGGCAAAGTAGAACGATGGGCTCTCATAAGAAAAACCGCTTCTTCCATACTTCCTTCTGCTTGCTTGATCGCAAGTGCTGCCAAGTATGGTGAATACAAGCTACTTTCCGACATAACCTGATCAACCATTCCTCGCATAGTAGACATAATTGTCTCTATTTCAATTATGTCTTGGTCTTTTAAACGTTCGTACTTTAATCGTTGAATAGATGCGTCAATTGCTTGCGTGCCACCCTTTACCGGAACATACCCCATTAGCTCACCTCCATGATGCTGATCGAAGTTGTTCGCGGAATGCATACTACTTGTGCGTTCTCGTCAGTGAAGATTAAATCAATACCTAGTGGATATTCCTTCGTTTTTTCATTTCTAGCCTGCCACATCGATTGATTAAAACTTGTATGCACTTGCGATGTGTTCTGAATGCCAGGTCCCGTTAAGGTCAATTCACCTTCATTAAATAATGGAGCACTTTCTATAATCCATGTTGATGACAGCTGAGGATCAATGAGCGTGCCATTTTTACAATGTTGAATAGCACTTTGTATAGCGGTTTCTGTATCTTCACGCAGTACAATAACAAAATCTGCTACGTTGATTGGTGCATATTTTGCAGATGTATATTCTGAAATTTTTTCAATTAGCTCCTGTTGATCCTCTGAAAGAATGTGAAATGTAGTTTCTGCATCTAAAAATGTCATAGCACTTAAAATAGTTGCGTCGTAACAAGGAAGATTCATCTCTACGCGCTCTGCTATATCAGTTAGTGACGAAATGGTGCCGGGTCTTGAGATACTGTGCAATATTTTTCTATAAACTTGCTGCAAGTCGTGTACTTGATCAATCATCTGCTATCCCTCCTACTTTCTATTTAAATTTCTTAAACTTCCATCGTTTCAAAATTTACTTTTGTCTCAAAAAGCTCAGCTTGCTTTTTCGCTCGTTCTTTTCTAATTTGATTTTCTGATTCTATTAAGTAGGTTTCCCATGTGTTGGTTTCAGGTAATTCTGCTTTATATGCTGCATCAATAATCGCTAAATATTGTGCAAGTTCATCCTTCATGCCGACAACAATTCCTATACCAATACGATTATTAACCTCTACTTTTGCTTCTGTTATTAAAACTTCTCCTATATAAAATAGTGAGTTTTTTGCCGTTTCTCGCATTTTTATCATGGTCATTCCGTATTGAGGAGCCATAATTTCTCTAAATTCATAAATATCCACAATGGATTCCGCAAACTTTTGCGCCAACTGTCCATCACCTTGAATGAGAATCTCAGTTCTTCTTCTTCTTCTTTTCATATGTATGAATCCTCCTTTGCACATTCATCTTAACTTGTCGCCAAGTGTGTGTGTTTTAAGGTATTGTAAATGTTTGTAAATGTTCTTAATACTTGATGAACGAAAGCCGTTGCTCTTCAGATGAGGTGGTTTCTGTATGAACTAATCTGCTTACATCAATAACCCTGGGTCAAAACACGACTATTTATATACTTTCTGGTGTATGAAACTATGAGTTGAGAAACAAAAAAACAGGTAGAGGACAATATCGTCCTTTACCTGTTTTCATTCAATCCATTGATATATCATATTTAAACTTATCACTTCGATAGAGTATTTTTGTATGTTCCAGTACTTTATCGGTGGTGACATCTATGCAATCATTTTCAACCACAATGAGTGGAACCATGCTTTTACAAGATAGCAATTGTTGTTCATCTGAAGTCGGAAATGTAATACTTAGCAAGCTTTTTTTACTTGTAAACTCCTTATAGCCCAATTTTCTATAGTAAGCAAACATTGACTCGATCTTTGGTCCATCTTTCATAATTTCCGGAAACATTTTTTTACAAACAAAGGAATAATGAATTGCGATTGGCTCCCCATTTATATAGCGAATTCTTCCCACTTTATAGACATCTTCCTCTTCTTCAATATTTAAACTATTATAAACTTGTTCATTATAATCGATTTTTTCACAAACAATATTCTCTGTTTTTAATTTATACCCTGCTTGCTTCATCTTATCTGTGAAACTGGTTTTTCCAGTAAGGTGTAATTGAATTTGCATCGATTCTTCTTTTAAGTATCGTCCTTTTCCTTGCTTCGAATATATGTATCCTCGTTCTTCTAATTTCGTAAGTGCATTTCTTACAGTTATTCTAGGTACTTTATATCTTTTTGCGAGCTCATTTTCCGAAGGTAATTTCTCCCCATGTTCAATTGACCTTGAAACTATTTGATGCATAATGTCATCTATAATTTGTGTTTCCATATCTAGTGATATAAGAATCATCTCCTGATTTCTAATTACATATCATTATACTTAAATCGCATCCCTGTGTCAGAAGCAATCATGAAAATATTAACATTCACAATTGTTTAATTTAACATGAATGTTTCTAAGAAAAACGCTCTTTAAGAACGGAACCTTACTTCTATCGTTTCGAAGTGATTTGGACATACTTGTTATTAAAAATTTTTCAAGTTTATTTTGAGAGATGCTGGTTGTCTGTCCGTCGTCCACCTTCAACTTTACGAATAAGGTTTAGACCTTTTTGGATAACTTAAGAAAAACCCGGTAAAACGCCCGGTCCTCTAGGAACTGAAACCTAGATATACTGTTGATTGTAGCGAAGAAAAAGGTATAAAAAACCCTCAGAGCAAGGATTACTCGCTCTGAGGGGAATCATTTATCATTATTTAGTTATTTATTTCAAATCTTCAATAGATGTGATGTCCATGTATGCTGGGACAACTAAACCGATTCTCACACCTGTCATACTTGTACCAAGGTCCTCAAATTTACCATCGAATTTCTCCGCATAAGTTGCATGTGTTAATGGTAACCACCCAGCAAGAGATGCGTCTGCACTGCCGTCAGCAACGGCTGTCCACATTGGACCAGCTTCCACTTGAAGCATAGTTACGTCATAGCCAAGGCTTGTCAATACGATGCTCATAACGTTCGTGCTGGCAATTTCACTATCCCATGCCACATATGCAAGTTTGATTTCGTCACCATCGACTTTTTCAATACCTTCAGTCCATGCTGCAACTTTCTCTGGATTTGCATCCACCCAAGTTTGCGCTGCAACTTCTGGTTTTTCTCCATCTTTAATAGCGATCATCACTTCGCCCATATCATCCTCTGACCAGTTAAAATTAGAAAGGACTTGGTGTGCTTCTGGCATATCTTCTTGTAATCCAGTACGACCAATTGTGTGAATTTCTTCTTCCCCGCCATATGAACCTTTTGGA
>Ga0209013_10004157_pt1 | contig 12722 bp, 12 predicted proteins | sample Cruoilmetagenom2_FD_187291 | JGI IMG/M metagenome (GOLD analysis project Ga0209013, IMG submission 187291) | Oil polluted marine microbial communities from Coal Oil Point, Santa Barbara, California, USA - Sample 2 (SPAdes) (version 2) | ecosystem: Environmental > Aquatic > Marine > Oil seeps ... | reverse complement strand
TCATCTAGCCGCGTGGCGATCCACTCTCATCGCCAGCATTCGCGTCATTCGGTGTTGCCGCATCGTCGGTCATGACACGACCCTAACCCCGCCTGTCAACACCCGATCGGTATCAACTGCTCGGGTCGACAACCCAACGGCCACGGACTTGGCCGGCGAGGATCGTCGGGCCGCGATCAAGCAGCTCTGTCATCGGCACGACCTCGGTCATCGAAGGCAAGATGTCTGCAGGCAGATCACGGCTGAGACGATCCCATGCAGCCACGCGCATGGGCATCGGCGTCATCACCGACTCGCATCCCTGGAGGCGGACCGACCTCAAAATGAACGGCATCACCGTGGTCGGAAGGTCCGCACCGCCCGCAAGTCCACAAGCTGCAACGGTGCCGCCGTATTTCATCTGGCTGATCACCTTGGCCAGCATCGCTGAGCCGACCGTGTCGACCGCCGCTGCCCATGTTTCGGTTTCCAGCGCGCGGGCCTTCTCGGTCATCTCCTCTCGCGTGAGGAATGCGGTGGCTCCGAGCCCCGCCAGATACTCCTGTGTCTCAGGGCGACCCGTTACTGCGGTGACCTCGAAGCCGAGCCGGGCCAGCAGGGCGACTGCAACCGATCCGACGCCGCCCGCGGCCCCGGTGACGAGCACGGGGCCCTCGCCAGGCTGCACACCGGATTCCTCGATCGCCATCACACACAGCATCGCGGTGAACCCCGCCGTTCCGATGGCCATGGCAGTGAGAGCGGTCATGTCAACCGGACGCTTCACCAACCATTCGGACCGAACACGTTGCCGCTCCGAGTAGCCACCCCAGTAGCTCTCGCCGACCCGGTACCCGGTGGAAATCACCTTGTCGCCAACCGCGAATTCGGGAGATTCACTTGCGATCACAGTGCCCGTGAGGTCGATGCCAGGCACCATCGGATAGCTACGAACGATCCGGCCGACACCCGTCAACGCCATCCCATCCTTGTAGTTGAGCGACGAGTACTCGATAGCAACAGTGACATCGCCATCCGGAAGGTCAGCTTCGGTGAGCTGTTCAATGGCACCCACCGGGCCGTCGTCTCCCTCGCGCAGTACCAGTGCATTGAACGTGTCGGTCATGGGGGCCATCGTTGCAGACCGCCCCGAGCACATCGATATCGGAGCCCGGGCCGTGCCACTCTGGACTGATGTCAGACCTGGAGACGCCACTACCGATCGTCGGATCATGGTCTGGTTGGTCGTTCGACACGAGCCGCCCCACTCGCCGCCGGCTGGGGATAGGGCCGGGTGTCGTCAGTAGTCATCCTGGCCTCTCGCGATCGCCTGGAATGGATGGCTCTACCGGTGAAGCCAAACGCCAGTGCCCCCAAAGGCCAGAATGCATCGGTGAACGGAACCCAACTGACGATCGTGCTGGTCGCCGTTGTCGTCGGCTCGGTGGTCAAGGCGGTGACCGGAATGGGCCTCCCGCTCATCGTGATTCCGATCGCTTCCTTGTTCGTCGACGTCAACGATGCCGTGGTCGTCATCGCGCTGCCGAATGTCCTCGCCAATGCGGTACTCGGTGGGCGCGAACGACACAGCCTCAGCGAAACACGCGATCTCCCCGTGCTCGCGACCGCGGGAGTGATCGGGGCAATCGGCGGGACCCTTTTGTTCGTCAACCTTCCGGAGACACCCCTTGTAATCGCATTGATCGTCGCGATCCTCGGCTACGTCGTGCTCTTCTTTGCCCACCCTGATCTGCGGACGATGCCACAACAATCGAGGCGGTGGTCCCCAGTCGTCGGAGGCGTCGGAGGCGTCTTCCAAGGGGCGATCGGTATCTCCGGACCGATCATCGGATCATGGATCCACAGCTATCGGCTACCGCGGAGTGCGCACATCTTGTCGGTCACATTCCTCTTCTTCATCACAGGATTCACCCAGCTGGTGATTCTCATCGCCAACGGAGAACTCTCCGGACGCCTGACCGCGACATTGCTTGCCTGTATTCCGGTGTTCGGGTCGATCCCGATAGGGACACGCGTCCGAGGCGCCGTTTCGGGGCGCGGGTTCGACCTCGCCATCGTCGGCATGCTGAGCCTGTCGATTATCGCGCTCAGCGTGCGAACGTTCTTCTAGGTCTGTCACCGACCGGGAGTCCGGCCAGGTTGCGGTAGATTGGAGGGGTCCATACGGGGAGCTCGCTGGCACGGCGGGCTGAGAGGGTGAATCGCCGTCACCGACCCGAGAACCTGATCCGGGTAATGCCGGCGGAGGAAACCCATGAACGAACGAGTTGTCATCATCACCGGAGCAGCGCCGCTCGCTCCCGACATCGTGGAACTCATCCCCGACGACGCCGTACTACTCGCTGTTGACGGCGGACTCGATCACGCTCTCGCCGCCGGACTCGAACCGTCGGGCCTCATCGGCGACCTCGACTCGATCACCGACGAGGGCCTGACCTGGGCCGCTCGCAACGCGGAAATCACCCGTCACCCGACCGACAAGGAGCAGACCGACACCGAACTAGCCCTCGCCCTTGCTGTCACGATGGATCCCGCACACCTCACGCTGATCGGTGGCGGAGACCGGCTCGATCACACAATTGCCGGGATCGGCGCGCTTGGTGCACCCGCCCTCACGAGCATTCCGACACTGGACGCGTGGTGGGCTGGACAGCACATTCAGGTCGTTCACGGGCCGGGGAAGGCGACTTTGCGGCTTGTCTCAGGTTCCACGATGTCGCTGTTGGCGATGCATGGGCCATGCGCGAAGGTGACGCTCACGGGGACACGTTGGGAGCTCGACGACGTTGATCTCGACCCGGTCGTCGGGCTGGGTGTGAGCAACGAGGTGCCAGGTGGTGATGAGGTCACCCAGGTCGAGGTCTCACTTTCTGGTGGAATCCTCACGATCTTCGATCAGCCTGCCCCCGGCGAACCCGATACTTCGACGACGGAGGACACTCATGATTAGGGAGTCTTTCCTCACACGACGCGGCCGAGCTGCAATCGCTGCCCTGGCGGCATCGGCACTCATCCTCGCCTCCTGCGGTAGCGACGACGCCGATGATGGATCCGGCGATCCTGAGGGATCGGTGGCTATTGGGAATCCGCCCGTACCTCCTACGGCCAGCAGTTCCCCGGACGGCGAGCGCTCGGTCACGCTCGTCGCGTACGACTCGTTTCCCGAGGCAGATACCTCCCTCAACGATGCGCTCACCCAGTTCACCGACGAGACCGGGATCGACGTCGAGCTACTCATCGCCGGCGACACTGGAACGATGCTCGCCAAGGCGTCGCTGACGGCCGGCAACCCCGAGGGTGATGTGATGTGGGGCATCGACAACACGTTCCTGTCGCGGGCCATCAACGACGAGATCTTCGAGCCCTACGTAGCTTCGGGTATCGAGTTGGTGCCGGAGGAGTCCGCGATGCTCGCCCCGAACGGCGAAGCGACGCCGGTCGACTTCGGCGACGTCTGCCTCAACTACGACATCGCGTGGTTCGCCGACCAGGGGATCGACCCGCCGACCACGCTGCAAGACCTCACCAGGCCCGCCTACAAAGACCTGCTCGTCGTACAGAATCCGGCTACATCATCGCCAGGGCTCGCGTTCCTGTTGGCCACGATCGACGAATTCGGACCCGAAGGCTGGCAGGAGTATTGGATGTCGCTGAACGAAAACGGAGCAGAGATCGTCGAGAGCTGGAGCCAGGCCTACTACGAGCGGTTCTCCTGGGCCGGAGGTGGCCCGAAGCCACTCGTCGTCAGCTACGGGTCAAGTCCGCCGGCCGAAGTCATATTCGCGGATCCACCCCGCGACGACTCCCCGACGGGCGTCATCGAGTCGACCTGTTTCCGCCAGGTCGAGTTTGCCGGAGTCTTGAGAGGCACCGACGCGCCAGATGAAGCCCGCCAGCTAATCGACTTCCTGATCGACGACCGATTCCAGTCGCAACTAGCTCTGAACCTGTTCGTGTATCCGGCCAACGTCGAGACGGAACTCCCACAAGAGTTCCTTGACTTCGCCGTGGTTCCAGCTGAACCCCGAACTCTCGATCCCGCGGAGATCGACGCCAATCGATCGTCGTGGATCGACGAGTGGACGGAGCTGGTGATCGGGTGAACCGGCTGCCCTCTCGGCAACCGACGTGGCTGATAGTCGCTCTCGCGATCGTCCCCGTGATCGGGCTGGGAGTCTTCTTCCTCTGGCCGTTCGCCACACTGCTCAGCACGGCCATCACCGGCGAAGCGATCACCAATACGTTGTCGCGTCGATCAACCTGGGACATCGCCTGGTTCACGCTGTGGCAGGCAACTGTCTCGACTCTCGGCACCATCATCATCGGGTTGACGCCGGCATACGTCTTCGCGCGATACAACTTTCGCGGACGTGAACCGTTGGTCGGCCTGCTCACCGCGATCTTCGTGCTCCCGACGGTTGTGATGGGCGCGGCATTCCTCGCGCTCTTGCCGACCTCACTGGACAGGACGGTGTGGGCTGTAATCGGCGCCCACATCGTGTTCAATCTTGCAGTCGTCATTCGGGTGGTCGGCACCATGTGGGAACACCTTCCAACGGACATGGAAGCCGCCGCTGCGACACTCGGAGCGAACCGGTGGCGCGTATTCACCGATGTCTCCCTCCCGCTGATCAGACCCGCCGTAGCCGCGGCAGCGGTAATCGTCTTTCTGTTCACATTCACATCGTTCGGTGTGATCAGAGTTCTGGGCGCGACCGGAACGCGGACGATCGAAGTGGAAATCTGGCGTCGCACGACGCAACTCGGCGAGATCGGAGATGCTGCCGTCCTGGCACTCCTGCAACTTGGCGTACTCGCGCTCGTGGTGTTGTGGTCGACGCTCGCTCAGCGACGACACAGTCGGGCACTGGGACTCGAGCCACTGGCGCGTCGGCGGGCCCCACGAAGCCCGGGCGAGCGGCACTTCGTCGGAATCGTCGTCGGCTGCACGACCGTCATTGCCTCGTTTCCACTGATCGCGCTCGCGGTCCGGTCATTCTCGACTCCATCAGGCTGGTCCACCAATGCCTGGACGAACCTGGGACAGACCGAGATTCGTCCAGGGATTCGGATCGGGATCGACCCCGTCGACGCGCTCGGAAACTCACTGCGGATCGCTGTCTGGGCGACGCTGATCGCTGTTGTCGTCGGCGGGGTCGCGGCCCTGGCAATCGCCGCGGCGGGACGTTCGGGACGCTTGCTCGATACCGGTTTGATGCTTCCACTCGGCGCATCCGCCGTGACGATCGGGTTCGGGATGTTGATCACCTTCGACGCCGCGCCGTTCGACTGGCGAGCCTCATGGTGGTTGGTTCCGGTCGGGCACGCGCTCATCGCGGTGCCATTCGTGGTCCGCACCGCGTTGGGCCCGCTGCGATCTGTCGATCCATCGATGGTCGATGCCGCAGCGACGCTGGGAGCGACACCTGCGCGAGCTTGGCGCGAGGTGATCGTTCCATATCTGTGGCGGCCGTTGGCTGTCGGGACAGCCCTCGCCGCGGCGATATCTCTCGGCGAGTTCGGGGCAACCAGCTTCCTCTCGCGGTCCGGTGGTGAAACTCTGCCCATCGCCATCGAACAACTTCTCGGGCGAACGGGCTCGGCCCTCCAAGCACAGGGCTACGTACTCGCGACGATGCTTGCAATCACCACAGTGATCCTCGTCGCAATTGTCGACCGGCTCCAGGAGCCGCGACGCACCAAGGCCGATCGCTCGTGAGCGCGCTCGACGTCCACCACTTGACCGTGTCGTTCGACGAGACCGTCGTACTCGACGATGTCTCGTTGTCGCTCGCGCATGGAGAGATCGTGGCGCTGCTGGGGCCCTCGGGGAGCGGCAAGAGCACACTATTGCGGGCGATTGCGGGCATCATCGCTCCAGACGCAGGAACCGTTGAGATCGATGGGTCCGACGTGACTCATACGCCGACTCATCGCCGCGGTGTCGGCATGGTGTTCCAGGACAACCAACTGTTCCCACATCGATCGACTCTCGACAACGTCGCATTTGGTCTCAAGATGGAGGGCGTCGGGCGCACCGAACGGGACGAACGGTCGGCGCGCTGGCTCGAGCGAGTCGGCCTGGCGGGATTCGCAGACCGCCGGGTAACCGAACTCTCGGGCGGTGAAGCCAAACGGGTCGCGCTCGCCCGAACCCTTGCGGCCGAACCCTCGATCGTCCTGCTCGATGAACCGCTGACAGGGCTCGATCGTGAGCTCCACGACCGCCTCGCACGTGAACTGGTCGAGATCCTGACGACCGCCGCCGTGACCACCCTGCTCGTCACCCACGACCCCGACGAGGCGGCCGTCGTCGCCACCCGGTCAGTCCATCTGACCGACCTTCACTGACTGACTGACCCGATCAACCCGAAATCTTGCGCGAATCGAACGCTCAGCGTTCGATTCGCGCAAGATTTCGGGTTGTGTCTGCGGTTTCGGAATCTGGTGGCGTTCCGGTCTGCGACGGTCAGCGCCCACTGTCTTACGGATCGACGACGGCAGGAGACCCTCAGATGAACATCATCCAGGCAACACGACTGCGCGAACGTGCGCGACATCTCAGGGGGCTTGCAACGGCGATGGAGGCATCTCCGGCGATGAACCTCGACCACCACGCCGGTGACGACACCTGGCGGGGACGCAAGCCCTCCCTGTGTCGGGCGATTCTCGCCGCCAATCTGCATCAACTGCATGCGGCCGCCGAGGACCTCCGCTGGCAGGCATACCTGTTCGAGCAACAGGCCCTCGAAATCGAGATCATGGTCCGACGGAGCATCGTGCTGGCCGGCTGACCATGGAGACTTGCTACGACCCGATCAAGATTCGCGAGCTCTCGCGCCGAGCACTGACATCAATCGACTCTCTCACTGCTCTGACATCGTCAGATCAGGCCGCGGCTGATGCGCTGCGCGCTGTCCGGCTGACTCGTCAAAACCTCGAGGACCACTGGATTCCCCTTCTACGCGAAATCGAAGACAGCACCGCAATGGTCAGCTGGCTCTCGACAGCTCTCGCGGCAGTCAGGCTGAGCGGTGAGAGAACCTCCGAGTGGCTCACTCACCATTCTCCCGACGAACCCACGGCGGAGAATCTCCGAGTTCGGGCGGCATTCGCAGAGATGTCTGACGAAGAAGTCCTCAGTTGGCTCAGTTTCGCCGGGGACGACCCGTTCCCGTGGAATGAGCAGGATCGCAGCGCTCTCGCGGCATTTGCCGACGATCTCGCACGCCGCGTCGACGCCGATGACTCATTCGCGGAGCAACTAGTCACCCTCGCTCCAACCATTCCGCTGATCGCGATGGCCACGGGAGAGGCAGCGTTTCCGGGGACTTTCACCGGTGACGTCATCATCGCAATGCTGCATTCGACTCCGTGGTTCGGTGGGCTCGACGCACATGCCGAGGCACACGCTGTCCAGGTGGCGATGTCAGCCTTGCTCGAAGAGCCGGCAAAGTGCCTCGACGTGTTGGCCGACGCAGAGGCACTCTTCGCTCTCGCACGATGGCCGCTCCTCGACACCACGATCCTCCAGCAGTTCGCGACCGCTGGACTGTACGAGGCAGTACTTCTCGAGGGCAAGAGTCTGGAAGACGGCTATGAGGTGCTGGCGGAGCTGACCCGGCTGGCCAACGGCCCCCTCGATGGGGGAATGCAACCCGGAATGGCGCGCGGAGTTGCGATTTCCATGACCGGTTACATCGACACTCTTGCCCCTGCAGTACGGCATGAGGGGTCCAACCCCGTCTTGGTGATCGACCAGAGGTACGACATCGAGATCGACCTGGGAACCTACGACGAAGTTGTCGACCTGTTCGGCGCCCTCATGCGCGATGCTCCAGCTCAAGCCGCACTCGGCGCCGCGCTCGGTGGCTACACGATCGCCGTCGTGAACGGGCTCGGCGAGAACATCACGGAACACCTCGGCCTCGATCGCGTAACACGTTTTGCCGATCTCCTGGGTGACGCCGCCCGTGTCGAACAGGCCGAACTGGTAATGGCCGCGGCTTCCGAGGAAACATTCCGCCGACAACTCGGCGGAATGGCGCGGTTCGGAATCGACGCCGGTTTGACTGCAAGCGGTGTCGGCGTCACCGCCCGCAGCCTCGCCAGTCGAGCATCCAAGGCTGCAGTTGACTGGGCGGCACGCGTAGATCCCGATGAGATGCCCGATCTGGGCATTCCCAGCCAGACGTACGATCTGATTACGATCGCGGCACTCGCCCTCGTCGTCGACACTCCTGCACTGCGATCATCGCTCGGCCTGGGAGGTGTCAAAGACAACAGCTGGGACAATATCGAGGAGCGACTCGAGGCGGTCGAGGAATCAAGCAGCCAGCATGAACGCGTCGCCAACATGTCCGTCCTCAACCGGTACATCGAAGACGAAGTCCCGGACGTTGGCGGCTACGTGAGAGATGTTCGCAACGTCGAAGGTCTCGCTGAGCTGACCGAGCAACGCGGCGCTGTCGGTGAAGACTGAGAAGTGGATGCCACTCGATTCCGTCGGGTTCCGTTGCGTGCTGCTAACCGACGAACGACGAGTTCAGAAAACTCCCGCTGACGCCAGCCCGTCGATGTCGCTTCGTCCCATCAGCCACGCCAGGCGAATGTGAGATGGCATTTCAAGTGCCTGGGCCGGCAACGCGGTCATTCCCATCGGCTGGCGTGCCTTCCACAACATGCCCATCCGCCATAATTCGACACGCACGTACTCCGACGGCAAATCGGCAAACGAGTAGCCGATGTTCAGGTCGACATGATGAATTGCAACCTCGCGGATTCTGAAGAACGGGAGGTCCCGCACGGCGATCACACCAGCAGGTCCGATGCCGCTCCCCTGCCAGTCAGAGGCAGCCCAGCGAACTTCGAGGCTCGCGATGGAGGACCTCAACGACTCGACCTGATCCGCGGCAGGCCGGGTGGAGCCCGCCTCGATATCGGCGGCCCGACCCTCCACCCCGCCCGGGTACTGCTGCGCAACATGCCCCTCAGCAGCGGCATCGAAGATGCCGACGTGCCCATCGCCGCTCTTGGTTATGTGAGTCAGGACATGTCCACGTGTCCAGCCGGGAAGAGCGGAGGGTGACTCAATGTCGAGCAAACCATCCTCGAGAAGGCCGTCGAGTGCGATGAGGAGCCGCTGATGCTCTTGCTTGACCAAGGCAAGATCACGGTCCAGCTGGCGCGAATCGTCTATCTCGGGCACTCTGCAACAATACTGCTCGCAACCTGGCAATCTGTGGGGCATGCAACTCGGAATGATCGGACTCGGGCGGATGGGCGCCAACATGGTGAGGCGGCTCCACTCCGGTGGCCAGGAATGCGTAGCGTACGACGTCCTCGATGCCCCGATCACCGAGCTCGAAGCTGAAGGCGCCGCCACGGGGGCGCGCACACTCGAGGAACTGGTCGGAAAGCTGGATGCGCCCCGGGCGATCTGGGTGATGGTGCCGGCGGCTCTGGTCGACCAGACACTCAGCCTGCTGGTACCGCTACTCGACGAAGGCGACACGATCATCGACGGCGGCAACTCCTGGTATCACCTCGACGTCGACCGCTCCACGGCCCTCGCACCTCAAGGGATCAACTACCTCGACGTCGGCACCAGCGGGGGCGTCTTCGGCCTCGAACGTGGCTACAGCTTGATGATCGGTGGGCCTGACGATGCAGTGGCCCGACTGGAGCCGATCTTCGACACGTTGGCGCCCGGTGTCGGCGCGGCCGAACGCACACCGGGGCGCGCTGGAGTTCCCACCCCCGAGGAACGCGGATGGCTGCACTGCGGCCCGAACGGTGCCGGGCACTTCGTCAAGATGGTCCACAACGGTATCGAGTACGGAATAATGGCGGCATACGCCGAGGGGCTCAACGTGTTGTCCAAAGCAAACATCGGAGCCGAAGAACATGAAGCCGACGCCGAAACCGCTCCCTTGCACGACGCCAAGTACTACCAATATGACATCGACCTCTCGAAGGTCAGCGAGGTGTGGCGCCGAGGTTCCGTGATCAGTTCGTGGCTGCTCGACCTCACAGCTGAGGCGTTGCACGCTGATCCGCACCTCGACAACTACAGCGGTGTGGTCAGCGATTCCGGTGAAGGACGCTGGACGATCAACGCGGCGATCGACGAGGGGGTACCGGTTCCAGTTCTGTCTTCCGCGCTCTACGAACGGTTCTCATCGCGGGGCAGGGCCGACGTCGCCGGAAAGGTGCTCTCAGCCATGCGCCACGGGTTCGGTGGCCACCAGGAGCGTGCGGAGTCCTCACGATGACAGATCCGCATGTCGAGACGGCGCGGGTCAACACCAACCAGCCGGAAGCCGACGCTCTCGTGCTGTTTGGCGCCACCGGCGATCTCGCCCAGCGCAAGCTGTTCCCGTCGCTGTATCGGCTGGAAAGATCCGGGGCGCTACACGTACCGGTCATCGGCGTTGCCCGCAGCGACTGGGACACCGAAGGATTCCGCACCCATGCACGTGAATCGATCGAGAAGCACATTCCCGATTCCGACCCTGCGATCATCGACTCGCTGTGCGCCCGGATGGAACTCATCCAGGGCGACTACTCCGACGAGGCAACGTGGAACGGGCTCCGAGCGTCCCTCGACAGCCACAACTCACTCACTGCCGTGTTCTACATGGCAATTCCCCCGACGATGTTTCCAATGGTTGCCAAGAAGTTGGCCTCTGTTGATCTCCATCACCGTGGACGCGTCGTGGTCGAGAAACCCTTTGGTCGTGATCTCGACTCGGCGATTGAACTCAACGAGACGCTGCACGAGGTCTTCTCCGAAGATCACATCTTCCGTATCGACCACTACCTCGGCAAGGAAGCAGTCGAAGACCTCCTCGTGTTCCGCTTCGGCAACACGTTGCTCGAACCGGTATGGAATCGCAACTATGTCCGCAGCGTTCAGGTCACCATGTCGGAGACGATCGACGTCGAGGGGCGCGGGTCGTTCTACGACTCGGTCGGAGCAATCCGTGACGTATTTCAGAACCACCTCCTACAGGTGGTCGCCCTCCTGGCGATGGAGCCGCCGGCAGGAGCTGATTCCGGGTTTCTCCAGGACGAAAAGGCGAAGGTGATCGCCGCGATGCGCCCAATCGATCCCGACGCACTCGTTCGCGGGCAGTACGTCGGCTACCGCGACGAGCCTGGCGTTGTCCCTGAATCAACGGTGGAAACATTCGCCGCAGCCCGCCTCGAGATCGACTCCTGGCGTTGGGCCGGGGTGCCCTGGTACGTGAGGGTCGGCAAGGCCCTCGCGCAGTCCGCAACTGAGGCCGTGATCGAACTGCGTGAGCCCCCACGAATGTTGTTCGACGAGGCAGGCGGGCCGGCGCCCGCTCGCAATCTGATTCGGCTGCGACTCGGCAAGCACGATGGAGTCACCTTCGCGCTGCAGGCGAAAACGCCTGGGCCCCAACTCGACAGCCAGGAAGTTCACATCAACGTCGACTTCGCGGCCGCCCTGGGTGAGCGACAAGACGCGTACGAGCGGCTGCTCGGTGATGCCTTGTTCGGCTCACTGCGACGGTTTGCGCGCCAGGACATCGTCGAGGGCACATGGCGTGTAGTGCAGCCGGCGTTGGATCACCCTGGTCCGATACTGCCGTACTTCAAGGACTCATGGGGTCCGGCCGATGCCGACGACATCCTCGTCAACGACGACATCTGGTTCCCTCCTTCGGCTCCCGTCAGTCCGATCTCGTGAACAACTTGCGCAAATAGTGCGCAACTAGATCACGCGTTCGTTGAGATAAGTCATGTGGATTCCGATCACCCTTGCGGCAGCAACATTCCAGATCCTGCGCACCTCACGCCAGCACCGGTTGCGCTCGGTATTGTCAGTGAACGGCGCCGGGTTCGTCCGCTACGCCTATGCATTCCCAATGGCTCTGATCGTCGCGATCACGACGTTCGTGGTCGCCGGACAGTCGCTGCCTTCGGTCCCAGCCAGATTCTGGCCAATCGTCGCTGGTGCCGGCGTTGCCCAGATCCTCGGGACACTGGCACTTCTTCGAGCGTTCGACCTCCGCAATTTTGCGATCGGCACCGTGTATGCGAAGACGGAAGTGATCCTGGTTGCGATCGTTTCGGCCCTGGCACTCGGCGAATCGCTCCGACCGCTCGGCTGGGTCTCCGCCATCGTCTGCATGATCGGTGTCGCCTGGCTCGCAGCGCCGACACGTCTACGCGATGTTCTCACCAGCGCTCGGGACCCGGCCGCGCTCATGGGCATTCTGGCCGGTGCTGCATTCGCTGCAACGGCAGTTGGTATCCGCGGCGCGTCCACCACACTCGACGACGGCTCGATATGGAGCCGGGCGTTGTTCACGCTGACAGTCATGCTCGGCATCCAAGCCGTTCTGAACGCATCCCAGTTGTTCGTCACAAATCGAGACGAACTCCTCGGCGTCGGCCGAGCATGGCGGGCAGCCATGCCAATAGGAATACTCAGCCTCGGCGGCACCATTGGTTGGGCTGTCGCCGTCACATTGACCAACGCCGCGAAAGTACGAACACTCGGACAGGTCGAACTCGTGATGGCCTTCGCGATCTCAGCCTGGTGGCTTCATGAGCGCCATACTCGCGCGGAGTACACGGCAAGCGCCCTCGTGCTGATCGGAATCGTCGGCGTCATCGTCGTCGGCTGAGCGACCAGGTCCTTCTCAGTCAGGAGGTTCAGTCAACGAAGGTCAGTCAACGACAGTCGG
>Ga0209013_10004156_pt1 | contig 12728 bp, 14 predicted proteins | sample Cruoilmetagenom2_FD_187291 | JGI IMG/M metagenome (GOLD analysis project Ga0209013, IMG submission 187291) | Oil polluted marine microbial communities from Coal Oil Point, Santa Barbara, California, USA - Sample 2 (SPAdes) (version 2) | ecosystem: Environmental > Aquatic > Marine > Oil seeps ... | reverse complement strand
ATGGTTCCGGTAGAACCTGTCGGCGCTACCGTTAATAGATGTGAATTACGGATCCCTGTTGAAACAATTTTCTCACGAATGTGCTGCGGCATTTTTTTCATGAATCCAGTGTTGGTAAACGCTTCTCGCAAACGATTTGTTTCCTCATCATTCTCACCTTGCAGGAATGGGAAACTTCCTCTTTCTGCAGCAAGTTCTGCAGAGGTTTCATAAGCAGTTACTGCGATGGTTTCAAAAATCTTATCAACCAGCACATTGCCTTCATCCGATCCATACTCTTTCTCACAATAAATTAGTAGATCGGCAAGACCCATCACACCAAGCCCGACTCTACGCTCTCCCAGAGCTTGCACCTTATTTTCTTCCAGGAAATACGGCGTTGCATCGATGACATTATCCTGCATACGCACGCCAACACGAACAGTTTCTTTCAAACTTTCAAAATCGACGGTTTTTGTCTCTTTTTGAGCAAATTGAGCTAAATTTACAGCTGCTAAGTTACATACTGAATATGGAGCCAATGGCTGTTCACCGCAAGGGTTCGTTGCCACCACTTGCTGACCATATGCTTTTGCATTTGTCATATCATTCGCATTGTCGATAAAGAAAATGCCTGGTTCCGCAGAGTAAGTTGCGCAAATATTAATCAGATTCCATAAATCCTTCGCTTTCATGGTTCGATAAGTTCGCACTCCATAACCCATCTTTTCCCATTCACGGACATCCCCAACCTCATGCCACTTATCGTTGTAAACTGACATTTCCTCGGGTGTATATGACTCAACAGCAGGGAATCGAAGTGGATAGTCGCCATCTTCTTCGACAGCTTTCATGAAATCGTCGGTCAATGTAACTGAAATATTGGCCCCTGTCAAAAATTCCGAGTTGTGAACACTGAATGTCCCGCCATCCGCTAATTTTGTCTCTGCATCACGTATGATAGCATCATTGAATCCGCCTTGCCCCGGAATGGTCTTGTAATTGACAATCCCTTGGTACATGGCAACTTCCTGGGTACTTAATGCCTTGAATTTGAGCTTGTCCTTCGCTAATTGCTTGATTGTTTCATCGTTCGTGTTTTCAATCAAGAAACGAAGAATTCTAGGATTTTGCATTTTTGAAATGATGAATTCAGCGATGTCTGGATGCCAGTCTGCCAACATAATCATTTGGGCACCTCTACGGCTACCGCCCTGTTCAACCAAGTGTGTAAGTTTCGCGATATCATCTAGCCATGAAACGGAACCTGATGATTTGCCGTTCACTCCACGTGCCAGTGCATTTCTTGGACGCAACGTCGAACCATTGGTACCGACACCACCTCCACGGCTCATGATTTCCATCACTTGCTTGCGGTGATCGGAGATTCCTTCCCGGGAATCAGGTACGAAAGGCATCACGTAACAGTTGAAATACGTCACGTCCGTATCAGCGCCGGCCCCGTAGATCACTCGACCGGCTGGAATGAACTTCAACGACACTAGTTGCTGATAGAACTTTTCAAACCATTCTTGTCGCTTTTCTTCCGTTTTTTCGACAGAAGCAAGACCTGTTGCATTTCGTTTCGCTATTTGTTCATAAAATACTTCCAACGGCTTCTCGATTACATGAATGGATCGTGTGACAATCCCAGTTTCCTGTTCAGCCGGATCGTCGATTGCACTGCGGTAATTTTCCTCGATTAATACCTGTGCTTTGTTAGAGGTACGGTCAACGGAAACGATATGACCGAGACCACGTGCCGGAAACTTCGGATCTTCTTTCACCGTCAATACGACAAAATCGCCAGCTTTCAGTGTTTTCTTCTCCGTGTCCTTAAACGAATACCTATCAATCATCACCAATCGGGAAACACCTTTGTGCGTCAATGTCATGTCTGGGGTAATTGGATGGACTTGCGGAAAGGATACGATGTCCCGATTCAAAGATTGAATATTCAATTTTTCATTGTTTGGTCTAGATACTAATACCACTATACATTCCTCCTTACGATTGAATACAATACTACATGTAGTATGTTGCGATGTAATTAGGGTACAACATATTGAATTCTACTGCAAATATTATCAATTCGACTAAAACCCTACAGCTCAATGTCTATAGTAATATAGACACAAATAAATAGTTCTAATAGATTAGTTTTTTTCGCAAATTTCTCTTCTGCTATTATTTTTTTAGCTGAATATTTACAAGGTTTCAGAGTAAAAAGTCTATTCTTCGAGACAAGCATTTCACTTTCTATAAGTCCATTCATCATTCGCATAACGTGTTTTTTCCAGATTTTTCACATAAACCAGCTGTTCCTCAGTTAGGGAATAAGGATGAAGTTCTATTTCCAGCCCCTCTTCGAATCCCTTTTTGAATGCAATCACGCACTCTTCGATTGTGGCAGCTTTTTTTCGCAAACGATTGATCGCAACCGCCTTGTCGGGTAAACCCTTCCGTACTCGTTCCTTGACAGCATCAGAAGGATATTTGAATAAGGAAATCAATTTGTCTTCATCTAAGTCCAGTAATATGGCTCCGTGTTGTAAAATGACACCTTTTTGCCTTGTTTGAGCGCTTCCGGCAACTTTTTTGCCTTCAACAACTAATTCGTACCATGAAGGTGCATCAAAACAGACCCCACTTTTCGGTTTTTTCAAATCATTCTTTTTCTCTTCAGTATCTGGCACGGAAAAATAGGCATCCAAGCCAAGCTTTTGAAATCCAAGCAGTAATCCTTCGCTTAGTACCCGATATGCTTCTGTCACGGTTGCAGGCATATCCGGATAATTTTCACTGACAATAATGCTATAAGTCAATTCATGCTCGTGCAAGACCCCCCGTCCACCAGTAGGACGGCGTACAAAGCCGAGTTTATGTTTATGTACTTCGTTCATATCAATTTCTTTTTCGACATTTTGAAAATAACCAATGGATAATGTTGCAGGATTCCAACCATAAAAGCGCAGGACTGGCGGTATGCTTCCTTCACTATGCCAATCAAGTAACGCTTCATCCAAAGCCATGTTAAAAGAAGGGCTGCAAGCACCCGAATTAATGAAATACCAAGTAGGTTTCGCCATATAACTTCCTCCTCACAATGCTATTCATATTAACAAACCGATTGTATTGTGGCTATACTTTCTTTTATAATAGGGATAGAGATAGAAAGGGGAAAGTTGCAGTGGATATTTTATACATCGTTGTTGCCGCTCTATTGGGATTATTGGTCTATTTTTTGATTTCATCATTCCGATTGAAAAAAGCGGTAACAGGCTTAACGCAAGAACAGTTTATTGAAGGGTACCGTAAAGCACAACTTGTGGACGTGCGTGAACCAAAAGAATTCGACGGCGGACACATACTGGGAGCCCGCAATATTCCATCGTCACAATTGCGCCAACGTTATAAAGAAATTCGTCCCGACAAGCCTGTTTACCTATATTGTCAAAACAGTGCAAGAAGTGCACGTACAGCTTTGTTCCTCAAGAAAAAAGGATATACACAGATTCATCAGTTAAAGGGCGGATTCCGTCAGTGGACTGGAAAAATCAAATCAAAATAATCATGATCGAGTTCTTCCATCTGGAAGAACTTTTTTTAATGTCCCATCAATCATTTATCGATTATCCACATGAAAGAGCCCGCAAATTTACATTGCGGGCTCTTTATAGTTATGCTTTTTTGTAACGCAATACCGGGGTGCGTGCAGCTTTCGTTTCATCCAAACGTTTGATAACCGTTGTATGCGGAGCTTCCTGTACGATTTCCGGAGTTTCTATTACTTCCTTGGCAATTTGGATCATTGCATCGATGAATGCATCCAATGTTTCTTTAGATTCCGTTTCCGTTGGTTCAATCATCATGCCCTCTTCCACATTCAATGGGAAGTAAATAGTTGGTGGGTGGTAGCCAAAGTCAAGGAGGCGTTTTGCCATATCCAACGTGCGCACACCCATTTTCTTTTGACGACGGCCACTCAACACGAATTCGTGCTTGCAGTGACGGTCATACGGCAAGTCAAAATGAGGTTGGAGACGGCGCATCATGTAGTTTGCATTCAATACAGCATATTCAGTGACAGCTTTCAAGCCATCAGGACCCATTGAGCGGATGTACGTATAAGCGCGTACATTGATTCCGAAGTTTCCGTAAAATGGTTTCACGCGACCAATCGATTGTGGACGCTCATAATCGAAATGATATCCCTCTTCTGTTTTTACCAAAACTGGCTTAGGCAAGAAAGGAATCAAATCAGCTTTCACGCCAACCGGGCCAGATCCGGGACCACCGCCACCGTGAGGACCAGTGAATGTTTTATGCAAGTTCAAATGGACACAATCAAAGCCCATGTCTCCTGGACGTGCTTTCGACATAACTGCATTCAAGTTCGCACCATCGTAATAAAGCTTCCCGCCGACTCCATGAACAATCGATGCCATTTCCAGTATGTTTTCTTCAAACAGACCCAGTGTATTCGGGTTTGTCAGCATCAAAGCAGCAGTATCTTCCCCAACTACACGTCTTAAATCTTCCAGGTCAACAAGACCATTTTCATCAGATTTAACCGTAATGGTTTCGAAACCAGCTACCGTGGCAGATGCAGGATTCGTTCCATGTGCTGAGTCCGGAACTATTACTTTTGTTCGGTTCAGGTCTCCATTTGCTTCATGGAAGGCACGAATCATCATGAGCGCTGTCCATTCACCATGTGCCCCAGCAGCAGGCTGTAGAGTCACTTCATCCATTCCGGTAATCTCAATTAAATGTTCTTGTAGATCGTACAATAATTCCATTGCACCTTGAACTGTCTCTTCATCTTGCAACGGGTGAATATTCGCGAATCCCGGGAAACGTGCAACCGACTCGTTAATTTTCGGGTTGTATTTCATCGTACAAGACCCAAGCGGATAAAATCCTGAGTCTACACCATGGTTTCTTTTTGAAAGAGCCGTGTAATGGCGCATGATGTCAAGTTCAGATACTTCCGGCAGTTCCGCCGCTTCATCACGTAGTAATCCTTCAGGCAGTAAAGAGTTTAAATCCACTTCCGGAATATCAAGTTCGGGCAGGCTATAGCCCACTCTACCTTCTTTAGTGATTTCAAAAATTAGTGGTTGGTTATCTTTATGCACGGAAAGCCCCCATTTCTTGCACAAGCGCATCGATTTCTTCTTTGGTACGTTGTTCAGTTACTGCGATTAAAACATGTCCTTCCAATGTTGCATCCACTTTTCCTAAGTCAAATCCGCCAATCATACCCTTTTTCAGCAATTCCTTATTCAAGGAAGTAACGGATGATTTGACGTTTACAACGATCTCATTGAAGTGAGCACCTTGGAACACGACTTCAAAGCCCGCTGCTTCGAACTCTTTTTTAGCATAGTTGGTTTTCAATATGTTTTGAGTGGCAATCTCCTGAACACCTTTTTTGCCAAGTGCAGTCATGGCAACGGATGCTGCCAGCGCGTTCAATGCCTGGTTTGAACAGATATTTGATGTCGCTTTATCACGTCGGATATGCTGTTCACGAGCTTGCAGTGTCAACACGAAACCTCTCCGGCCTACTTCATCAGTTGTTTCTCCAACTAAACGACCTGGCACTTTTCGCATTAGCTTCGTCGTCACCGCGAAGTAACCGCAGTGAGGTCCGCCGAATGCTTCGGCAATCCCGAATGGCTGTGCATCCCCTACAACAATATCCGCTCCTAATTTTCCTGGTGAAGTCAAAATGCCCAGAGCAAGAGGATTTGATGAAACTACCATCAAGGCTTTTGCATCGTGTGTGATGGCTTCCACTTTACGCAAGTCTTCGATCTGTCCATAGAAGTTCGGGTACTGAACCAGAACAGCAGCCGTATTGTCATCAATCATTTCATTCAAGGCTTCAATATCTGTCGCGCCGTCTTTAGTTGGAATCTGAACGACTTCAATTGATTGTCCCAAAGCATACATGCGTACGACATCTTGTGACTCGGGATGGACTGCACCGGAAACCAGTAGTTTCTTGCGTTTCGTATGTCCAGCCGCAAGCATTCCGGCTTCCGCTAAAGCTGTCCCACCGTCGTACATGGAGGAATTGGCCAGGTCCATACCCGTCAGTTCACAAATCATTGTCTGGAATTCAAAAATGGCCTGTAATTCACCTTGGGAAATTTCCGGTTGATAAGGCGTGTAAGCTGTGTAAAATTCCGAACGAGAAATCACGTGATCTACGATAATCGGTTTGTAGTGATCATAAACGCCCGCACCCAAAAAAGATGCATATGCTTTATTGTCCGCATTTTTCGCAGCCATCGCGGAAAGCTCTTTCAATAGTGAAGACTCTGATTTAGCGGGTTTAATATTGTATTGTCCTTTGAAACGCACTTTTTCAGGAATATCCGAAAACAGTTCATCAATAGAAGAAACGCCAATCGTGTCCAGCATTTCCTTTTGATCTTGTTCCGTCATTGGTAAATAACGATGTTTCATTGAGTCACAACCTCTTTCCAACAATTATTTTTGACGTTTATAGAATGGTGTAGCCACAGTGACGGCTTTCAAACGTTTACCACGAATCTCAACTTCGATCTCCGTTCCAAGCTCGATGAATTTACTATCAATCAATCCTAAGCCAATGTTTTTCTTCAAAGTCGGTGATTGCGTGCCGGTTGTAACTTCGCCGATCTGTTGGTTATCTTTATAAATCGGATACCCATGTCTCGGAATACCTTTATCGATCATTTCAAGACCGACCAATTTACGTGGAATGCCAGCTTCCTTCTGTAAAACAAGAGCTTTTTGACCAATAAAGTCATCTTCTTTTTTCAATTTCACCGCAAAGCCTATCCCTGCCTCAAGAGGTGTAATATCTTTGGATAGTTCCTGACCGTAAAGTGCCAGGCACGCCTCGAAACGTAGTGTGTCACGAGCACCAAGACCACATGGAAGAACGCCATCTTCTTTGCCTTCCTCCAAAATCAGGTCCCATAAAGCTACAATTGCAGCCGGCTCACCGTAAATTTCAAAACCATCTTCACCCGTATATCCTGTACGAGATACTAAAGCATCATGATCACCGATTTTTACATTCGGTTTGAATTTAAAGAAACCAATTTCATTCAAATCATCTTTGGTCAATCGTTGCAGAACTTTTTCCGCTAACGGACCTTGTAAAGCAAGTTGTCCATATGAATCTGAAACATTATGTACTATGGTATTGCCTATTACTGAATTCTTCATCCACTCAAAGTCTTTTTCAATATTAGATGCGTTGACAACCAATAAATAATCATTTTCCGCAATTTTATAGACCAATAAATCATCAACTGTACCACCATCTTCATAACACATTGCACTGTATTGTGCTTGGCCTGGTTGAATCTTCGATACATCGTTCGTCAGTAGTTTTTGCAAGTAAGCCAGGCTGTCGTCACCTTGAACGGCGATTTCACCCATATGCGATACATCAAACATTCCCGCTTTTGTGCGGACAGCTTCATGTTCTTCCTTAATACTTGAAAATTGAACAGGCAGTTCCCAGCCTCCAAAATCGATTGTTTTACCTCCGTATACTTTATACGAATCAAACAAAGGCGTACGTTTTAAATTTTCCGACAATTTAATTTCCTCCTTTTCGCATAACGGCACAAAAAAAAGACAGAGAATCCCCTATTAATGAGAATTCTCTGTCCTGGTACCTGAAAGTTTACCTGAAATCGGCTTTCCTCTTTGGTAGCTAAAAAACTAGCATTCTCCAGAGATGCGTCCTATACGAGTCTTTTTGCCTGAGAGATTCATAGATAATCTACTTGCTCCTTCGGCGACGCGACAAACGCGTTCTCTCCCCGTATACTCATCCGCCCAAAACATACGTTTTGGCATATAAAGAAATCAATGTACTAAAGCTAACAGCGCTTTGTGTACATCCTAACATTGAATCGAAGTAAGCGCAATCTATTTTAAAAAACCGCTAAAAAACGAACGATAATATAAATATTTTAATTATCGTTCGATTTTAGGCGATTTACCTGAAATGCTGCATATTCGGTTATTTGTCGTAACGAGCGTCCTTCCGTTCTTATTCGAATGTGTGCGGCTGACTTATAGAACCGTCTGCGCGTATTAAATAACGTTTCAAGATCTTCTCGTGTTGATGATTGTACAATCGGTCTGTTGAGGTCGCGATGGATCCGTTTCCAAATATCAGCAAATGTCGCATCCAAAAACAAAACCAAACCCGTCTGACGCATGAGCTTGCTGTTGCTGGGATTCACCGCTACCCCTCCACCGGTGGAAACGATACACCATTCATCACGAAATGTTTTTAGAAATTCATGTTCCTGTTGGCGGAAAAACGGCTCTCCGTACCTCTCGAAAATCTCTGGAATGCTCATACCCATTTTTTTTACGATTTCATGGTCCATGTCGTAATAAGGAATTTTAAGCAGAAAACTTAATCGTCGTCCAATTGCACTTTTTCCCGATCCCATGAAACCAATTAAGTAAATTTTCTTCATAATCCCTACCCCGCTCACTACAAATCATCATAAAACGACTGCTATCGCTAATTTTCCATTTTTCTAATAGTAGCAGATATATAATGACTTTCCAACATCTCATATATATTCATCTGGGATACATAGGACATGACGAAGTACAGAAGAACACCAGATACAATGAATAACAGAAGGATTGACATTGGAAGCAGGAAACCATTTTCATTCCATGGACCCATTTGTTTCATATGTTCGTTCCACTTCCCTTCCATTTTCAAACACCACTTGGACATGAACTTGATCATTCACAATTTTTAGTTTACATAATTTTATTCCTGTCAACATGGGTTCGTGACCGGTTCGATTTTTTTGTTTCCGAATGAGGGATGAATAGCATTCAATGTCATGCTCAGACCCCTCAGCGATATATCGAATCCCATTATCTATATTTTGTAGATCCATTATTTCAGCAGATGAAATGGTATTTTCCATGTCGAGGGAAAACATTTCCCATTCAATCTTTTCCGAACGAAAAAAATGATGTTCAATCTGGATGAACCAAATTGAGTAAAACGTGATGAGGTGAGCAAATAACAATAATACAGCCAGTTGAATGACAGCATCAGCGAAGGTGTAACCTTTATTGGTCAAAACGTATCGCATGATTCATAACCTACATCTATCAATGAATAATTCACGCAAAGAATGGGGCTTTTAAATTCCCATGTAAAGTCATTCCCTTCTATTGTGACCACTCCCGAAAGCTTTCCCTTCTGTATAGAGGTGGCAGCCTGGCTTTTAGCAATGGCGATATGTAACGAAACTTTTTTATCTTCCAGCCTCATTAGCATCTGATTAGTCAATGGAAGCAATGTACCGAACAATAAAAATAATATACTAACGGTCAATATCGTTTCCACGAATGAAAAACCACTGTCCTTATTCAAGTGACATCCTCCCTTTTCCAATGTATACACGAACCAACTTCAAACCGGTTGGTGTATTGAACGTCAGCGTTCCAAACTTCTCTATTGCTCCATTTGGATGAAATGAGAGTTCAGTCAGGTGACTGCTCTGTGACAATGTGTATCCATCAGGTAAATGTCGCACCATGATAGGCTCGAATATAGATTTTCTTCCTGTATATCTTGTGCCTCCCTTTTCAAAAATCAACTTCATTGATCTTCCTTCTTCCACAGCAGTCAATTGCACCTGCCTTGCATCCAAAACCAGTTGATTGAAAAATAGATCAAATGCAAGTTTTTCAATATATCGGTTACTCAAATATATAGAACTTGAACTGATGACCATAATAATTATGAGAACAAGCAACAGTTCCAAAAGAGAGTAGCCTTTGTTATCCAGCCATATCCGGTTCAACTGTCACTTCTCCCGTATCTGCATCGATTGCAATACTAGCTCCATTTGGGCATGATGTTTCAGTTATGTAACCAGCTGTTTCCAATTCGGCAATCGTTGGCATATCCTTCAAATCGATTTGATATGCCTGGACCTGTCCTTGGACCATTTTCACATAGGCTTCGCATCCTTTTTCATCGATAGTTGCAGAATGCTTCGTGACATTTGGAATTGCAATCAGAACCAGGACCGAAATAATTAACAAAACTACCATCATTTCGATTAATGTGAACCCTTTTTGACATGTTATCTTTTTCATTTTGATTCCCTCCAATAGTTATTCAACTCCTATTAAATAAGATCAATCATTCCGTAAACGGGTAATAATATGGATAGATACGCGGCCAATATGCAAATGGCCAAAACGCCGAATAACACAGGCTGTACGAATGATAACCATTTTGTTAAAGTGGTCTCCAATTGTTCATTTAGTAAGTCGCTGTAAATTAACAGTTCACGATCTAAATGACCACTTGATTCACCGTGCGATATGTACGTCGGGAAATCTTCGGTAAAATAATTCGTTATCCGTACAGCCTGTTCCAAAGATTCTCCAGTCAGTACAGAAGATAAAATCTGCTCAGCTACTAATTGAAGATACGGTTGATTCCTTTGTTCCCGGAGGATATTCAGAGCAAGCTGCAAGGACAAACCGCTGGCCAACAATGCACCTAATTCCTGTGAAAAATTCCTTGTCAACGTCAATTTCGACCATTTAGTGATTAGGGGTGTTTTTTGCAAGATTTTAACTTGCTTCGACAGCGAATACTTTCCAAGCCTCCAACGATAAGCCCAGACAAATAACAATGTTAGAATGCAGCAAGCTAGCAAATAATCCGGCAAATGCATTAAGAAACTTGTCCAATTCATTGTTTCAGTCGAAGTTTCCGATCGCCGCGAAGAAGAAAGCATGATCATATTAGGAAGGAAATATGTCCGGAAAGCCAAAAATAAACCCGCAAGCATAACAAATAAAAATAATGGATACATGACAACTTTTTTTAAGCTGGCTTTTGCCTTTTCCACCATAGCCATATGAGTGTGAAGCACAAGCAATGCCTGATAAAGCTTGCCATGAGCCTCAGCCATCTGGACGGGTAATAAATAACTATTCGGTATACCCAGTTCCGATAATATCGAAGTAACCCCTTCTCCGTTTTTAAGTTGCGATGTAAGACGATTTTGAGCAGTTTCACTCGATTTCACATGATGTGGCAAGAGCATTACAAGGGAAGCATGGAATGTATATCCTTCCTCCAATAGTGATGATAGTCTTTTCATGAATTGCGCCTGTTTCTTCTGTGATATCTGACGATTTTTCAAATCAATACGTGGTTGGAGATACTTGGATAACACCCATTTCAACCCCTCTTTTATATTGTGTATAAAGAGTGTCTTCTTGTGGCATCGTAAAAGCTTCACCTGCTTTCAACGCCTCAAATGCCTGGTCGAGCGTGTCGCCGGATAATATCTCATACAAAGATGAACGGTTGGGACGGACACTGCCACCCTCATTATCATAGGACGTTACCACCAATTGCTGGCTGGTGATCCCAATTACTGACTGTTGTAGATCATCCAACGGAATACCCAAATCCATTAAACGGTACAAGCAACCGACCGGATTTTTCGCATGGACTGTTGTAATGACAAGATGTCCTGTTAGGGATGCCTGTACTGCTGCGTGTGCTGTTTCAGGGTCTCGAATTTCTCCTATCATGATAACGTCGGGAGAATGACGTAAAATCGCTTTTAATCCCGATGCATACGATATTCCTGACCTTTCATTTACTTGAATTTGCAGCAAATGAGATTGGCTGTTTTCCACTGGATCCTCCAGAGAAATTACATGCCTGCCAAGTTGATGTGCACTGTAACCGGTTAACGAATACATGGTAGTCGTTTTACCGCATCCAGTTGGTCCGGTGATGCAAAGCAGACCTTGCCGAGCCAGCATGAATTGATGCAGCGCATTTGAAGTTTCTTTATGAATGGAAAGCTCATGCAAAGGTTTAGCATCGTCATGTAATTGAACTCGAATGACGAGACTTTCCTTATTTTGTACCGACGGCAACGTTGAAACACGGAATGAACAAATTTGGTTATTGAAATTTTGTTGAAATGACCCACTTTGAGGTTTTCGTTTTTCGCTGATGTCCAGAGAGGATAAGAATTTGAAGTAAGAAATGATCCGGTCCCCGATATCCAGGTGAAGCTTTCCTGCAGGGACTAGTTTTACATGTAAACGGAAATATATTGTGTATAAATCTGCTGATGGGATTAAATGAATATCGGAAGCCCGCGCTAACACTGCCTGTTTTATCAGTTCTTCACTCTTCTTTTCAATAATGGTCAGTAGTTCAGTCAAATTTTTCTTCCATTCACCCTACACAGGAAAGGACCGCTCATTACCTGTAAAAATAGTATAGCTACTCCAAAGTATAATGTTAATAAAAGTCCAGAAAATAAAAATTCGCCCCCTTTTTAAACAATAAATATCAAATTTGATCCCTTTACATGATGGGAAAATGCAATTTTGCACGGAAGAGATTACTTTTTCCGCTTTTTCATCTAGTTTCACACAAACTATCGGTCCCAAAGGTGCTGCGACTCGTTTTTCTAAGAATATTTTGTTAACATGAAGGACGTACCTAATCTTTTCTTCTCTGATATATGAACAAATTATCTAACATCCACGGTTCTGTCACATTCTAAAGTTAATCTAGAGTTTACATCTTGGAATGTAATCATTTATAATGAGTAAGAGATTACTGTATGGTTGCAAAAGGAGGGGACTACTCATGGGCAATATGTATAAAGTGATGGGTTTCTGGACAGGGATTT
>Ga0209013_10004155_pt1 | contig 12731 bp, 9 predicted proteins | sample Cruoilmetagenom2_FD_187291 | JGI IMG/M metagenome (GOLD analysis project Ga0209013, IMG submission 187291) | Oil polluted marine microbial communities from Coal Oil Point, Santa Barbara, California, USA - Sample 2 (SPAdes) (version 2) | ecosystem: Environmental > Aquatic > Marine > Oil seeps ... | reverse complement strand
ACTGCCGTTGAACAGTGATGCCGGCTGCGTTCAGGGAGACTGCAATAACGGCAGCGGAAAAAAGGAAAGCTCGGATGGCCGGGTTTATGAGGGTGAATTTAAAAACGGTTTTCTCTGGGGAAAGGGAACGCTTGTGTCTCCCGATGGTCTTCGCTACACAGGAGATTTTGCCAAAGGCCGTTTTAACGGTACCGGCACTTTAATTGGCCCTGACGGCCGGAAATATATCGGTTCGTTTCATAACGGAGTTATTGATGGTAAGGGCACTCTGACCAAGGCGAACGGTATGCAGTATGTCGGGGAATTCAGCCAGGGACGGTTTAATGGTGAAGGTTCCCTGGTATACCCGGATGGACGAGAATACACAGGCGATTTTCGTAATAATGTTCTGCACGGTCAGGGGAAAATGCGAATGGCTGACGGCAGTACCTTTGACGGCAGTTTTCGTGATGGACGACCTGACGGTAAAGGTGTTCGTCGTTACCTTGACGGCACCGTTTATACGGGCGGTTATGTCGGCAACGTGCGCGAGGGAGAAGGCGTTCTTGAAATGCCCGACTCCAGTCGTTATGTGGGAAATTTTCATGATGATCTCTATGACGGTCAGGGGACACTGGAATACAAAAACGGTCGCAAGTATACCGGTACATTTGCTGCCGGCACCATAACCGGTACCGGCACTATGACCTGGCCCGATGAAGGGCGAGAATATACGGGAGTGTTTAGTAATGGCCAGCCGGAAGGGCATGGAGTCATGGTTTACAGTGATGGTTCAAGCTTTGAAGGACAATGGGACTCCGGCATACGATCTGATACCGGCAAAATGATTTTTGCGGACGGCACCGTTTATGAGGGTGAACTCAGCAATGGTACACCCAACGGTCAGGGGAGGATTGAACATCCTGACGGCAGCTATTTCACTGGCACCTTTGTTGACGGTCACCCGGTTATTCCTCCACCTGAAGTTCCCGTGGAACGTGAAGAGGTGCAGATTGAAGCAGTTGTGGTAGAGGAAGGAGGCACAGATAATCTGATTGCTGAACAGAGCGACTCTTTATTGACAGATACGACAGAAGTTATTCAGACAGACGCAGTTGATACGACAATTTCAACGACTGCAACAGCTGTTGCAGCTACTGAAACATCGGGGGAAATAAACGAGGAGATCCTGGTTGTTGAGCGGGATTCTGTAGTCATACCAGCAGCCGAACTTTTTTTTGACAACAATATCCTCTATACCGGAAAAGATAAGACTAAAACCTTCAGTGGAGACACCAGTATCAGCCTGCCTGATTCTTTTCGCTACCAGGGAACGTTCAAAAACGGCAAAATGGATGGCAGAGGCCAACTCCAACTTGCCGACGGTGACACTTATGAAGGTGATTTTTCAGGTGGTAAATTTGATGGTCAAGGCACCTATCTTTTTGCTGACGGGCGGAAGTTCACTGGTTCCTTTACACAGGGAGAACGGCAGGGCAGGGGACATTTTATCTATCCCGATGGTTCCTCCTATGAAGGTGATTTTTCAGGTGGAGTCTTTAACGGCAAAGGAGTGTATTTTTTTCCGGATGGCAGCCGTTATGAAGGTGAATTTGAAGACGGTGTTTTTTCCGGTCAGGGTACTTTGTTGTATAAAGATGGCAAAGAATATAGTGGTGGTTTTAAAAATGACCTTCCTGAGGGACAGGGGACTCTTGTTTCTGCTGATGGAACGATTTATGAGGGGCGATTTAAATCCGGACGCAGAAACGGCAACGGGACGTTGAAATATCCTGATGGGCGAGTAATTAAGGGTGTTTTCAAGGACGATGAACTTTTACCATGAATAAGGGACAGGAAACGACCACTTTATTTATTTTCAGACCCTGGGGAACAGGCCATGCAGTGGCAATATAGAACTATACTCTTCGAGTTTCAGAAAGATGGACTGCTCGGGGATAAATACATTGATGATGAAGAGGTGGAAACACTTCTCAATGAACAGGGTGCCAGAGGCTGGGAACTGGTGAATGTAACTATGATCCAGGAAGGATTGCTTGCCTTTTGTAAACGTGCTGTAACAACCGCTGAGAGAGAGGAACAGCAGGAAGAGATCCAGCATCCTGTTGACACAAAAAAACAGATGGTTGATCCGGAGGAACCGATCAGTGCTGAAGCACTGCAGCAGCAGGAACGAGAACATATTCAGCGTCTTGAAGCACAACGACGAGAAACCATGTCTGCTATTGAAAAGGATACGGTTGGAGAGATCAAGATTTCCTGAGCGTAACCCTGATGCAATTAAACGTAGATAAAACACTCCACAAAAAAATGCAGGAGATACGGCGAAACCTGCATCGTCATCCCGAGCTTGCCTATCAGGAAGAACAGACTTCCGCCTTGATCTGTCAACAGCTTACGCAGATGGGAATCGATTTTACTGCAGGTTTGGCTACTACTGGTATCAGGGCTGAACTTGGAACAGGTACAGGTCCCTGTGTAGCCCTGCGTGCAGACATGGATGGCTTACCCATTGAGGAGGAAACCGGGCTTGAATTTTCCTCGACACATTCAGGAGTAATGCATGCCTGCGGTCATGACGGCCATGTGGCCATGCTCCTTGGTGCAGCCGAATTACTGCTCAAGGAAAAACTTGCCGGGCGGGTGGTGTTGCTCTTTCAACCAGCAGAGGAATCGGGCAACGGAGCCGCTGCCATGATTGCTGACAACTGTCTTAGTGACGTTGACTTGATCTTCAGCGGTCATATCGATACCCATTATCCGGTGGGGCAACTGACTGTCGATAAGGGATTGATCTGTTCCTATACCAATCCTTTTACCATCCGCATACTCGGTCAGGGTGGACATGCTGCCAAGCCGCATGAAGCGGTGGATGCAATTGTTGTGGCCTCAGGTCTTGTCGTGAACCTGCAGACCCTGGTTTCACGTCAAATTGACCCTGCTCATGCAGCGGTGGTAACGGTAGGTCGGTTTACAGCTGGTGCTGTTCACAACGTGATTGCGGAAAAGGCAACTCTTGAGGGTACTGTCCGCAGTGCACATCTTGAAACCAGAGAACGGATTATAAGAGGGTTGAAGCGTGTCATCCGTGGTGCCGGTGAAATGTGCAATGCCGAAATTACCCTTACTTTACATGACGGACTGCCTGCGGTTGTCAATGATGAATTTTCATATTTTATTGCCAGGGAGGCGGCAGTTGCCGTTGTCGGTGATGATCAGGTTTTCTCCCAAGGTTACCCCAGCCTGGGTGGTGAGGACTTTGCATTTTACCAGCAACAGATACCGGGCTGTATGATCCGGTTTGGTGCGGAACCGGAGCAGAAAGCCGGTCCTGCCCATTCCAGCAGGTTTGATTTTAATGAACTGGTTTTATCCTATGGTGCCGGCTGGCTGGCAGCTGTTGCCGCACGTGGGCTGATACATTTACAGGAAAAGAGATCAAGGACGCAGGTCTGATGAAAGAGCTTGTATTTAGTAAGAGCAAAGCATACACGCTTGGAGTAGAACTCGAGTTTCAACTCGTTGACCGCAACACGTTAGATCTGGTACCGCGGGTCAGGTCCATTCTGGACAATCTTGTCCCTGGTGGAAGCAACAGGATCGTACCCGAATTCCTGCAGTCCATTATTGAGATTCAGACCGGTGTTTGTGACTGTATAACCGAGGTTGCCGCCGACCTCGGCCGGACAATACAGATTGTTGAAGATGTCGCGGATACAATAGACTGTATACTCTATTCGGCAAGTCTGCATCCTTTTGCCGAACCGGCTGAGCAGGAAGTCAGCGATGGGGAACGGTACAAACGAATCATGGAAGAACTCCAGTACGTTGGCCGGCAATTCATTTCCCAGGGGCTGCATGTTCACGTCGGGGTAGGGGAGGGAAATGCCGCTATCCGTGTCTGTGATATTATGCAGGCCTACCTGCCCATCCTGCTTGCGCTGAGCACCTCATCCCCCTATTTCAGAGGTGAAGATACAGGCTTTCATTCATACAGAACCAAACTGTTTGAATCTTTGCCTCTTGCAGGCATTGCCGGGTTTTCAGGCAGCTGGCAGGGTTTTGTGGACGAAGTGGCGTTTTTACAGAAGTGTCGGGTAATCAAGCAGATAAAAGATCTCTGGTGGGATGTACGGCCAAGTCCCGGCTTTGGTACTGTAGAAGTGCGTATCTGTGACCTTCCGTCCAGATTTTCTGAAATCCTTGGTCTGACTGCAGTTATTCAGGCACTGGTTGCATATATTGTAGAGAGCGAAATCACTCCTTTTCCGGTTAGTCTGCAGTTGCTGCGCAGCAACAAGTGGCAGGCTGCCCGACATGGGTTGGAGGGCAGGTTCAACGATCCCTACGGATTGCTTGATCATTCAAACCAGTCCCTTCGTCTGGCTGCTGAAGAACTCTTTGTCCTGATACGTCCCTTAGTGGAACGTTTTCAGACCATGGAGAACGTGCAGGTTATGCGGGATGTGCTGAAGTTTGGTACCAGTACCGACCATCAGCGGGCCCTGGTAGCACAGGGTAAATCATATAAGGACATGATCTCCCGTCTGCGGGACGATTATTGGATACATGAAGAATATATATAAGCGGGCAGTTGCTGCAACCGGCCATGAAGCCGTGACAGGGGCGGCGGAGATAATACTTAAAGCAGGGGGCAATGCCTTTGATGCCGTTGTTGCGGCAGGATTTGCCGGAGCCGTTGCTGAGCAGACCTTGACCAGCCTGGGCGGTGGCGGTTTTTTACTTGCCAGGACTGCAGAGTCCCAGGAACTATTTTTTGATTTCTTTGTGGATACACCAGGCCTGGGCCTGGAAGACCAGAAGGCGGAACCCCATTTTTTCCCGGTAGGCATCGACTTCGGAGGTTCGATTCAGGAGTTTAATATTGGCTTGGGATCTGTTGCGGTTCCCGGTACCCTTAAGGGACTCATCCATGTCCATGATCGGTTGGGAAGAATGGATCTGGCTGAAGTTCTGGAACCGGCTGTAGAGCTGGCCCGGGGACATGAGCTCAATGCATTTCAAGCCGGATTTATTCACATGCTGCATCCGATCATGACCATGACCCAGACAGGCCGACGACTGTACGAGCCTGATGGTTATTATGTCTCCGAGGGAGACACCCTGGTGCTCCCTGAGTTTGTAGATTTTCTGCATCAACTGGTAGAGGATAAGGGAGAAAACTTTTACCAGGGGGATATTGCCAGGGTCATTGACCAGGAAATGCAGGAAGGCGGAGGCTTGCTCACCTTTAATGATCTTGCATCTTATAAAGTCATTGAGCGCAAACCCTTGCGTGCAACGTATCGCGATTATACTTTGCTTACCGGTCCGCCGCCCTCTCTTGGTGGTTCACTTATCGCCCTGTCCCTATCACTGCTTGAAAAAATGGAACCCCTGGACCAGTGGGGCAGTCCTGAACACCTGTTACGGACTCTGGGCATGATGCAGGAAGTTGAAAGGTTGCGCGACAAGGGAATATCCAACCCCGAGGCCCTGGCGGATTTTGTTGTGGGCAACACAATCAATAACAGTGTGGATTCTATTCGCATGTTCAGCCGTGGCACGACCCATGTGTCCATTGCCGATAGTGAAGGTAATGTTGCATCCATGACCTGTTCAAACGGTGAAGGTTCAGGTTATTTCGTCCCTGGAACGAACATCATGCTTAATAACATGATGGGTGAGGATGATCTTCATCCGGACGGTTTTCATTCGTCTCCACCTGGAGAGCGGATTGGCTCAATGATGTCACCTTCAGCCCTGATCCTTGATAATGAGGTTAAGCTGGTTTTCGGCAGTGGTGGTTCCAAACGTATCCGGCCTGCACTTACCCAGGTGCTCACCCAGCTGGTTGATTTTAAACGTGATCTTACTGATGCAGTTCATGCGCCGCGACTGCACTGGGATGGTGAAGTACTGCAATTGGAACCCGGTTTTGATAACCAGGCCGTTGCTGCGCTGGAAGATCGCGTGCCGGTAAATATCTGGGATGATATTAACGTTTATTTCGGCGGGGTCCATTCGGTTATCCCCGGAGTTGCCGGAGCAGGCGATCCCAGGCGTGGTGGATCCGTGGTAATGGTAGAAGTGTGAGCCTGTACATCCTTAAACGTTTTCTGCTCATGATCCCGACCCTGTTCGGGGTCATGTTTATCACCTTTGTCATTACCCAGTTTGTTCCGGGCGGGCCGGTGGAAAAGATGATGGCCCAGATCGAAGGGCACGGTGCTGCCGGTGAGGCAGCCAGCGGCGGAGCAGGGCTGTACCAGGGAAAACAGGGACTTGATCAGCAGCGGGTTGAACAGCTGAAAAAATTATATGGTTTTGACAAACCACCCATGCAGCGGTTTTTTTCCATGATGGGTTCTTACCTGGTATTTGATTTTGGGGAGTCTTACTACCATCACCGGAAGGTTGCCAGTCTGGTGATTTCCAAACTGCCGGTTTCCATGTCCCTTGGCCTGTGGTCGTTTCTGATCGTTTACTCGGTGTGTATTCCGTTGGGTATCAGCAAGGCCATTCGGGATGGTTCCCGTTTTGATGTCTTTACAAGTACTGTTATCCTGGTCGGTTATGCCATTCCCGGTTTTGTCCTGGGTATTGTCCTCATTGTTCTGTTCGGGGGCGGCAGTTTCTGGAATATTTTTCCCCTGCGTGGCCTTGTTTCCGACAACTGGCAACAGATGAGCCTGGTTGCCAAGGTACTGGATTATCTCTGGCACATGGTACTGCCCATAACGGCTTCAACGGTGGGCAGTCTTGCCGTCATGACACTGCTTACCAAGAACTCCTTTCTTGAGGAGATTCGCAAGCAGTACGTAATGACTGCACGGGCTAAGGGGCTCTCTGATGGGCAGGTTCTGTATAAGCATGTTTTTCGTAATGCCATTATCCCGATCATCACCGGTTTTCCTGGTTCTTTTATTGCCGCTTTTTTTACCGGCAGTCTGCTGATTGAAACGATTTTTTCCCTGGATGGGATGGGGCTTTTGGCCTATGAATCTGTCATGAACCGTGATTATCCCGTAGTGTTGGGAACGCTTTTTTTCTTTACCATTATCGGACTGGTCTCAAGATTGCTCTCCGACCTGAGTTATGTCTGGGTTGATCCGCGAATCAGTTTTGAGCGACTGCAGTAATATGCCATGGCAGGAAAACAGCTGAAAAATTCTCTGGGTCGGCGCAGGTGGCGTAATTTCAGAAAAAACAGGCGGGGTTATTACAGCTTGATCCTGTTTGGGATATTGTTTGTTCTCTCTCTTTTGGCCGAGGTAATCAGTAATGACAAACCCTTTCTGGTTCAGTATCAGGGCAGCTATTATTTACCTCTACTGAAAAAATACCCGGAAACTGTTTTTGGCGGAGACTTTGAAACCGAAACCGATTACCGGGATCCGTATATTCTGGAAAAGCTGACAAGTAACGGTAATACAGTTTATTTTCCACCCAATCCGCATAGCTATAATTCAATAAATCTTGAATTGAGCCAGCCGGTTCCATCTCCACCATCAGACAAAAACCTTCTGGGTACCGACGACCGGGGCAGGGATGTGCTGGCCAGGCTGATCTACGGGTTTCGTCTGTCCGTGCTCTTCGGCTTTGCCCTCACCCTGGTCGGGACCGTTCTTGGTATCATAGCAGGGGCGGTGCAGGGATATTTCGGAGGCAGGATCGATCTTGTCTTTCAGCGTTTTATCGAAATCTGGGGATCCATGCCCGAGTTGTACCTGCTGATTATCTTTGCCTCCATTTTTAAACCCAGTGTACTTTTACTGCTGATTCTGCTCTCCATGTTCGGCTGGATGGGACTATCTGATTACGTACGGGCAGAGTTCCTGAAAGGACGGAATATGGAGTATGTGAAAGCTGCCAAGGCTTTGGGAGTTGGTAATATGACCATCATGTACCGGCATCTGCTGCCAAACGGCATGACCCCGGTCATCACTTTCCTGCCGTTCAGGATGTCAGGGGCGATCCTGGCACTGACCAGCCTGGACTTTCTGGGTCTGGGGGTGCCACCGTCAACACCGAGTCTTGGTGAACTGCTGGCCCAGGGCAAGGCCAATATCGATGCCTGGTGGCTGTCTCTATCCACCTTTGTTGTTCTGGTGGGGACCCTGATCCTGCTGATTTTTATCGGCGAGGCCTTGCGTGAGGCGTTTGACCCTCGTAGACAGTAATTTTGACGAGGAACTTTAACTATATCGTATCAAACAAAAAAGGGAACTGACATGCACGGTCAGCTCCCTTTTCCTGTTTATCCAGTAAATACTTATTCCTGCTTTAACTCTTTCCTGATATCGTCAAACTCTTTCATCATGGTTTCACGCAGTTGGGAAAATCCTGCTTGCACTTGGAGAGTAATTTCATCATCGACTTCTTCAACAGCAGGAGATGGAGTCGTAGTTACGGTTGATTTTTGATTGCAGATAATCGTATCAAAGAAATCCTGTTGCCAGGAAGTGTAACGCCGGACCGTTTGAGTTAGAGTGGCCGGATTCTCTGCGTCTTCAAGTCCGGCAACAAGCTCTTGAACTATTGTATTATTCTCTGCAGCAGCCTCAGGATTTTTCGTAAGCAGGGCTACAGCCGAGTCAATCAGGGTCAGCAGTACGGTCTGAGGAGCACCTATATTCTCTTCTTTGCCGGCAGCAACCAGTTCTGCAACCCGCTTAAAATCATCGGGTGCCGGGGAGGGTGAAAGTGTTGAAGTAACAGCAGCCAGGGACGATAAGGCCGTACTAGACGTCGGAGCCTTAAGTGCACTCTCCTGCTTGTCTTCATCAAAGAATGAATCCAGTTTGTCGTCAATATCTTCCATCGCTGAGTCGGCAAGGCCTACAGTAGCCTCCTGTTCATCAAAGCCGGAAATCTCATCGGCATCTGCAAGGGCTGGTTCAGTTTCAGCCAACTCCTGATCAGCTTCAGAGGTTTCATCCTCGGTAAAAAAGGAGTCCATCTCTTCTGCAAGGGGTTCCTCTGCAGCGGCTTTACTTTCCTGAGCAGTGGCAACCTCGATTTTAGGTTCTTCATCACTGCCGAAAAAGGAGTCAAGTTTATCCTGCAAATCACTGCTGGAATCTTCGACCAATTCTGCTGTTACTTCTTCCTCACGGAAACCGCCTTCGACATCCTCATCAGCATCTGCGAGTGCTGACACTACCGTATCCTCAATCTCACGTTCTGACGGTTGTGTACTTGCAGCCGCAGGCTCCAGATCTATATCGGGTTCATCTTCGGAGATACCGAAAAAGGAATCCAGTTTATCTTCAAGTTCAGTAGTCGGTTCCTCAGCAAGTCCTACAGATTCAACGTCTTCTCTAAAACCCTCTTCCTCCTCAGTTTCAGCAAGTGCAGGCATTACAAGATCTTCGTCACCGGTTGGTGTACCCTTATCTTCATCAGTTTCAGCAAGAAACAAATCCTCGTCAAAATCAAGTGTATCTTCACCTTTCTGATCTACATCAGCAAATGCCACTTCAAGATCAGGTGTCAATTCTCCACTTTCATCATCTCTGCTTTTTTCATCATCAAGGCTTAGTTCAAGACCTTCAGGTTCTGCCTCATCGGTTTTGTCATCGCTGAAGAGAAGCTCAAGCTCTTCTTCAAGGTCCTCTTCGCTCAGAGCTTCATCTTCCACGGAAAGCTCTTCTGTTTCCTCTGATACATCATCAAGAGCAGGAGTAAAATGTGTGCTGAGGTTAAGCTCTTCCTCAATGAAATCATCTGCTATTTTATCTGAAACAGGGTGGATGGCGTCCGGATCGAGGATGTCATCAGGATATTGCTCATCTGCAGTTTCCATGGCAGCATTGATATTTTCGGTGGTTTTATGCCCAGCACGATCAAAATCCAATTCGTCATCACCGGAAAGAAACGCTACCGCATCCATTTCTTCCTCAATTTCCTGCTTACCTGCCGGCTGATCGTCGACAACGTTGTCAGCAGCACCAAAGTCAAGGAGTTCGTCGACTTTATCAACAACCCTGTCAACGGGTACTATAGTACTTGCAGCTGCAATAATTTCTTTGAGACTGTTCAGGCGGCTGACCCTGTCAATAAGAATATCTTGGCGTTTTTCATCGTCGATATCCTTGTCGGTAACCAGGATCTTTAAGCCATCATAAAAAGAATGGAGAAGGGTGAACGCATCAGGATGGGCATTGATCTTCTCTTCGCTGATATATGCTCCAAGAGCTTGTAATCCTTGCAGTAGTACCTCAGCTGGTTTGTCGTCATGCAGGTATTCACGCAGTTCATCTGCCTGCTGGTTGAATTCTTCAAGACCTTCATCGGTAACTTCCCATTCCAGGCCGAGGATAGTCGCCTCTATGTTGGCCAAGGACTCAAATTTAGTTTCCGGAATTTTCTTTTCAGTTGTACGGATTACCTGGTCTGCAGAACCTGCAGGAGCAGGTCTAGTCTTACCGATCTGGAATTGGAGGACTTTAAATTTTCGAATGTCTGATTTAAGCAGTGAGGTGATAGTTTCTCCACTGATATCCGGTGAGGAGATTATTTTTTCATAGTTGTAAAATAGCGTGAGGAGCAGTTTGATGGCATTTTGGTGGGCATAGGCTCCTTCTATCCGCAGGTAATGCCCAATCTTTTCCAGCCCCTGTAGATAGACCTGAGCAACTTTGTCTCCTTCCCATATGGAGCGCAGGCTGGTTACCTCCTGGACAAGTTCGTCCAGGATGTCGTCACTGATTTCCCAGTCCAGAGAGAGAATGATTGATTTAAGACGGGTAAGTGGTGACTCATCATCACCAGTAAATTCAAACAGGTCGACTTCATCGGTATCAAACGATTCGTCAGCAAACCGGGTGAGATCATCAACTTCGTCAAATGATGGGGCCATATTTTTATCTGGGGTTGTCATGGGATAGTCGGTATAAAATAACCGTCGGTTTTGCCCTTTACATGAGCTTTTTCTGGATAGACACTACAGTGGATGAAATTATTTTTTTAAGTGTTTCCGGAACATTATATCCTGTCAATGCACTGCCCTCAAAGGAGGGTACTTTTAACTTGCTGTTCAAGTCTTTTTCCAGAACACTGCGAGGAAGAAGAGGGATACCCTGATCGCGAAGGTCAATTTTATTATACTGTATGACCAGGGGAATGCGAAAAATGGATTCCTTGTACGCTTTAAGATTTTCGTGCAACTGGTTTAGGGACCTGATGTTCTTCTCGCGCATGGCCTCCTGGGCATCTGCAACAAAGACAATGCCGTCAACTCCCTTGAGGACCAGTTTACGAGTAGCGTTGTATTTTACCTGCCCAGGTACGGTGTACAGTTGGATCTTTAGTTCATAGCCTTTGATCTTCCCCATATCAAAGGGTAGAAAATCAAAGAACAGGGTTCGGTCACCATGGGTTTTAAGACTGACCATTTCAGACTTGATCTGTTTACTGTACCGTCGGTTAATATATTCAAGGTTTGTTGTCTTACCGCCCCTTCCCGGGCCATAGTAAACAACTTTTACCTGGACAATTTTTTCTCGTAGATTAATAAAGCTCAAGACACACTCCTGCTGCAGTGATCAATACTTTTCGAGTGGAGATAAGACGAACCGATCATGGGAGAGTATCATCTATTTGTTTGCCAGAGTTTCCTGATCTGTTCAATGGCTTCGACAACGTTAAGCCTGAGGAAACCAAGAGAAATATGCTTACCGAACATGGTGATCAGGAGGAGTTCCTCGTCGATTTTTGAGAAGTGGATATTACAATCCGTACCTTTGTGGAAGAGCAGGGAGAATTCTTGTTCACCAACCAGTTTCGCCATGGCGTCCACTGTGGCAAAGTTACCGGCAGCCAGAGCTGCAAAAGAATAGACATCATATTTTGAGGTGCCGTTATCCTTGGCGGTTATGATATTTCCCGCCATGTCGATAATAATGACACAATCTACCCCTATATTGATGAGTTGATCGCCTAAAATTTTATCAATTTCTTCAAGCTGTTCCTGGCTGACTACACCGTAATTCATCAGGTTACCTCGTAAACGTTGCAATAGTTATCCGGTTTGCCCATGCGAACCGGTATGTTCCCAATTACAATAAAGTATACGTCAGAAAAAAATTTATATGAAGTTGTTTTTAATGATTTTACTCATTTTTTATTATTTTTCTCTGGATTCTGCAGGGGGACGATAGAAAATTTGCATACATTAACAAGGCCTTTATCGGTAATCTTTAGCTCGGGAATAACCGGCAAAGCAAGAAAACTGAGGAGCATAATAGGGTTTTCAACCGCTGTGCCCACTCTGTCAAGAGCCCTGCGAATGCCTCGCAGGCGTATCCGTACTTTCTCAGCCGTTGCGGTTGACATGAGTCCTGCAACCGGGAGGGGTAGGGCGGCATATACCTGGTCCTCCCCGGTCACTGCCAGGCCGCCTTGCATCTTTGTTATCTCTGTTATCGCCTGCATCATGGCTGCGTCACTGGTTCCGACAACTACCAGATTATGGGAATCATGGGCAACGGTTGAGCCAATCGCCCCTTTTTTAAGGCCTAGCCCCTGGACAAAGCCAAAACCAATCGCATGGCTGCCATGATGCCGTTCAATAACAGCAATTTTGAGGATATCCCGGTCAACATCTGAAACCAGCAAGCCATCTTGGATTTTTGGTTCCACGAAAGACTGGCTGGTAACAATCTGGCCGTCAGTGCAGCAAATAACCCTGATTAATCCCGGAGCAGCAGGGATTGTTAGGTCAATGG
>Ga0209013_10004153_pt1 | contig 12740 bp, 13 predicted proteins | sample Cruoilmetagenom2_FD_187291 | JGI IMG/M metagenome (GOLD analysis project Ga0209013, IMG submission 187291) | Oil polluted marine microbial communities from Coal Oil Point, Santa Barbara, California, USA - Sample 2 (SPAdes) (version 2) | ecosystem: Environmental > Aquatic > Marine > Oil seeps ... | reverse complement strand
GGTTTTGCTCCAAAATATTCCACCATACGGGAGATTTCTTTCCATAGACGGACCATTATACGAATTTTATGCTGAGTGATTGGACCTTCAGGATAAATTTTGTACATGGATTTTAAAGATTGGTCTTTTCTTAATATCTGTTCCATTGCAAAGGAATCTAAGAATAGCACTGGATGAACATAGGGTGTAATATTTTTACTTTCCGCTTCGATAGGTGATGAGACGAAGCGGCATTGAACACCTAGGCTTTCAATAAATTCACATACTGCTTTTAGCTGAATGCTATTTTCTTTTGATGAAGCTAGATAAATTCGTTTTTTAAACGCTTTCAAGTTATTGATTTTTTAAGTTTAATTGGAGTAACTATTGGTGGTTTTGGTATTCATAAACCATTTTTATGTAATGGTGCAAATTTAGCTTATAATAAGGTTTTTTTTAAAGCAGTAAATGGCTTTAATGGCAATGAAAATATTGCAAGTGGAGACGATATTTTTCTGCTTGAAAAAGCTATTATGCATGACCCTAAACAGGTTCATTATTTAAAAACGGCTCATGCTGTTGTTCTCACTAAACCACAACAAAGTTTTAAAAATCTACTATCACAGCGTATAAGATGGGCTGCTAAAACTTCTTCCTATAAAAATTGGTTTGCGAAAAGCACTGGATTAATAGTATTAATTATGAATCTTTCAATAATTGTGGTTTTGATTCTCACAAGTTTTGGTCTTTTAAGTCTAAAGTTTTTCATTTCTATTTTTATGATAAAGATTAGTATCGACTTTCTTCTTATTTTTAAAACCTCTCGCTTTTTTAATCAAGAAAAAATTTTGTTGTCCTACATTTTTAGTAGTGCTTTATATCCTCTTTTTAGCATTTATGTGGCTTTTATTTCAATCTTCAAAGGTTATAAATGGAAAGGTAGGCAGTTCTCTAAATAATAGTTTATTTCATTTAATTTTTTTAGCTTTACATGAATTTCAATCTAAAAGTAAATGAAAAAATTATTCATTTTAGTTTGTTTTATTGCGTTAAGTCTACCTTCTTTTTCGCAACAAACGTACACCATAAATAATGAAACACTTGAACTCAAAACTGAAGTTGATGGTACTTTAGATTTACTCTGGAATATTATTGATAGTCAGTATCGCTATTTTGTAAAGGACAGTGATGGAAATATCCAAGAACTGACTAACACTAAAGGAGATGATAAAAAATATCAAGAGGAATATAAAGTAGTTTTAAGCACTTTAACTCAAAATTCTACTCTTATTTTAGACGATGTTAATCTTACATTATTCAGTTTAAAAGAATTCTTAAATGAATATAATGCAAGTGCAGATCCTAATTACACTTTTGAAGGCAAGGCTAAATTAGAATCACGGTTAGGAGTTTTTGGTGGAATAACCAACAACTCTATTGTTGATAACATCGGTAATACAACAACTCCATTTTTTGGCATTGAGTTTGAAATTTTCGAACAACAAAAATTAGCTCGACATGCTCTTGTTTTTAATTTAAGATACAATTTAGAAACTGATGATATTGATAAATATTCAGTGACACAATTTGCTTTAGGATATAGGTTCAGATTTATTAATAAAGAAAAGTTTAGTATGTATGCCAATTTAAAATTAGTTACATACTCTTTTAATAATTCTACAATTATTAATCATGATGATCCAAATAATATAATAACCTACAAAGACAGTGGTTCTGGAATTGAGACTCCTTTTATTTTAGGATTAGGAGCAGATTATAAAATCACTAAAAAAAGCTTCATTACTTTTAGCTATCATAATATTTATGCTCTTTTTATTGACAATAGTGGTGAATTTCCAGTAGATTTTGCAATAGGCTTCAAGACTAGTTTATAGAAAGTAAATTATTTAACATTAATAATTATTGGGAGTTTAAATTCTGTTTTTACTTGCTGCCCACGCTTTATAGCTGGGTAAATCTTAGGTAATGTTTCGATACTTTTTATAATTATATTTTTTATTTGAGGTATTTCTTGTTGTGTGATAGTATCTATTTTTAGACTTAAAAGAGATAATTTTCCTGTTTCAGATATTTGAAACTGAATCATGATAGTGTCATTAATGTCCTTAACAACCATAAAGTTTTCATTTTCTAAATTTCTATAAATATGATTAGTCATTGTTTTTTGAAAACACTCTATTTTAGCCTGCTTAGATAAGGACGTGTCACATGATGAAAAACTTGGATACTCATCAACTTCACTCCAATTAAACGTTTGCAGTTCTTCATTTAAAATAACTTCAGATGATGTTTTCTTCACATCAAAATAAGTGCAAGATAAAAGCAAAACTAATATTAGGAAACCACTAACTTTTTTCATGATTCACAACTGAAACCGAAAAATACAATTTTTATTTAGATTTATAATTATACCTAAATCATAAATCAAAAAAAACATATAGTCTTAGTTCGGAGAAGATATTTATACAGTTTATTCTATCTTATTTACAATACAATTATGACTCTTTAAAAATCATAAAAAGAAGAAAAATATTATTAATTTTACTAAAACTACAGATTCAACCTTCTTTTAGCTCAGTAAATAGATTAAATAACTTTGTAACATTATTAATCTATAAACGTCATACAATAAAAAATTGATGGATATTGTTTTTATAATTATAGGGTTTTTCTTTATGTGCCTTGGCATAATAGGAAGTTTTCTACCAATACTACCTGGACCTCCTATGAGCTGGGTTGGACTATTATTTTTACATTTAACTAAAACTATTGAAAACGATTGGTGGTTTTTAGCCATAACATTAATTGTCGCTTTGGTTGTTCTTGCTATGGATTACATAATTCCTGCTTTAGGGACTAAAAAATTTGGAGGAAGTAAGTCTGGCATGTTAGGCACAACTGTTGGTTTATTAATTGCTGTCTTTTTTCCAATATTTGGTTTTTTCGGCATCATCATTTGGCCTTTTATTGGTGCTCTTATTGGAGAATTAATAAACAAAGCCAATACTCAAAATGCTATAAAAGCTGCTTTTGGTTCTTTTCTTGGATTCTTAACAGGTACTTTTTTGAAATTTATTTTAGCTGTAATTTATTTTGGCTTTTTTGTGAAAATCTTTTGGGAATTCAAAAACGAAATTTTTTCTTTTTAAATGAAGAAACCTTTTGACTTTCAAATTAATGAAACCCAAAAGGTTTGTGTAAATGCTATTATCAAAAAAAATCTCTTGAGGGAAATTGTTGTTGATAAACAAATATATGTATAAGAATTGTTTTTTAGCTACGGAAAAACCATAGACTTGATGCGGAAAAACCGTAGTTTTAAGCGATAACAACATCTATAAAGAAATTAAAAGTCGCCGTTTTTGCTGAATTTTAACATTATTCTCTTTAAAGACTTATATAAATCCATTTTTTCTAGCTTCTACAAGTAAACTTTCATCATTACTATCGCCAACAGAAAATAATATTTTAAGTTGTTTTTTTCGTTTTTCAATGGCACTCATTGATAAATTTATATGATCTATTAAACTTTTTGTCTTAATACCTTGAGCTAATAAGTGTAATATTTTTCTGTTAATACTGTCTACGACAATATCGCTAGTAATAGTTTTCTTTATGATACTATTTACTGTACCGCTATAAAAAGGCGGTCTAAATAATATGGCTTGAAATGCACTAGCAAGTTCACTAGATGTTAAATCACTTTTAATTAAAAATCCTTCTGGGTTTATTGTTTTTAATATATTTTGAACCCTATATGGTTCGTTAAACATGGTTAGAATAATAATTTTGGCTTCTGGTAAAACACTACGAGCATATTTTGCAAGATCTTCACCAGAATTCATTTTTCCATCTTTTGATGGAGGTAAGCTTATATCGAGAAACAAGATATCGTATGGGTGATCTGAATTACTAGCCTTATCCATATAATTAACAGATTCATCACAATTATTTGCAATATCTATATCAATTTCCTGACTCTCTTTTTTTGTTGAGAGTAATGTGTTTTGATAACCTTCAATAATCATAGGATGATCATCTGTCATTAATATGCGAATAGTTTCTTGCATAATTTTAGACTTTATAAGATTTACTTAAATTAGGTTAGATGGGTACTTTAATAGAAATACTTGTTCCTAAATCTTTTTCAGACTTAATTTCAAGTTCTCCTTTAATTTCTTTAGCTCTTGAGGTAATGTTTTTAATTCCAATACCCTTTCTTGCTTTACTAAGCTCAAAACCAGAACCATCATCAATTATCATTAAGCAAATTACATTATTTTTTATTTGAAAACTAATTTTTACACTATTAGCATTTGCATGTTTATAAATATTCTGAAGTGATTCCTGTATAATTCTATAAAAATGAATTTTAGTTTTATTTGAAATATCATCCCAGTTAATATCATTATCATTTTCTAAACTATACTTAAGTTCATAAGCTGCTGTTTGGGTTTCAATAAGAGTTTTAATGATATCTTTATATCCAGAACCAGATACAAAATCTGTGTTTAAATCATGTGACACTTTTCTTATATCCTGTTCTATCGATTTTAATTCATTGATATAGTTGCTTCTTGTTTGTATGGCCTCTTCTTTGGTGCTTAAATTTAAACTATCTAAGCTTAAACGAGTTCCGAATAACCGTCCAAGAATACCATCATGTAATTCTTCTGAAATTCTTCTTTTCTCTTGTGCTCTTCCTTCATCTATCTTATCCTGCTGCGATAACATTAAGTTATATATTTCCTCGTTTGTTTCTTGCTGTTGTTGAATAAACTGTAACTCTTTGTTTTTTGCTCTTTGTGTTATGATAATGTATAGTAAAAATAATGTTATAATTAATATCCCAGAAAATATCATGAGCTGCTGTTTCTCTTTAGCAATTTTCTCATTTTGAAGTTCAATTTCCTTAGTTTCAAATTCAATTTTTGCGAATTTATTTCTAATGGCCCTTTCATTATTTAAAAGACTATCACTAAGTTTAATATGCTCACTTAAATATTTTTTTGCAGCTTCTCCACCTTCTAAATTAGATTTTAATAATAAAGACTCTAAAATAACATTATTTGTGTTTGTCTCTTTTGCGATAGTATAAGTCTTATTCGCATAATATAATGCAGAATCCATTTGATTTTTAGAACGGTAATATTTAGACATATCAATACTCACAGCCATTAATGAAGAAGTATCGTTTACACTATCACTAATTTTATAAGCACGATTAAATAAATGCTCGATTTCATCTGTTTTTGTATCCTCTAACAAAAACCTTGTATATGCAATATTATCTAATATAAGCGCATAGAATGGTGGATCTATATTAAATAAATTATTTGTTTTTAATACATCTTCATATAACGTTAATGACTTTTTATAATCTTCTTTTTTTCTATAGATAAAAGCCATATTATTATTTGAATACAACCTATTATCTAAACCATTATCCATCTTGTTACAAATTTCCAATGCTTTATGATGGTAATCTATGGCATCATCTAGTAAATGAAGTTCTCCAGAAATGACACCTAGTAAATTATAAAAAATCCATAACCTATTCAGGTTTTTTTCAGTTTCAGGAAGAGTTTTAGATAACTTAATCGCTCTAATGGCTGTCGCTTCACTACCTATATAATCTTTTTCAGTTTCCTGAATGTCAGCCATATTAATAAGCGTTTCAAATAAAAGCTGATTCTTTTTTAATTTGCTAAATAGTTTTGTTGCTTTATAAAAATATTGATACGCGCTATCATTTTGTTGTTCAGTATAATGATACCAACCTAAACTATTATTAACAATAGCCATAGAAATTGAATCATTTAACTTGTAAGCTAGCTTTATGTTTTTGTAATTTATATCTCTAAATTGTTCATAATCTCTTGTTATGAGATATAAATATGCTAAATTTCTCTGACTCTTTAATATCGTTGAATCAACACTAGTTTCTTTAGATAAAACCACTGCTCGTTTAGCGAAAATTATTCTTTCGCTCATTTCAAAGTTTTTGTTTTTAGATTTTGTTCTTAAAAACTGAATACTATCTAGACTAGTATCATCAGAAGTGTTTTGAGCAGACAGGTTTAGGCCAACTACTAAACAAACAATAAGGGATATAAAACGAAACAATCTTAAAGGATTTTAAACGATTATCTCAAATTTAAAATAAATTATCAAAATAGGTCTATTAAAGTGAAATTATAACACTTAAGTTTTTTAATATATGAAAGTAAATGGAACAAAAAAGCCCTTATCATTAATGATAAGGGCTTAACTACTAATCAATAAAAGCTATTAAGCTTCAGAAGGAATTTCTCCCTTTTTTCTTGTATGGGCTATAACATTATATTCAGTTTCTTGAACATCATATGTATCACTAGATTTAACAGTATCATTTTTTGGGCTTAATGATATAAAAATCATACATATTGCTGCCAATAATAAAGTAATTTTTAAGGTTTTCATATTATCTCGATTTAGGGTTATACAACAGTTATATTAAATAATTATATTAATTAAAATTTCATGATTTTGATTAAACAAAATCGCTGTTGAGGGATAAATGGATAATTAACCTAAAAGTATTAACATCTAATAATGATGAATTATAATACTAATAAACGAGGGAAGTTAGACTGATAAGTCTTAAATGGATTAAATAAATTTCCTTGAAAGTTGATTTAGGGCCTTAGAAGGATTGCTAATATAATTCAAAGCACCTATAAACATAAAATATATACGATGAAATACTTATTTTATCGATGAAATACGTATTTCTATTATATTTAACTAGTAAAAGTCAAATATTTTATATTAGCCTTTCATAAAAACTAGGAGTTCTTTATCATCTTTATCAAGTAAAACAAGTCTATTTTCTATCCTTTTATAATGTCTAGTTTTTGTTAAAGCTAACGAAAACATTCTTGGGATTTCCATTTTTGGGCAAGCCATGCGAGTTTCCATCATTGGATTAAACTCAATTACAGAATCATTTAATGTTTTGATAGAGCCTGAAATATTATTACATCCATTCGTTCCGAAAATTCTCATTTTTATTACATTTAGTTCTATTTGGGGTGTTTTATCAAAATTATCTATAATTAAAGAATCTGAATTCACCAGACTTTCAAGAATCCAAATGTCATGAATATCTAATCGTTTATCTCTTTTTTTTTCTAGGACTTCTATTAAAGTATATTTAATAGAAGATACATCTGCTGGAGGATTATCAATATTTTCTTCCTTTATATTGAGTTTATAAATATATCCTGGCTGATACTTAAAACCTTCGATTGTAGAATAAAAAAACTCCCAACTATTTTGTTTCATGGTTTCGCCTCTTTGTATTTGCAAACAGGTTGTTGGAGCAACCCCAACACAATCTACTTTAGAGCTATTTACCCAATAAATATTTTTAACCATAGGTTGTTTTTTTGTAACACAAGAAATAGCAAAAACAGCTATTAGTAAAATGCTAATTTTCTTCATATTTAAATTTAATTATTCTAGTTAGTTCCAAAAAACAACAATGCGTTCTATCATCCAAAAAGTAGCTAAAGAGCCAATGGCGTAAGCTGGAACTTTTTTAATAAATACTGGCCAATTTTTCTTGTAAGATAATAACTTAATAAAGACTAAAACAACCAAAACAAAAGCCATTTGTCCAATTTCTACACCTATATTAAAAAACGCCAATGCCCACGGAATATCTTGCTGTGGTAATCCTATATTTGCCAATGCCCCAGCAAAACCAAATCCATGAAGTAAGCCAAAGGTAAAAGCAATTAACCATGGTTTTTTACTTGTAAGTGTTTCTTTTCCATTGTGATTTTTTATAATTTCTACTGCTAAAAATACAATACTTAATGCAATGACAGCTTCTACTGGTGGTGTTGGAAAATTCACATATCCTAAAGCTGCAAGACTCAAGGTTATACTATGCGCAATGGTAAATGCAGTTATTGTTTTAATTATTCTCCATTTACCTTTTGTAATAAGTATAAGTGCAAGTACAAACAATAGGTGATCTATACCTAAAAGTATATGTTCAACACCTAATATAGAATAGGTTTTTACAACATCAAAAGTTGAAGTTTCTCCTGGAATTATACTAGAGTCTTTATCAGGTTGCAGCATTAAAGTTACTTTCTCTCCATTTAAATAAGTAACTGTAACTAGGGCATCTATAAGCGTTTTATTTAAACCCTCAATAGTAAGTATTTTGCCTTGTAAAGTCTCTTTAGAAGATATTTTGTAACTATATATTACAGATCCCGGAATTTGGTTTGGTTTTTTTAATTCTTCAACTGTAAAAAATGAAGGAAAAACAGGATGGATTTTAGGTACCGCATCGCCCATACTTGGTACTTTCCAAAAAACTTCATAAGTTGTTTCACCTGTTTGAATAATTTGTAAATAGGCAGGACGAATTTCGTGTGACCATCCATTTAACATGAATAGTATAAAGAAAAAGAAAACACCGGTTTTTTTTATGAATTGTAATCTCATAGGGCTAATTCTTTAAATCTTGTTCTAAAATATCTACAAATTTCGGATCAAAATCATTGGATTTTATATCAAAATCAATATTGTAATTTTTTTTCAGCTCATTATAAATTAACTCGTTGGTTTCTTCTTGGATATCATATTCATAATCTCGAAGTATAATGTTCTTTATAAGATCAAAATCCGGGAGTTTAGACTCTGTTTTATTATTAATATACACTAAATGATACCCAAAGCCAGAAGGTATTGGCCCTATCCATTTGTTAGTTTCTTGACCTTCAAGGGATTCAGGAAATTTAGATCCTAATTGTAATCCCAATTCATTTGCGCTAACATTTTCAACATAATATGAAAAAGGTAATTTATCACCCAAATTTTTCATTTCGTCAAATGTTGCATTTGAATGCTGTTTTAAGGTTTCGGTAGCATCCTTATAGCTGTCTTTTCTATTATCGGCACTAAAAGTAATTTGATATAAAGAATATGAAGGTGGTGCCAAATACTTATCTGAATGCTTTTGATAATATTCGTTTAATTCTTTATCAGTTGGTTCTACTAATTTAGCAATATCATTAGATAAGAATTGCATCTTTTGAGCAAGTCTTCTTTTAATAATTTCATCATTATGATCCAAATTCATTTTTAAAGCTTCCTGATAAAATATTTCTTGCTTTATATTTTGGTCAATTAAGTTTTGTAATTCTTGCTCGGTAGGGAGTCTTTTCCATTGCATTTCCCAACTAGAAATTATATTATCAAGATCAAAATCATTAATAATAATTGTGTTTTTAGAATCGGTTTTTTCACTTACTAATCCGTATAGAAGAAATAAGCCAATTCCGATAATTATAAAATGGATAAAAGGTTCTTTAAATAAGTTTTTCATTTGTGAGAATTATAATGTGTCGTATAGTTACTCTATATTTTCATTCTCGTCTAATATAGAAAAACTTACTTTAAAAATTGAAATTGCACCAATGTTTTCAGGTGCTTTTGGGTCTGAAATATTAACTTTAATTTGTGTTGAATCTTGTGCTGTTGCTAAATACTCTTCAGTATTAGAAATAAGTGATTGTGTATTACTAGTTGCGATTGATTCCAAAAGAGTTGGGTCAGATAATGACATATACGATTCTTTAATATCTAAGGAATCTGCAGCCGTTTTATCTAAAATAAAAGTTTCAAAATCTTTTTCGTTCTTTAAATAATCTTTTTTTGTTTCTTTAAAGTATAATTTACCAGCTTGGTCTTTAGCAATGGCTTCTTTTTGTAATTGTGCATCAACATGATATGTCAATTCAATTTTTAGACCTTCTTTTTTCTGTTCTATTTCTAACAAATTATCTAGTTGTTTTTTGTTTTTGTCAGATAACGTTGTATCTAAATAATCAAATTTAATTTCTTCGATATCTTCAGGGTCGCCGCCAACCAATCCAGCTAATAATTTCCCTGGGCTTGTAGCTGCTTTAACGATGAGGTTTGAAAAAGTATTCCAAACAATTTTACCTACACTTACCGAAGGGTCGTTCATATCGCCACGAACAGGGATTTCTAAATTTACATCGCCATTTTTATCTTTTAAAAGGAATAATGCAAATTTTAGAGGTAAACTATACAAACCTCCTGCTTCGCTAGACACAGTAACATTTTTAACTAAAAGTTGATTTTCACTTTGAATATCCCCGTCAGTTATTTTTGATTGCGAATAGTAATAGAAATCACCTTCTAATATATTATGCCCAGTATAATGTTTTGAGTATATATTAATATCTGAAAGCAAAAAATTTTCAATAGTTAAATCTAAATCTAGATTTGTATAATCTGAAGGGTTTAATCCTAATTTAGCGTTGAGCGTACCACGATTATTGAGTAACATATCAGAATGCATATCCACCCAATCAGAATCACTAAAAAGACTGTCTGAATTCATTTTTATGTCACTTAAATGGTAATCAAAACGCTCTCCTGTTAAATTATCGCTATAATCTAGAATACCATCCTGTACTCTTAAATGGTTTATAGCATAGTACAAACTCGAATTTGATGTGGTGTCTATCTCTTCTATGACTTCTTCGCTTTCATTTTCTATATCACTACTTGGGTCTAGTTTAAATATCTTAAAAAAGTTATTGGTTATAGAATCCATTTCGAAGTATGTATAAGGTTGTGTTACCTTTAATGAATCTATGACATACGAGCTATTGGCATAATCAATCCTTTTAAGGTTACAATCTATACGATTGGCTTTTAAAAACTCCTTATCTCCTTTATCTGTCATAATAAAATCATTGACATCAACATGTCCAGAAATTATGGAGTTAATTGCTTCGTTTGTGTTACCTACGATATTTATTTGAGAGTTTAGATGACCATTAAAATCATTAATTTCTGCATACTCGGCAACATATTCATAAAATGGGTTTAAGTATAGGTCTTTAATTGTGATGTGCGCATCAAACTCGCCATCTACGGGATTTACGTTTAAAGCCGATTGAAAGTACCCACCATTTTTAAAATTAAATTTCACTTCGGCATTACTTTTTTCTTCTTGATCCCAACCTATATATGGTATGCTAAATGACAAATCTTCAATATGAGTTTCTTTACCTACATTTTTGTTATCGAAAAAGAAATTTGAATTATTTAATTCGATATTAGAAATACTATATTTAAATGGTTCCGAATCTTCTATATTTATAGAATCTTCGGGTTCGGTGTGAAAGGCTATTAAATCGTCAAAATTAAATGTGGAATCCTGCATTACAGTCTTAACCATTAGTCCTTTTAAATAAAACTGTTCAATTTCAACCTTGTCTTTAATTAATTTCAGTGGCTCTAAATTTAAGATAAGCGTATCTAAAGTAACAAAATGATCTTTGTCGTTTTGCTCAAACATCTTGAAGTCATAAACCCGTACCGTACTCGAGAAATAATTATACGTTAATTTATCGATATTAATTTGACGTCCGATTAATTCTTTACTATTATTTACAGCATACCGCTTAATAATACCAGGAAGCAAGAGTAATATGATTACAATAATGCCAAAAACGATTAAAGTTATTTTTAATGCTTTATTTTTCATTTCAAGAAATTAAAAATGGGTTTTAAAGATACTTAAATAAAAAGTAACTTGGTTAATTAATATTTTTCCTATAAAAATGATTAATCTATTAAATGATTATCAATATAAAAATGTCTACAATTTTTGTTTTAACACTTATAAAAATAAGTATTTATTAATCACTTTTCTTAAAAACAAGAGTCTTAATTCCTTCTTTATTAAAAAAAACAAGTTTGTTTTCTATTTTTTTATAACTTTTTGTTTCCGATAAAACTAACGAAAACAGTCTAGGTATATCCATATCTGGACAAGCCATACTAGTTTCCATCATAGGGTTAAACTCAATTACAGAATCATTTAATGTTTTTATTGAGCCAGAAATATTATTACATCCATTCGTTCCGGATATTCTCATTTTAGTTACATTTATTTCTATTTGTGGTGTTTTATCAAAATTATTTATAACTAATGAATCTGAACTTATCAGACTATCAAGAATCCAAATATCATGTACATCTAATCGATTATCTTTTTTCTTTTCCAAGACTTCAATTAAAGTGTATTTAATAGAAGATGCATCGGCAGGTGGGTTATCAATATTTTCTTCTTTTATATTGAGTTTATAAACATATCCAGGTTGGTACTCAAAATTTTCAATTGTAGAATAAAATAACTCCCAACTATTTTGTTTTATGCTTTCGCCCCTTTGTATTTGCAAACACGTGGTTGGAGCAACCCCAACACAATCTACTTTAGAACTATTTACCCAATAAATATTTTTGATCATAGGTTGTTTTTTTGTGCCACAAGAAAAAAATAAAACCGTTATAATTAGAATACTAATTTTCTTCATATCATTAATTAAATTTAAATATTTTCGTTAATTCTAAAATCTATTTTTACGATAAATAAACCAAAAGAGGCAAGGTAACAAATCGCTAATACAGGAATATTTTTTAACTATTTTAATATTTTAATTTGCATTATACCAAATAGGACTAGACCAAGCTCGCTCTTGCACAATCATTGGCACATTTTTATCCATTTTTATTTTAAAACGCATGGCATCATAGGCCGTCCATCTTGGTGATGGTATCTCTAAAACACGTACATAGTAAACGGCCGATAATTTACTGTCAAAATCAGGGTCGGTCCAAACCGTTTTTAGCTCTGC
>Ga0209013_10004152_pt1 | contig 12740 bp, 3 predicted proteins | sample Cruoilmetagenom2_FD_187291 | JGI IMG/M metagenome (GOLD analysis project Ga0209013, IMG submission 187291) | Oil polluted marine microbial communities from Coal Oil Point, Santa Barbara, California, USA - Sample 2 (SPAdes) (version 2) | ecosystem: Environmental > Aquatic > Marine > Oil seeps ... | reverse complement strand
CTCTGGGACATTACCAATCAATTTGGGGGATACCTTTACCCTACTTTTTGGAGTGGATACTTGCCGTTCACTGTGTTACCCCTAACTGTGCATTGATTGGGCAAAGAAGCATAGATTCCATCGTTTACAAAAATGTTGTTGATTATGCTGTTATTTGATCCTGACAGGAAGATGCCACCTCCGAGAACAATAGATTCTAACATGAGTCCGTTATTTGATATGTCGTTGCTGAAGATGCTGTTGTTGTTCGAATTCTCCAAGAAGATGCCTGACCAGTCATTCAGGCTTATGGTATTGTGGCTGATGATGTTTTTGGATGAATTCATCTCTACGGCGATGCCTATCCTGTTATCAGAGCAGTTGTTGCCTGATACGTTGCAGTAACTCGCATTGATACACATTCCTGCTTTGAGCCATCCCGCTGCTCCTTTCACAGTGAAACCTCTGATATTCACATGATCCGCAGTTACATCAAAAACGTTACCATCTGGTTTTGCTGCGTGAACAACGCAGTTTGCAAACCCGTTCAGAGATCGAATTGTCAATGATCCGGTGACTTTCACATTCTCATGATAAACACCATCCCCAACCTCGAGTATATGCCCGTCCAGTGTGTCGGGGTCATCAATTGCGGCTTGAATGGAGGAGAACTTCTCGTCGGTGTCCATGTTATAGACGATACAACTGCCGATGCCAGGAATCAGTGTGAAGTGATAATTCTCGAAAGGCTCCATCAATGGATGGGTGTCGTTATCCATGCCCATAATCCAAGGAGTGTCACCGAGTCCGTCGTTATCCGCATCGGCCCCGTTGTAATCGCTCCAGTAATTGCCGAGGTGATTCGTGTAGGAGCTTCCGTTGTAGAGATAGTCCATCTTTTGAGGGGAATTCCAGATGATGTTTGTCGCTCCGGTCCATGATGACAAACAGATATTTTCACTGTTGTTCACGAAGTTATTGAGATAGAAGAAGTCGTTTGAGGAACCCAGGTATACGCCGCATCCATTCGAGTCGATAATGTTGAGGTGAAAGTCGTTGTTACACGACGAATGCCAGAAGTGGATGCCGTTAGCGCTGTTTGAACTTATGATGTTACCACTGATGACGTTCTTTGCCGAATTCATCCCCGAAAGGTACAAACCGTTACCATTCGTTGAGCAGGTGTTGTTTGATATGGTGCTATCACTACCTGATACGGAGATACCGTTATCGCCGTTTGAGTGGCAGGTGTTGTTGGACATGCTGTTTTCGTTGCCCGAGATGAAGACACCATCCAGATCGTTTGAGCGGCAGGTGTTGTTTGATATGGCGTTATTCCCGCCCCAGATGTGGATACCGCCGATATTATTCGATAGGATGTTGTTGGAAACGGTATTATCGCTTGAATCCCTTAGATGGATGCCATCCCCGTTGTTTGAGGAGCAGCTGTTGTTGATAGTGTAGTATTACTTGAATATGGGCTGTACATGCCATCCCCGTTGTTTGAGGAGCAGTCATTGTTAACAACAGTGTTATTCGAACCCGCAATTGAGATACCATAATAATTACTTGAGCAGTTGTTGTCTGATACGTTGCAGTAACTTGCATTGATGCATATTCCTGCTTTGAGCCATCCCGCTGCTCCTTTCACAGTGAAACCTCTGATCTTCACATGATCCGCAGTTACATAAAAGACGGCATCAGTTGATTTTGCTGCCTGAACAACGCAGTTTGCAGGCCCATTCAGAGATCGAATCGTTAAGGACCTGGCAACCTTCACGTTCTCATAACAGATGCCATCTCCGACCTCAATTATGTGTCCGTCCAACGTATCCGGGTCGTCTATTGCGGCTTGGATGAAGGAGAAGTTCTCGCCAGTATTGATGTTGTGAACCTGGGCTTGTGTCGGGGGTTGGGATGCAGGCTCTCCAATTATTATCTCAGCGTCTGTCCAGATCGCCGGTATCTTATCCGCATTCCTGTCAATGAGCAACCCGTCGGACATATCCAGAAAGCTATTATCACCCTGCGATCCGGTTATCGCAAAGTCAATCCTCGCCACATGCCCGGATCCGCTTACCCCACGGACACCAGGAAGATTGAAGATCACCATGATGGTGTCCGCATCCGCGAAATCCCATCCGTCAATCGGCACCGTTGTACCATCGATATTTCCTGCACCGACGTCGATCACATTCACAACACCCGGATCAAACGTTAGATCAAACGTCCCGCAATCGAGATCAGTCACGTTCTCGATATCAATCGTGACATTGAATGTATCAGTCACAACTTCGGGAGCGTTTACGGTAACAGGCACTCCGATGGTCGTCTCAGCACCAATCCAGACTGCTGGTATCTCATCTGCCCCCGTATCCGCAAGTTTTCCATTCGATATGTCCAGAATACTAACATCGCCTTGGGATCCTGTTATCTCGAAGTCTATCCTTACCACGTATCCGGATCCACTCACTCCATCGTCATCAGGGAGTTTGAAGAGCACCCTGATCGTGCCTGCATCCATGAAGCGCCAGTCAACGATTGGTACGGTCGTATCAGCTATGTTTCCTGCATCGACACTGGTCACGTTCACCACACTCGAATTGAAGGAGAGATCAAACTGTCCACAATTCATGTCAATTACCGTCCCTATCTCGATCGTGACATCGAATGCACCAGATGTGATCGATGCGACCTCAGGTGCAGTAACGGTAACTGGTACTCCAACGGTCACCTCATGGTCGTTCCAGAGCGCTGATATTTCATCCGCTTCGGTATCAAAGAGCCGCCCATCCGATACATCCAGAACGCATGTTGCGCCCTGCGATCCGGTTACCTCAAAACTGATCGTTGCGATCCGCCCCTGCCCGCTCACTCCGGTGACTCCCGGGAGATTGAAGAGCACGCGGATCGTGTCGGCATCCACGAGATCCCATGACTCTACCGGCACCGGTCTGCCGCTTATGTCTCCATCATGAACCGCGGTCACATTCACGACACCCGGATCAAACGAGAGATCGAACTGCCCGGAATCGAGATTGGCGACGTTATGAATGTCTATCGTGACCTCGAACGTACCGGATACAACTTCAGGGGAATTGACGCAGACCTGCGTCTGCTGCGCCGCAATCGTCTGTATCATGAGTGCGTCGAGCGAGTTCACCATGCCGTCAGCGTTCATATCGGCACGGTCCATGTCCGGGGCTACGCTCCCGGCAGCCATCCGGAGCGCGAGAAGCGAGTCTTCTGTCGTGATTCTGCCATCCGCGTTCACGTCGCCGGGGATATTAGCCGATGCTGGTGTGCTGAGCGCTGCGAGAGTTATCAGCACGCAGTAGATTGTGTATTTTGTTTTCATCGATCATACCTCCTTTTGTTCCTGGATGTTCTCTGTTCCCATAGAGTAATTCTCGAAAGGATTCATGAGTGGGCAATTATCCCGGTCCGAATCTATGTTATATGGGGAATCACCGATCCCATCGTTGTTGACGTCGGTTCCTTCGTAATCGTCCCAGCAGTTGCCCAGATGGTTACTATGAGCGATTCCATTGTAGTTGTAATTTATCGTTGATGGAGAGCTCCATGTATTTGTCGAATTACGAGACTGGACATTGAGTGAATTGTATACGAAATTGTTGAAGTAGATCAAGCTATCGTTTGAACGATACAAAGATATGCCTCTGCTGTTGTTCAATACGTCGTTCTTTGTCAGCACGTTATTGTCAGACCACTCCATACAAACGCCTTCCTGACTATTTGATGCATAATTGTTCGTCAACGTGTTACTGTGAGAATTGTGCAGACAGATACCCTCGCGGCAGTCAATCGATGTCACATTCTCTATTCTTGAGCTATTGGTATTGTAGAAGCAAACACCAGCGTCATTGTTGGCAAGCACCAGATCCTTCACTGTTATGTTCTTACAGTTCACACAGTAAACAGTGCCTGCGTTTGTGGCGCCATCGATCGTGATGTCAGAAGCATTCTTGATATAATAGATTGGCTTGCAATCCACGAGATTGGTCGTATCAACATCATCGTCAAAACTATAGGGGACTGCAAAATTATATTTATTACCAGACATACGATTGCCTCTGAGCGTGTTCGTTGAGTCCCATGACCATAGATAGATGCCATATTCGTGGTTCCGGTTTACAGTGTTGTTCATGAGTTCATTATGGCCAGAAATGGCCAGATGTATGCCATCCGCATCGTTCGATTCTATGAGGTTCTCTCTTATTGTATTGTTATTTGATGACCACCACAAATAGATTCCATGCCGATTGTTCGAGCTTATATTATTATCCCTGATCGTGTTGTTCGATGATTCCTCCAGACAGATACCGTGCATATAATTTGAGCTAATATTATTTTTTGCTATCCTGCAATTGATTGTCTTCACGAGATGAATGCCGACGATGGTGTTGGATATATTTAAATGTCCGACCGTGATATTATCGCAGTTCACAAGTATCACCTGCCCCGCACCTTCAATCTCTTGGTCAGATTCGTTTTCGAGATAGACGAGCGGTTTACCATTCACTATGTTACCCCACACCTCGTTCTGGGTGGAGTCCTGATAAACATGGATGCCATCGTTTACGAAGGTGTTTTGTATTACGCTGTTGCCTGAACCTGTCAGGTAAATACCTGCAGCGAGACCGGGGGTGAGTGGATGTTCCCAGAGCTGCCCATTATCTGAGATGTTGTTTCTGACAATTGTATTATTTGATGAATGTGAAAACCAACCCATCATGATGCCACTCCATCCGTTAAAACTAACCGTATTGCCGCTGATGTGGTTATTGGAAGAACCCCACAATGCGATACCCAAACCTCCAGTATCCATGCCGTTATTTGAACAATTGTTACCTGATATGGTGTTATTGTTCGAGCCCTCAAGTTTGATGCCTTCGTATCTGTTGTTTGAGGAGCAGTCGTTCTTTGATATGCTGTTGTCGTTTGAATCATAGAGGCTGATGCCCCGGCTGTTTGAGGTGCAATCATTGCCGGATATAACGTTGTTGGATGAGTATTTTAACGACATGCCTCCTTCTCGGTTGTTTCTGCAGGTGTTGTTGGATATGATGTTATTGTTTGAATTGTTAAGTCGAATACGACTGCCTGTACAGTCGTTCTCAGAAATGGTGTTATCCGTTGAATTTTCGAGATAAATACCACAAAAAAGGTCATGTATGCAGTCGTTGTCAGAAACGGTGTTATCAGTTGAATTTTCGAGGTAAATGCCATAAATAAGGTTGTTTATGCTGTTTTCGGAAACATTGCAGTAACTCGCATCGAGATATATTCCCGCTTTAAGAAATCCCGCGCCCTCCACAATAAACCCACTTATGTTAACATAATCGACAGCTATATCAACGACGTGGCAATCTCCCACGCCCTCCACAATGCAATTTGCAGACCCATTCAGAGACCGAATCGTTAATGATTTGGTGACTTTCACGTTCTCGTGATAAACACCATCCGCAACCTCGATTATGTGTCTCCCCTTTGTGTCAGGATCATCGATTGCGGATTGAATCGTTGTGAAATCTTCTCCTGTATCGAGATTGATGACCGGTAATGTTGTGGGGGCGGAATAATTCTCAAACCGCTCCATCAACGGATATTCGTCCCTCTCCGAGTCTATACTGTAAGGATTATCCCCGATTCCATCCCCATCAGTGTCGTCTCCGCTGTAATCGCTCCAGTGGTTGCCAACGTAACTTATGCAGGTGCTACTGTTATATACCAACTTCATTTCCTCTGTCGAGCTCCATCTGTTGTTTGACCCGCTAGATCGAGCATTGACGACGTTATCGATGAAGTTATTGAGATAGATCAGGTTACTTGAGGACTCGATTAACTTAATGCCGTCACAATTGTTTGAAACCTCGTTTCCGGAAACGATGTTGTTATTGGAATGGTTATATAGATGGATTCCGTGTGCAGAGTCCGATATGTCATTATCGGAGATCCTGTTACATGAACTACGGTTATGAATCCTTATTCCACAACTCTGCGAGGAGGCAATAGAATTACTCCCGATCAGATTGTCATTCGAGCCTACCAACCCCATACCATGCGTGTTATTCAAGAGTTCATTCTCTTCGAGTTCGTTCTCATGACTGATCTTCAGATAAATGCCGTCTTTATCATTTCCGATTGCACGATTCCCTGTTATCACGTTCTCGTCTGCAAAGAGGAGAAAAATGCCGACGAAACAATCTGATGCGTTGTTCTTCGAGATCTGGCAATGGTCTGCATTGAGATATATCCCTGCTCTTCCAAAGCCCCTCGCTCCCAACACCTTAAAACCGTTGATATTTACATGATCCGCGGTCACTTCAAAGACACTCTCGTTCGGATTTTCAGCGATGACCATCGTTGATTTACTGCCATTCTCTGACCTGATCGTTGAGTATCTGTCGACTTTTACGTTTTCCATGTATATTCCATCCCTGACGATGATGAGATCTCCATCGGAAGCATTATCAATCGCTTGCTGTATCGTGGGATACTCGTCAGGGACGTAGATCTCTTTTGAAGCGAAATAATTCGCAAATCGCTCCATCAGCGGATATAAATCCCGATCTGGGTCTATAATGCTGTAAGGGCTATCGCCGAGTCCATCATCGTTCGCATCTCCCTCTCTGTAATCGTTCCAGTAATTTCCGAGGTAGTTTGTGAAAGTGCTTTCGTTATAGGTATAGGTTATGGTCGAAGCGGATGTCCATCGGTTGGTTGATTCGTGCGAATAAACATTTTTTGTGTTTATGAAATTGTTCAGATAGATTCTGTTATTGCTTGACTGAGATAGACTGATGCCATAATCGGTGTTTGAGGAGCAGTTGTTCCCGGATACGATGGTATTATGACTATAACGTATATGGATGCCGATGTCATTTGAGCGACAATCGTTGCCGGATACAGTGTTATCACGCAGACAATGCGTGAGACTGATGCCATCCATGTTATAGGAGCAGGTATTGTCCGATACGGTGTTGTCGCTGCCCGATAAGTGGATGCCCGTGTAACTGTTTGAGGAGCAGGTATTGTTGGATATGATGTTATTATAATCCAGGATGGAGATGCCCTCTCCGTTCTTTGAGCAGTTATTACCGGATATGATGTTATTATTGGACTTATGGGAGAGATTGATGCCCCAGTGTCTATTTGAGGAGCAGTTGTTGTTATATACGATGCTATTGCTCGAACCTTCGATATAGATCCCATGGCTGTTTGAGAAGCAGTTGTTGTCAGAAACGTTGTTGCCAGTTGAGTTATCGAGATATATGCCATAATGGTTACCTGAGCAGTTGTTGTTGGAAATATTGCAGTGACTCGCAGTGAGGTATATTCCAGCTCCAGCCATCGCTGATGCACTCTTCACCGTAAAACCACTTATCCTGACATAATCGGAAGTTATCGCAACGGCATGGTCACTTCCCATTTTGGCTTGTACGATGCAATTCTCAGAGCCATTTAGAGAGCGAAGTGTCAGGGATTTGGTGACCTTTACGTTCTCACGATACATACCGTCTCCAACCTCAATCACATGCCCATTCAACGTATCAGGGTCATCGATTGCGTCCTGAATGGAGGAGAAGTTCTCGCCGGTATCGATGTTGCGAACCCGGACCTGTGTCGGAGGCGGGGGTGCAAGCTCCCCGATCATCAGCTCATCATCAATCCAGTTCGCTGGTATCTCCTCCGAACGGCCATCAACGAGCAGCCCATCGGATATGTTCAGAACGCTAACGTCACCCTCTGATCCTGTTATCGCGAAAGCTATCTTCGCCACACACCCGGATCCGCTGACCGCACCTGCACCCGGAAGATTGAAGAGCACCCTGATCCGGTCCGTATCAACGAAATTCCACCCAACAATCGGCACAGTTGTACCATCGATATCTCCTGCACCGACGTCGATCGCATTCACAACACCCGGGTCAAACGAGAGATCGAACTGCCCTGCGCACATATCAGATACATTCTCCACACCTATTGTGACCTCAAAATTATCAGTCACAACTTTCGGAGCGTTTACGGTGACAGATGCACCGATGGCTACCTCACGGTCGTTCCAGAGCGCTGATATTTCATTCGCTTCGGTATCGAAAAGCTCCCCGTTCGGTATGTCCAGAACACATGTTGCGCCCTGCGATCCGGTTACCTCGAAGCTGATCGTTGTTATCTGCCCTGAACCGCTCACTCCTGCGACTCCCGGGCGATTGAAGAGCACGCGAATCGTGCCGGCGTCCACGAAACTCCATGACTCTACCGGCACCGGTCTGCCGCTTATGTTCCCATCGTGGACATCGATCACGCTCACAACATCCGGATCAAACGAGAGATCAAACTGCCCGGAATCGAGATCGGCGACGTTATGGACGTCTATCGTGACCTCGAACGTACCAGACACAACTTTGGGAGCATTGACGCACACCTGTGTCTTCTCTGCCATCGTTTGTATCATGAGCGCGTCGAGTGAATCGACCCTGCCGTCAGCATTCACATCAGCACGCTCCATCTCCGGAGCCGTGCTCCCTGAAGCCATCGCAAGCGCTATCAGCGAGTCCGCTGTCGTGATCATACCATCCGCGTTCACGTCGCCGAGCATATTAGCCGATGCTGGTGTGCTGAGTGCTGCGAGCGTTATCAGCACGCAGTAGATTGTGTATCTCGTTTTCATCAATTACACCTCCTTTTGTTCTCGGATGGTTACCCAATCACCGATCCAGATTGCTGGTATCGCATCCGCATACGCACTGGTGCCGACAAGCACTCCGTCCGATATGTATAGAACGCTGTAGCCCTCTGATACCTTGGTCTCAAAACTGATCGTGGCTATCTGCCCTGACCCGCTCACTCCGGGGGATCCAGGCAGGTTGAAGACCACGCGAATCGCCCCGGCATTCATGAATACCCACATATCTATTGGCACTGCCGTACCTGATATGTTTCCCGCACTGACACCAGTGACGTTCACAACACTTGAATTGAAGAAGAGATCAAACTGTCCGGAATCGAGATCAGTCACGTTCTCGATATCGATTGTGACCTCAAATGCACCGGATACCACCGGAGGGGCGTTGACGGTAACGGGTACTCCGAGGGTCACCTCGCAATCATTCCAGATTGCCCGTATTTCATCTCCTCTCGTGTCGGTAATCGTCCCATCCGATGTGTTCAGAACGCTTGTGTCGTCCTGTGATCCCGTTACTCCGAAGTCTATCTTCGTCAGATATCCGGATCCGCTCGCTCCATCGTCACCAGAGAGTTTGAAGAATACCCTGATCGTACCCGCGTCCATGAAACGCCAGTCAAGAATCGGTATCGTTGTGCCGTTGATATTTCCATCATTGACATCGGTCACATTCACAACGTCCGGATCAAACGTTAGGTCGAACTGCCCTCCGTGCATATCAGTGACATTCTCTATCTCGAGTGTGGCGTTGAATATGCCAGATACGATCGATACAATATCAGGAGCACTGACGGTAACCGGCACTCCAACGGTCACATCGGAATCGTTCCAGATCGCTGGTATCTCGTCTGATACCGTGTCAGTAAGTGTTCCATTCGATATATTCAAAACGCTCGTGTCGCCCTGCGATCCTGTTACCTCAAAACTGATCGTGGCTATCCGCCATGAACCGCGTACTCCGGTGGTTCCAGGATGATTGAACATCACGGTAATCGTATCGCTATCGATGAACTCCCATGAAACTATCGGCACCGGTCTGCCGCTTATGCGCCCATCGTCGACCGCAGTCACGTTCACAACACCCGGATCAAACGTTAGGTCGAACTGCCCGTAATCCATATCAACGACATTGCTGATGTCAATTGTTGCATCGAATGCATCAGATACGAGTTCAGGAGCATTGACACAGACCTGTGCCCTACTTTCTTCTGGTGTGAAGTAATTCTCGAAAGGCAGCATCAGCGGGTAATTGTCCGCGCCGGAACTGATACGATACGGAGAATCCCCGATCCCGTTCTTGTCCGAATCGCTTCCCGTGTAATCATCCCAGTAGTTGCCCGGATGGTTCGCAAAGGTATTGTCCCTATAGGTATAGTTTATCGTTGATGTTGAGTTCCAGATGTTTGTAGAGGAATAAGAATTTACATTATTCATATTACGTATAAAATTATTTAGATATATAACATTGCTACATGACCGCTCGAGGCAGATGCCATCCCTGTTGTTTGAGCAAGTGTTGTTTGATATACTGTTGTTGCTTGAATGAGAGAAATAGACACCATACAGGTTTTTTGAGCAAGTGTTGTTTCTTATGGTGATATTTGTAGAGAAAGTTACTTCTACGCCAACGCTTGCATCATTTAATTCTTGATCTTCAACCAGAATGCTATTGCAATTCACAAGTATCACCTGACCTGCTCCTTCGGGAATTCTCCCGGATTCGATATCCTTCCAGTAATAAACCGGTTTTCCATTCACTATGTTGCTTTCATCCATCTCATGCGTGTAATCGCTCAGTGAATCGCCCTGGATGAATATTCCACTCTCAAACATGACATTGTCTGTTAATATGTTGTTGCTTGAACCATTGAGGCGGATGCCAGCATCCCGATTATTTGAGCAATTATTGTTCGGTAGGATATTGTTGTCTGAGCCATTGAGCCAGATACCGTCCCCATTGCGTGAGCATTTGTTGTTCGATATGGTGTTGTTGTTTGAACCATCGAGGCGGATGCCGTTTTGGTTGTTTGAGCAATCATTGCTTGATATGCTATTGTTGCCTGAACCATCGATGAAAATGCCAATGCCCTTGTTTGAGCAGCTGTTGCAGGAAACGTTGCAGTAACCTGCATTGAGATATATTCCCGCACTGTCGGATGCCGAGCTTCCCACTCTTCTCGTCACCGTAAACCCACTGAGGCTGACATGATCCGCGGTTATCTCAACGACATGATCAGATCCCACATCCTGAATACTACAATTTGCAGATCCATTCAGAGATCGTATCGTCAATGATTTGGTGACTCTTACATGCTCATGATAAACGCCATCTTCGACCTCGATTACGTGCCCGTCCAGCGTATCCGGGTCATCGATTGCGGTCCGGATGAATGGAAATTCCTTGCCAGTGTTTATGTTACGGACCCTATTCACCGGTGTACATTCTCCAATTGTCACCTCGCCATCAGTCCAGATTACCGGCATCTTATCCGCATTATTGTTAACGAGCAATCCCTCTGATATATTCAGAACGCATGAATCACCCTCTGATCCTGTTATTTCGAAGTTTATCTTCGCTACATATCCGGATCCGCTGACCCCTCTGATACCAGGAATATTGAAGAGTACTCCAATCCTGTTCACATCCATGAACCACCACCCTATAACCGGTATCTCTGTATCATCTATACTTCCCGCCGCCACATCTTCAACAATCACAACACCCGGATCGAAGAATAGTTCGAACTGCCCGCAATCCAGATCGGTTACGTTCTCTACGTCTATTGTAACCTCAAATGTGTCAGTTACAACCGGAGGAGCATTAACGGTAACCGGCGCTGGAATGGACACCCGGCAATCAAACCAGACGGCCGGCATCTCCTCTCCTCCCGTATCAACCAGTCTCCCATTTGACATATCCAGAACGCTAACACAACCCCGCGGCCCTAACATCGCAAAGCCGATCCTTGCCATACATCCTGATCCGCTAGCCCCGCCCGCACCATCCGGTCTGAAGGATACCCTGATCATGTTCGCATCCACGAAACGCCAGCCGGCAATCGGTACCATAGTGCCCCCTATAGCTCCTGCACTAACATCGGTCACATTCACAAAACGTGAATCAAACGAGATATCGAACTGCCCGGAATCAAGATCAGCAACATGGTGAATATCGATTGTGGCGTTGAATGAGCCAGATATCACTTCCGGAGCATTGACACTGACATGCATCATATTTCCTGTTGGTGCAGAGTAATTCTCGAAAGGTACCATCAGCGGGCAATTGTCCCTGTCGGAACTGATGCGATAAGGAGAATCCCCAATTCCATCGTTGTCCAAATCACTTCCTTCGTAATCATCCCGGTAGTTGCCTAAATAGTTCGTGAAGGTCCGGTCTTTGTATGTGTAGTTTAGCTTTGATGTTGAGTTCCAGATGTTTGTAGAGGAACGGGAATCAATATTATCCTTGTTGTTTATGAAATTGTTTAGATATATAACATTGTTGCATGATTTAGAGAAGTAGACGCCATCGTCCCGGTTGTTCGAGCAATTATTGCCTGATACGATGTTGTTGCATGATTCATTGAGGCAGATGCCATCGTAGTTGTTGTTTGAGCAATCATTGCTTGATACGATGTTGTTGTCGGAACCATCGAGGCGAATGCCCTCATAGTTGGTATTCGAGCAATCATTACCTGATACGATGTTCTTGCATGATTCAAAGAGGCGAATGCCGACACAGTTGTTTGAACAGTCATTGTTGGAAACGTTGCAGTAACCCGCATTGAGGTATATCCCGGCTTTATGGGATGTTACTCCCAACACCTTAAAACCGCTTATATTCACGCAATCTGCAGTTACCGTAACAGCATGCTTATATCTTATTTCAGCCTGGATAATGCAATTTGAAGGTCCGTTTTCCGACCGAATTGTCAGGGACTTGGTGACACTCACATTCTCATGATACACACCATCTCCGACCTCGATTACATGCCCGTCCAGCGTAGCCGGGTCATCGATTGCGTCCTGAATGGAAGAGAAACCTTCGCCG
>Ga0209013_10004151_pt1 | contig 12741 bp, 7 predicted proteins | sample Cruoilmetagenom2_FD_187291 | JGI IMG/M metagenome (GOLD analysis project Ga0209013, IMG submission 187291) | Oil polluted marine microbial communities from Coal Oil Point, Santa Barbara, California, USA - Sample 2 (SPAdes) (version 2) | ecosystem: Environmental > Aquatic > Marine > Oil seeps ... | reverse complement strand
CTTGTTTTGATAAAGAAGTGAGCAACTAAAAAACAATGCCTTTAGGCTTGGTTTTTATTTTCAACACATTCGGGCCGGGACTCGCGAGGCACTGTGCCGAGCAATTCCCGCCATTAAAATCTCCTGCAAATTGCAATAATTTTAATAATTACTTCTCTTCATTTTGCCTTGATGCAAAACGAAGCAAAAAATCAAGAAGGATTTGAGGAAATTTTTGGCTTTGGCCAAAAGCGTAACTGCCGCTTATCGTTCCATGCTCTTTTTCGCAAAAGCGAAACGCATTTACACTCGCGGCATTGCTATTTCTGGAAATCCTTCGAGCATAATTTCTTAATCTACTTTTCCATTTTCAAAATGTTCGGGCGGGACAAACCGATCCCGATAGCTATCGGGAGAGGTAATTCTCCGCCTCGAGTACAGATGATTGAAAAAACCAGCGAAATGCGCTGGTTTTTTTATGCGAACGATATGAAAAACTTTTTGGAGTAAAGAAACGAGCAAATATTAATCAAAGACCTCGGCTTTGGATTTTATCTTCAACACGTTTGAGTTGGGACTCACCTGGATATCTTCTCAATCAAATCTTTCTAGACATCCTTCAGTAAATAAAAGGTTTCTAGTAGGAATTGTTCTTTCATTGATCCGCCCGTGCAGCGTGCTTTCTTTCCTCCTCATCCTGTTCACGAGACATATCTTCCAAACTTCGGCCTTTGGTTTCTTTAACATACGACTTGACAAAGAAATATGCCACTACGCCAAAGATTGCATAAATTCCATAGGAAACACCGAGTCCTAAATATCTCAGCATGATGGGGAAAGTCATGGTTATAGTAAAGTTGGATCCCCACTGGGCTATTCCGCAAACTGCCAGCGCAGCTCCTCTATATTGATTTGGAAACATTTCGCCTAGCATAACCCACATTACCGGCCCCCATGAGGCTGCAAAAAAGGCAATGTAAGCATTAGCCGCTAATAATGCATAGGTGCCATTATTTCCTTCCAAAATAAGATTATTTGCACTATCCATAGTTGCCGTTCCGAAAAGATACGCAAGCACTCCCAGCATTACCGCCTGCCCGATCGAACCCACTAACAACAAAGGTTTTCTGCCTACTTTATCTATCAGAATAATAGCCACAATAGTGAAAAATATATTAACACTTCCGCTAATAACATTGGTAAGTAACGCGTCGGCCTCTGCAAATCCTGCGGCTTGCCAGAGTGTAGCTCCATAATAGAAAATCACATTAATACCCGTAAACTGTTGAAGCACGGCAATTCCGATACCAACCCAGACCAGTGGATGAATTTTGCCGGTATATTTACTGATGATGTCACCGAGTTTGGGACGGCTATCCTCTCTTACCGTTGATTTTATATCTGCGACCTTGGCAGTGGCTTCTGTGACATTGCTAATTGTAGAAAGTACTTTGATCGCTTTTTCGGATCGGTTTGATGCCACTAAATACCTTGGTGATTCAGGGATGAAAACCAATACAATTACGAATACAGCTGCCGGCAGTATTTCCGCCCAGAACATCCATGACCAGGTTTGATATCCCAACCAAAGCACCTCTTCAGCACCACCGGAAAGTCCCACAAGTGAATAATTACTCATAAATGCCACAAACAGACCAACTACAATCATGAGTTGTTGTAATGTTGCCAGGCGGCCTCTGATTCTCGAAGGGGCAATTTCACTGATATAAAGTGGTGCCAATATACTGGCTGCACCTACAGCCAGCCCACCAATTAATCGATAAATAACAAACTCTAATGAACCTTCTGAGATGCCGGAACCCCACGCACTGATGATAAAAACCATAGCTGCGGTCAACATCATTGGTTTTCTTCCGAACCTGTCCGCCAATGTGCCGGCGAAAAAGGCACCCGCAACGCAACCCAGGAGTACCGAGGCAACATTAAATCCTGTGCCCGCGGCATCGGAGTTAAAAGCCACCTGTAAGGCATCGACAGTGCCATTTATCACTCCGCTGTCAAACCCAAACAAAAATCCGCCTATCGCGGCAACGAAAGCCAAAAAGATGACCCGAGGTAAATTATAACTTTCAATGTGTGTGGATTCCTGGTGTTGATCACTCATTTTGTAAGGCTTTAAGTAAGGCTTTTGGTGCCCACATTTGGTTTTGTTTTTATTAGTTTATTTCGGCTACTTGGTTACGAAGAAACATTAAATAACCTACATTACAAAAAAAAAAGCTAAAGAAACTACATTAGTACTAAAAAGCCTCGTGAAATGAGGGCTTTTTTAATCTCAACATGTTTGAACAGGACTCACGAGCCCCTATGCCGAGCAATTCCGCCCATTAATTCTCTTCTTTTTGCCTAGATGCCAAACAAAGCAAAAAATCAAGAAGGATTTAAGGAATTTTTTTTGCTCTGACCAAAAACGCAGTTACAACTTATCGTTACAGGCTCTTTTTCGCCTGGCGAAACGCACTTCCGCTGGAGGCATTGTTATTTACGGAAAACCTGCAGGAAATCATTAAACAATAGCTTTGATTGAATATTGACGGCACTAAAAATGAGCCTTCAGGATTAACTATTAACTAAGGAAGCTGCAAAGAATAGTTACAAATTCATAGGATTATTATCCAAAAAAAGGTAATTGGATCGTAAATTAGCTGAAGATACATTCAGACACCAATTATTAATTTCGGATGAGGTTAAGTTTGAGAATTTATTGTTTACTTATTGGAGTTTTCCTTTCCTCAACAGAATTTTCTTTCTCTCAGAATACAAGTGACTCACTTAATTCAGTGAAGCTGGTTGGGCTCAAAGTTCACAAAGGATCTGTACTTATTCATAGCCGTGAGCTCAGACCTATTAAAGATTCCTACCCTACCGGGATTGAATTGGATTTGGCCTGGCACAAAATATCCCAAAAAGCCTGGGAGTCATGCATGTGTTATCCGAAACTCGGTATTGCACTCACCTACTGGGACTACGATAATAAGGAAGTGCTCGGCCAGGGGATAACAGGACTCTTTTACATCGAACCCGTTTTTAACACCAAGGGAAGAGTGAATTATTCCATTCGGGCGGGTTTGGGTTTATCTTATCAGAACACCCCGTATGATTCCCTATTAAATCCCGACAACTTAAGTTACAGTACCTCTCTGGCGTTTCCCTTGCAACTGGGAGGAACAGTACATTTCAGAATAAAATCCCGGTGGTTATTGAATGGAAGTCTGATGTATAACCACTTTTCAAATGGAGGTATCAGGCAACCAAATAAGGGTATTAACTGGCCATCTCTAAGTATTGGTATGGCCTATTATCTAAAAGAGTTCGAATTTAAAAAAAGAGCGGTCAACAACTGGAGAGATATTGCCCCACCCCAAAAAAGGTTAGATTTTACTTTTTTTATTGCCTATGAAGAACCTAGAGATAATCTATTCCTGATTTCCCCCGGACTAGAAATCAAATGGAGCAGGCAGTTTGCCAGGGTAAATGCCTACACCCTCGGAGGGGAGATCATGTATGATAAGGGTACCGGGTACGTACTTGAACAGAACGGAGAAGAAGGTAGTCCAGTGAAAGCCGGAATGGCTATTGGTCATGAATTCTTATTAGGGAAGTTTCTTTTCAGCCAGCAATTTGGAGTCTATTTCAATAATCCTAATCCCATGCACTCAGATGTGTATCAAAGATACGGGCTGGTTTTCAGAATCAACAAAACCCTAAACGCAGGTATCAATCTGAAAGCACACGGTCATGTAGCTAACTTCCTTGATTTTAGAATAGGTATTTCCCTTTGAGATTAGGAATGATGCAGATTCTCGCGCTGTTTAGTCAGAAAACTGTTTGGCATTGAAGTTAATCCGGGAAGTATGAAGGAAATTTAAGGAATGGTGGAGTATCCACCTGTGTTTTTCCAATTCCAATCAAAGTGCCTTAAATGTTTTTTGTGTCAAAATCCAGAGCAGCATCCAATCCTATTTCCACCCCTTTAATTGTTTTTACATAACGAATTGCTTGTAAAGCTCCATTAACAAAGGATTCATATGAAGTGCTGCTATGATGTATTGAGAAAATTTCGCCCTTATTACTAAATGCAACTTCCTGATCAGATAACATGCCTTTCATTCTCAAAGAATGAACACGCACGCCTGAGACCAATCCTCCCCGGGCCCCTTTAACTACCTCTGTGTTGTCTTTCTGTTCTGATGGGCTTCTGTGCTCTCCCATTCGCATTGCCGTAGCCAGTGCCGTGCCTGAAGGAGCATCTGGTTTCGTATCTTCATGCCGTTCAATTATCTCGGCTGAATCAAAATGAATTGAAGCCATTTCTGCAAAACGCATCATCAGAACTGCTCCTATTGAAAAGTTAGGTACGATAAGACACCCGGGGTCATCTTCGCCCCAAAAAGATTTTAATTCATTTATTCGATCTGCGGTAAACCCAGAGGTACCCACAACAACATGCATCTCCCTGGCGTGCCATTTTCTAAGATTTTCCATCACTACCTTGGGATGGGCACATTCAACCATGATTTGAGCATTCATTTTTTTTAGCGAATCAACGACCTCAATACCTCCCACAGTTTTACCGGCATGTCCGGGCGCATAAGCTCCTGTAAGTTGCAGTTCCCTTGCGTTTGAAATACCTTCTGCAATTGCACTTCCCAATCGGCCCATAGCTCCTGAAACTGCTACTCTCATACCTTTTTAATTTTATAATGGGTTTTCAATATGTTATCTACTTGTTCTACAGTTTTAAAGGCATCTTCTTTAGAAAAACATAAAGGGGGTTTTGTTTTCAAAACACTATCATAGGGACCATCAGTACTAATAAGGATATATCTATTTCTCAGTTCGTTCTTAATATGATGTGCCAACCCGGTATCGGGCTCCATACTATTATCCTTCACAATTTCAACCCCAAGATATAAGCCGGAACCTCTCACATCCCCAATACAAGGATACCGTTCTTGAAGCCCCCATAATAATGATTTGTAATATTCCCCAACAATTTTAGCATTCACCTGTAAATTTTCTTCTTCAATAATTTCAAGAACCGACAAAGCAATTGCGCACGACACAGGATTACCGCCAAATGAACTGAAGAACTCCACTCCTTTTTCAAAAGATGCAGCAATATCCGAAGTACAAACTAGAGCTCCCATTGGATGTCCGTTTGCCATGGGTTTTCCAAGAATTACCATGTCGGGAACAACTTCCTGTGCTTCATACCCCCAATAATGATCCCCAATTCTACCAAATCCTGTTTGTACCTCATCATCTATACAAATACCTCCCTGCTTTCTTATTGCAGGATACAGCTGTTTTAAATACCCTTTTGCCAAAGGAACCTGCCCTCCACAACCTATAATAGGCTCACTTATGAATGCCCCAATTGGTGTCTTTGAATCTTCTATTTGTTTAATGGCTTCTTCCGCATAACTTTTTCCCGCACTGCCATTATCATTCGTATACTTGCCCCTATAAGTATCGGGAATAGGTGCCACTAAAATGTGTTCTTTTTTTCCTATCCCTTTCGGATTATTAAACTTATAGTAACTTACGTCAATAGCTGCCCGGGTGTTGCCGTGATAACCATGCTCCATGACCATTATTTTTTCATTACCGCTATGGATATTAGCCATACGGAGTGCCAAATCAGTAGCCGCACTTCCGGAGTTCACGAAATAAACTTTGTTTAAGGAGTCGGGAAATTTGGACAAAAGCTTTTCAGCATATTCATTTAGAGAATCATAAAGATACCTTGTGTTTGTGTTTAGTTTAGCCATTTGGCGCTGCCCGGCTTCCACCACCTTTGGGTGAGAATGCCCTACATGCGGAATGTTGTTGTACGCATCCAAATAGCTGTTCCCATAAGCGTCGTACATATATTGAAATGCAGCGCCTTTCATATGAATAGGAGTGTCATAACTTACCGAAAGTATTGAACTTAAATGTTCATGTCTTTTCTCCAAAAGCTTTTCAATGGGTAGTGGATTTTTAACTGGAAATCCAGCTGCTCGACGAAAACTTGTTTCTGCCGCAATAGGATTTATAGCCAGCCAACGATATAACATTTGCCATGCGTATTTTTCACTTACAAAGGCATATTCATTGTTATGGTTTTCTTCTCTGGCACAAGCAGAATTACAGATACTTATGCAGAGTCTTGCAGCAATCAGGTAATAAAGGACTTCTAATTCTTTCTCCTGAAGAGGCAGTATTTCATGATAGGATTCTATAAGTATGTTCGCCCATTCCAATGGGTTCTCTTTATCGTAGCAGGCATAGGTAATTGCAATAGCCAGTTCATTAATAAGAAAGGTATCTGACATATCACCAAAATCTATAATTCCGGAAACCTCTTCATGAGCAACCAGGACATTCAATTCATTGGCATCATTGTGGATTACAGACGTTCTTAATTCATGGAGCCACGGCACTACATTTTCCTCATATTGTTGATAATAATAATGTACAACGCTCCTGTCTTTTCTATCAGGAATACTGTCCAGGTATTTTTTACTAAGATTCAGGTACTGAATGTCCCATTTTAATTTCCTCGCTGCGACTCTGTAATCAGTAAACTGTTGAAATTTTAAATCTAATTGGGCAAGAAATTTGCCAAAACTTTGAAATAATTTTTTTGAATGTGGTACGTCCACCAGAAACTTGCCCTCAAGGTAAGACAGCATTCTGCAAATATATTCCTGCCCATTGATCGTAACTATAGCCGTGTAACTTTGGTTCTTTGATGGAATGGGGGTTTGTATATTTCTTTGACCTTCGTTTTGTAAAAACAGAAGTGCGTTGTTTTCGGCTTCTACCAATGACAGCGTATCCCGAGTAGCGGGGTATGTTTTGAAAATATATTTTTCTGATTGGGTTTCAACAAAGTAGTTGGCATTGTCTAATCCGCTTAGTCTTTCTACTTTAATTGCGTTTATTCCAAATTGTTCACGTAAAATGGACTTCATTTAAGTTATACCAGGTTAAAAATAGGTTTCTGTAGTTGCTACTAATTGACGTTATTACAAAAGCTCTAAGCTAATAATTCTAATGCTCAACCCAAAACGATCTTATTAAAACCCGGGAAATCAAAATTCAATAAATAATGACTACATGATTTATAACGGACCGCATATTTCAGAATAAAATAATGAGGAATAACCCTTTTTGTATGGACTCAATTATCCTTTATCTTAGAATATGACCAGAAAAATTTACTTCCTATACTTACTGTTGGTAATCGTTGTCCCTTATGGGTGCCAGAAAGCAACAACTACACTAACACTCCAACTGGCAGCCGGTGGTGGAGCGGCAATAAGTTTGGTGCCTACTGAATAAGCTTGGATCATCTTAGTTTTCAAAACAAATTGATTAATTCCAATACATCTTTGGAAGTAGGAGATTATGCATCTTTAATTCATATTATTAGCGTTGCCACCTCTTATTCTTATTGAATTAAGAACTTTTCTGCTTCCTCCGTCCCGGAATATATGGCATTGGGAAACTTAAAGCAGTCATTGGTCCTTTATAACTATTTTTTCTACAGTTTTTCTGTATCTTCTATATAATACAAAGGGGTTTTATAAAAGCACCAACGTTCCCTTCAGTTATCTGGTGCCGGTAAAATTTCTTTCCCAATCCATTTTTAAAAGAAAACGGATTTTATTATCCCCCCTTATTGCCTAACCATCCTATTATTAATCTAAAACCAAAACAAGTATTATGAAAACAAATGAAAAACCTCACCTTTTGTTAATCCTTAAGCACGGCTTTTTGGCCATGCTTTTTCTGGCCTTTTCCTGCAGTCCGGATCCGGCTCTGAACCTTGAAGAAAACCTTGGGGCTACCAATGCCAAATCTAATAATTCCATTTTGAAAACCTTAGTCAAGGGTGCTGCCCTTAACGGCGCCAATGGTCTGGATGTAGGACCAGACGGGAATTTGTACGTTGCCAGTGTTAATGGGCAGGAAGTTGTTGTGATGAACAAGAATAACGGAAAGATCCTTAAACGCTTCAAGGGGCCAGAAAATGACGTATACGGACCCGATGACCTGGTATTTGGGCCGGATGGGACTTTTTACTGGACGGATCTCCTGACTGGATTTGTAGGAAGGAAGGATATAGATGGTAACACATTGGGGTATCAGGAAGTTGCACCGGGGGTAAACCCGATTCGGTTTTCAGAGCCCAACCCGGCCGTTCTCGGGAGCGAGCCCCGTCTTTTTGTGGCCCTGGACTTCCTGGGAGACGGCTTATATGAATTGGACCCCAATCTGATAGCGTCTCCGAGACTTATCATCTCGTGTCCTGACGGTTTTGGCCTTGGCTTCTTTAATTCCTTTGATACCCGCTGGGAAAACGGGCGCCTTTGGTTATACGGGCCCTTGTTTGCTTTGAACGCTGTTATCGCTATCGATGTTGATTCTTTCAGCGATGGAACTGTGTTCCCAGCAGATTTATCCGGGTTGTTTGGAGCGGTAATTTCAGGTCAGATTCGTATTGTGGCCGGCAACCCGTTTGGCCCTTCCGACCTGTTCAACCCTGCCGCCGCCAAATTCGGTCCGGAAGGCCTGTTGTACGTCTTGGACCAGGCTGGAAAGGTCTTCAAGGTAAACCCGAACGGGAACGATGATAAAACCCTGTTTACCACCCTTCCACCCGGACTGGATAATATGACCTTCGATGATGACGGAACCCTGTATATGACCAACAATGATGATGGCTGGGTAGCCGAGATTCTCAAGAACGGACAAGCCAGGTACATAAGCCCGGGGGGTGTGACTGGACCGCAAGGCCTGGCCATCATGCCGGGATCGAATAACCAGGACATCCTTTTTGTAGCCGACGTGTTCAGGTTGCGGCTGTACAATGGATCCAGCGGCCGACAAGAAGACAATTATAAAGGCTTCCTTGTCAACGCGGATTTGGATTTGCCTATACTTCCTATGAATCTTTCAACAGCCGGTGATAAGCTGGTAGTTTCATCCTGGTTTAGTGCAGCGGTTCAGCTTTGGGATCTTTCTACGAAGCCGGCAACCGTATTGGATTCCTATCCCATGCCAGTTCCTATTGATGCCGTCCAAATCAATGGCGAAATCATAGTCTCCGATTATGGACTGGGTGGCGTGGTCAATGCCAGTAATGGAAATGCGATGATAAAGAGTTTAACTACCGCGAGTGGTCTGGCAACAGATGGGGAAACCCTCTGGGCGGCAGACCAGGATTCAGGGGAAATCTGGCAAATTGATTTAAGCGACCCATCAAATGCTAGTGTCGTTGCCAGCGGACTGCAAGGACCTGAGGGCCTTGCCCTGGATATGGAGGGCAGATTGCTGGTTGTTGAAGCAACTGCTTCCATTCTCTCCCGTATCGACTTCGAAAACGGCAAAACCGTCCTTGTTGAGGGTCTTGATTTATTTGGCCCGGGTCTTGGCGTTCCTCCTACATGGGGATTTGACGGGGTAGCGGTTGGATCTTCCGGCGACATCTATGTTTCAGGTGCCGGAGCAAATGTCATTTATAAAATACCACAAAATAAGGCTAAGTAAGGAGAAGTTACCAATCCAGGAGGCTTATGTGTTTTCTTTCAGTAAAGAATACTATTCCAGAGTTAAAAACTCTGGAATAGTTTTATGGGTTTTTTTCTGTTACCAGATGTTCGAAACGGAGCTCGCCCAAAGGGTCTCCATAAAACGCGATACAACTAATGCATGTGTATCATAGCCCCATAATAAGCCGCTCCCAGGAGTGGTGTTTTAGCATTTAAAATTACTTTTACCGGCATTTGTTGAAGCAGGGGATTCATACGGCCTACCGAAACAAAGTTTTCAGTAAATACTTCCCTGTTAATCATCCAGAGTATCTTTGGCACAATGCCACCCCCAATATAAACCCCTCCTGTAGCCTTGGTCTTTAGGGCAAATTGAGCTGATTCTATGGCTAAAAACCTTGTAAATAAATCCAGGGTTTCAATACAAATCGAATCACTACTTTCATAAGCGCAAGTAGTAATTAAAGTGAAGAATGGTAAAAAATAAATGGTGGCAAGGAAGCCCTTAATTGAAAGGGAAAAGATTAAATTAGCTGTGGTTCCTCACCCAATCGGATGGCTACAATTAATTTACCAATAAAATACCCAATTATAAATACGGCCGCCGATATGGCTACAATTAGTAGCATTCCTTTCCAAACTTCCGTAAGTGGTATACTGTCTGTAGGAATTTTTTCGAGGATCTTTAAGCTGCTGAAAACTCTAAATGGAAAACTAAAATAATTAATTAAAGCCTCTTTGAATTCACTAAAAGTAAGAAACATGTATACATTACTGGAAATTCCATAGGCTATAATACTCAAACCAAACCCAAACATTTTACTGTATGTTTTGCTGTATTCAATTTTTATTGATTTTGCTAAAACATCACTATAAGAAAGCCCATTTTCCGTTAATGAATGTGCTAAATCACTATTGTTCCTGTATTTATTCACATATTCCCTTGAATAGTGAATCCAGCAAAATATTAACAGCAACGGCGTAACTACAACAATCAATGTAATACATAAAAGCAGAAGCAAAGTTACCAATTCACTAAGTCCTTCCAGTGTAAAATAACGTTCAACAGGAGCTTGGTTACTTTGCAAACCATAAAATATTTTTACTAAAACGTTTACAAATTCCAGAACTAAGTAGTCCATTCAAAAATAATTTAGAATTAAAGTAAATTTTAAATTGAAACCGCATTCATAATAAATACTCAAACGCTTTATGAATATAGCGAATTTGTTCAAATCAGAAAAATTCTTTTAATGATATGCTAGTTGTAATTTGTTTCTTAGCCAAACGAAAAGTGACGGAACCCTATATTCCACATCCCAATGGTAACAATTATTTATCTAAAGTTTCAATTAGTCGAAATTCGTGAAATTAAGCGTCAGGTCGATTTTCATATTTACTTTAGATAAAGTAGTGACGGAATCTTGCAATTATTAATAATCCTGAAGAAACCTAAGATTTTCTATCTTAGGAGGATCATTATTTTAAAAGTTTAATATGTTTCATTTTGTAAATATTTCCTCTAATATCAGGATAATGATATTATCAATTTTAGCCTTTGGATTTGGTCTTACTACTTATTCGCAGGTTACTCAATATGAAACCAGGCAGAACATCCATTACTACAACGAACCTATTAACCAGGCTGATGAATACATAAATGAGCGTTGTGTTTTAGACATTTATTACCCGAAAAATGCAAAAGCTTTTCCCACAATTGTATGGTTCCACGGAGGTGGATTAACAGGTGGCAATAAAGAAATTCCAGAGCAGCTTATGGAAAAAGGAGTTTGTATAGTTGCTGTCAATTATCGATTATATCCAAAAGTAAAGGCCCCTTTGTATATTGATGATGCCGCTGCTGCAGTTAGTTGGGTCTTTAAGAATGTGGCTGATTTGGGTGGCGACCCTTCATTGATTTTTGTATCTGGTCACTCCGCTGGAGGATATTTGGCCAGCATGATTGGGTTAGATAAGTCCTGGTTAGATAAATACCATATTGATGCAGATAGCATTGCCGGCCTGATCCCGTTTAGTGGCCACACCATTACGCATTTTACCGTCAGGGTAGAAAGAGGTATTCCCGGAACTCAACCTATAGTTGACAGTTTAGCGCCGCTTTATCACGTTCGCCCTGATGCGCCACCATTATTGCTAATTACCGGTGACCGGGAACTGGAACTTTTAGGGAGATATGAGGAAAATGCCTACTTAATGCGAATGATGAAAATTGCAGGTCATAAAGAGACCACACTCTATGAGTTAGATGGTTATGGCCATGGTATGACCGAACCAGCTTTCCCGTTATTGCTAAAAGAAGTTGAAAGAATTAAAGGAGAAAAAACTACCGATAAATGAAAATAGCCAAAACTATTGTTGTCCTTACTGTATTTGTAATGACATATTTATCTCATGCCCAGGAAATAAAGCCAGCTGAGGTAAAAAACATCATGGCACAAGTAGCTGATTGGCAAATAGCACATTTCACTGATTTATACAGCGGATATGAAGAACCCCATCACCCATTGGATTGGACAAATGGTGCATTATATGTTGGCATGGTGAAATGGGCCGCAATGGCTGATAACGATAAATATTACAATTGGCTTTTTGATATCGGGGAAAAATATGAGTGGAAATTACACTTTCGTAAATACTTTGCGGATGACCATACGGTGGGTCAGATGTATCTTGAACTTTATCGCAAGTATCAGGACCCAAAAATGATTGAACCTACCAAAGAGCAGTTTAACTTTATCATGCTTCATCCTGCAAAAACGTCGTTGCAATGGAAGACTCCATACCACCAGGATCGTTGGAATTGGTGCGATGCTTTGTTTATGGCGCCACCAGTATGGGCAAAGCTTTACAAGATTACCGGAGAACAAAAATATCTCGATTTTATGAAGGCCGAATACAAAGCCACAACCGACTTTTTATTCGATAAAAAGGAGAGCTTGTATTACCGGGACGAAAGCTATATGGGCAAATTGGACAATGGCACTAAAATATTTTGGTCGCGCGGTAACGGCTGGGTATTTGCCGGACTCACCAACATTATGGATGAGTTGAATCCGGGGAGTAAAGAATACAAGTATTTCTTAGATCTTTATAAAAAAATGGCAAAAAAACTGCTTGAAATTCAAACTCCGGCAGGCCATTGGGCAATGAGTTTATTGGGGCAGGATTTTTATTC
>Ga0209013_10004150_pt1 | contig 12745 bp, 10 predicted proteins | sample Cruoilmetagenom2_FD_187291 | JGI IMG/M metagenome (GOLD analysis project Ga0209013, IMG submission 187291) | Oil polluted marine microbial communities from Coal Oil Point, Santa Barbara, California, USA - Sample 2 (SPAdes) (version 2) | ecosystem: Environmental > Aquatic > Marine > Oil seeps ... | reverse complement strand
GGCCTCGTCGATCCGCGACTGGGCCTTGGTGGTCCGCGCCTTGGGCCCGCGTCCGAGCCACTCGAGCTCCCGTCGTACTCGATTGGCGAGGCTGTCGCGATACTGGGCGCGCGCCCGCAGATACTGGGCGCGCTTTTCCAGGAACGCCGTGTAACTGCCGGCAGCGGTGAAGGTGCCGCCAGGGTATTGGGGCGCCACCTCGATCACCCGATTAGCCACCCGATCGAGAAAGGTTCGGTCGTGGCTTATGACGACGTAGGCGAGCAGTCGCCTCGAGCAGAGCATCTTTTCGAGCCACAGGATGCCGTCCAGATCGAGGTGATTGGTGGGCTCGTCGAGGAGCAGCACCTCGGGGTCGGCGGCGAGGGCGGCAGCGATCGCCAGCCGCTTGCGCCAACCGCCCGACAGCTCAGCGACGGGCTGTTCTGGCGACTGGAAGCCGAGCTGTTCGAGGGTGATTGCGACGCGAACCTGTCGTTCGGTCTCGTCCTCGATGCTCTCTGTTTCGAGCGCCGCGCCGCGTGTCACCACCTCGGCGACCGTGGTCGCCGATTCGAAGACGTCGTCCTGGGTGACCATGGCGACGCGCACCCGGCGGCGGCGGTGGAGCTCGCCATCGTCCGGCTCCTCGGCACCGGACAAGATGCGAAGCATCGTGGTCTTGCCGGAGCCGTTGGGTCCTATGACTCCAATTCGGTCACCTTCTGAAATGGTCAGGCTCAATCCATCGAACAGGGTTCGGGACCCGTACGACCGGGTCAGCTCGCGAGCGGTGATGAGCGACGCCATGCAGCCGAGAGTATACGGGCCGCGAACGCAGTGATGGTGGCGCGTTCGATTTGCACGAAACGAAAGGTGCCACTGATCGCAACTTCACATCGTGATAAAAGCGGGGATCCTTTGTGACGTCGTGTTCGGTGGCACCCTTGAATGAACCGGGTTAGAGTGGCGGTACCAATGGACGCGATCTTGGATTTCCTTTTTTTCATTCGTCAGTTTTGGAGGGTGCAGTGGGTGGATTCTTCGGCGTAGTCTCGTCCCAGGATTGTGTCGCCGACCTCTTCTATGGAACCGACTATCACTCGCACCTCGGCACCCAGCGCGGTGGCCTGGTCGTGAGGAACGGCGGCGGTTTCACCCGCTCGATTCACAACATCACCAATGCCCAGTTCCGTAGCAAATTCGAGGATGATCTGCCGGCGATGCACGGCACCATGGGCCTCGGCATCATCAGCGACTTCGAGGACCAGCCCCTCGTTGTCTCTTCTCATCTCGGCACCTACGCCATCGTCACCGTGGGCAAGGTCCACAACCTCGAGCAGCTCACCAACCAATTGCTTGAGCGAAACGGAACTCATTTCACCCAGATCCGCAATGGCGAGATCAATCCTACCGAGTTGGTGACCAACCTGATCGATGGCGAGTCGACATTTCAAGACGGTATCTCTCACGCCCAGAGCCTGATCGACGGCTCCTGTTCGCTGCTGATTCTCGACGAAAAGGGCATCGTGGCTGCCCGAGATCGTCTCGGGCGCACCCCGATCGCCGTCGGCCGAAAGAACGGCGCCCAGGCGGTGACCATGGAAACATCCGCCCTCCCGAACCTTGGCTACGAGGTGGAGCACCTGCTCGGGCCCGGAGAGGTGGTCCGGATTACGGGCGACGGGATCGAGACTCTCATCCCGCCTGGAAAAAAGAGCCAGGTTTGCTCCTTCCTCTGGATCTACTACGGCTACCCGGCCTCGTGCTACGAGAACATCAATGTCGAGGCGTGCCGCAACCGCTGTGGCGCCGCCCTCGCGCGGGCGGACGACGTGGAGGTGGACTTTGTTGCCGGCATCCCGGATTCGGGCATCGGCCACGCCATCGGTTACGCCGCCGAGGCGAATCTCCCGTATCGCCGACCGTTCGTCAAATACACTCCGACGTGGCCGCGGAGCTTCATGCCTCAGGAGCAGCGCGTCCGCGATCTCGTCGCCAAAATGAAACTGATCCCGGTAGAGGAGCTGATCGACGGCAACCGGTTGCTGTTCTGCGAAGACTCGATCGTGCGCGGAACCCAGCTCAGCGATATCATCAAACGGCTCTTCGATCGCGGTGCTCTCGAAGTCCACATGCGGCCGGCTTGCCCGCCGCTTTTGCACTCGTGCAAGTTCCTCAACTTCTCGCAATCCAAGTCGGAGCTCGATCTCGCCGGACGCAGGGCGATCGTCGATCTCGACGCCAGTGGCGACGCACGACTCGACGAGTACAGCGACCCGGATTCTGACAGTCATACCGCCATGGTGGATCGCATCGGCGAGCGGCTCGAGCTCACGAGCCTGCGCTACCAGCGGCTCGACGACATGATCGAGGCTATCGGTCTCCCACGGGAAAGACTCTGCACCTACTGTTGGAACGGTGAGGAGTTGTACGGCTAGCCTGCAGATTTCCGGCCGCAACAGACAGTTGGTGAGTTGAAGGGGACCGGAATCGCCGATTCTGGATCGCCTCATCGTCGGTGCCGGACCTCACTTCTGTTTGCAGGAAGACTATCCGCGCGGAACCCTCGCCGGCAACAGTTTCTGGCGTAGCGCGGCCCCCGCCATGGCCATCGAAGCCGCGAGAGCGGAATACGCGGTCACCAGGAAACTGGCGGGCAACGGTCGATCGACAAAGAACGCGACTCCCATGATCAGGGCGGGGATTATGGAGCCGATAGCGGTCAGCCACGCCCAGCGGCGATTGCGGCACGCCAGGCCGACAACGACACCGCTGAGGGCGATGAGCGCCGGCAGGTGGAGGAGTGTCGAGCGCCGGATCGAGCCGTCGAAAACATCGATCCGTTCGTCGATGGTCAGGCCGTCCTCGGCGGCCGCGCGTGCGTCTGTTCGGATCCGTACGGCCTCGGCGCCGTCGAGTTGGCTCATCGCCACGGTCACGAGCAACGCCACCACTGCGGCGAGGAAGAGGTCGGGCACCACGCTTTTAATCCATTTCTTCATTCCATATCCCTAACGCATATCTCCATCTATTACTTCCAGGATCCCACGCCGAGGATCGGTTTGCCGGTGCGCAGCATCACCTTCGGGCGTGCTGCGCTCACCGCGCTGTGGAAAATTTACGGTCCTAGAAAGTGAATTTGTACAAGAAGGGCTTGGGGAAGTCTGGCTCCTGGAAAACTTCCTCCGGTAGCTTGTAGCGCTCCGGTACGTCGTCCCAGCCCTCGTAGGCCTGGCCATCGATGAAGTAGCGGTCGGACTCGTCCGAAGGTTCTCCGGTTGTGTCGGGTGACAGGATTCTGTAGCCCGCGGTCGGAGGGATTTTCCCGGCCCGGGCGTTCATCGGCACCAGCTCCGTCCGGCCGTCGCCGTCCACGTCCGCACGAATCCAATTGAGGCGGAGGATTCTGTTGTAGGTTCCGTCGGCCAGCATTTTCTTGATTTCTGCATTGAACTTCTCGAGGATGCCTTTGGAACCGGGCAGGGCCGTGCGCACTGCCAAGTGGAGATTACGCCGGACGAGAGGCGTGGAACCAATCTGCAGATACTTGGCGGCGTCGCTCTTCTGGTGCTGCAAAACGTACCGTATCAAGAGCTCGTCGACCAGCATGAAGTCGACCTCACCCGCGAGCAGTTTCTGGAGATTTTCCTGGTCGTTTTGACCATTGACGAACAGAGGCTCAGAGGCATTTTTCACTGTTTCGCCATACGCGTAGGTCCCCACTACCGCGACTCTCTTGCCTTTCAGGTCTGAGAGGCGCACCGCGGAAACGTCGCTGCCCGCCCTGCCCACGAGAACCAGCCGATTTTCCAGGTAGGGTTCGGAGAAGAGCAGAAAAGTCTCCCGCTCGGCGCTGTGCCACAGCGCCCCACTGCCGTCGAAGCTGCCGTCTTGAAGCCCGAGGATCACCGCCCCGAAATCAACAATGCTGGTGGTCGCTGTGATGCCTGCCCGGTCGAGTGCCCCATGTACCAGATCGATGGCCAACCGAGATTGGCCGGCAGTGTTGGTGAACGGCGGAAACATGTCCGAAGCTAAACGAAGCTCGAGAGTCTCCGCGGCTGGAGCCAGGGTGGGGCTCATGAGGATTAGTATTGCGGCGATGCCGGCGCGCAGGGTTGTCTCGACAGAGCGTAGGACGGATGGTGGTGAATCCGAGTGACCGAGTGCGGTCTCTGGATCGGGATGGGCGAGATCAACCGAGTTCGTGCAATCTGTCATTTTCATTCCTCGGCGTCATTGTAACGGAATCGGTGAATTGAAATTGAAGGCGGCAGGCTCGACGTTTTCAGACCAAACGCCCGGCGAACTCGCCGGCCGAACGCACGAATATGCAGGTGTTGAGTCCTTCGGCGAGCTCGATGATGCGATCGGCGTACGCCGACTCTCCTCCGCGTTTGGGCTCCTTGAGACCCAGGAAGACGACGTCGGCGTCGGCGCTGACCCGGTGCAGGATCTCGGTGATGCTGAGCTCGTCGGGTTTGACGAGGACCTCGGTCTCGGCGCCGATGCGAGCCTCCGGGAGCAGCTTGGCGAGTCCCTCGAGCTGCAATTGGCGCTCGTCCTCGTCGCGGGCCACCGAGCGCACAAAGATCTTCGAGTTCCTCCATTCCGGGTTGAGCTGGAGAAGGTGGGCCAGGAGCAGCATGAGATCCCCGTTGTTCTGGAGTCCTCCCCACCAGATGTCGATACGTTTCTCGCTGCCCGGCTCGTGAGCCCAGTTGAGCCTGGTAATAATCGTGTTCTTGCGCGCGTAGGACATGGCACGCATGATCCGAAGCTGGGATTCGAGCCGTTCCTTGCGCCGCGACCACCCGAACATCACGGTGTTGGAGTGGAGCCCCGCGATGCCATTGGCCTGGGCCACGTCGAGCACCCCGGTTTCGAAATCGGAGACGACGTCTACCTCGGGGAATGCAACGACGCCGGCCTGGTCGAGCTCGAGATCCATCTCATACCGGAGCTGATCGACCTCGAGTAGCTTTTCGAGATCTCCGACAACCAGGCGGCACACCGTCACAACCCCACGGTCCTGGTTGAACCAGGATGCGACCCGGACGAGGTTGGCCCTCTTCCCGGGATCGCCGGCAAAGAGCAGGATCTGCGGGCGCCAGTTTCGTGGGTCGAGCTCGTGCTGTCGGAGCTTGAGGAGCGACCACCGTGCGAGCGCCACCCACAGGCCGGCGCGGACGTCGCCCCACCGCTTGCGCATCGCCCGTCGACGGAGATGGGTGTAGAGCGCGCTTTCGAGTACGACCGCCGCCAGGCACGCCCACGGGCTGATCAGGAACATCACCACGATGGCGCCGATCGAGCCAAGCAGCGACACATACCAGGGCACCTTGATGGTGGGCCGGTAGGAGGGATCGCCGACCAGGCTCTCGAGGGCCGAGGCGAGGTTGATGGTTACGTAGAGGGTGAGGAAGAGAATGGTGACGAATTGAGCCACCGCGTTGAGGCCGCCGAGGCCAACCGCGGCCAAAGCAATCGCGCCCGATACCCAGGTCGCGATGGTCGGTTGGCCGGCTGGCGACAGACGGGCGAGGATTGACGGGGCTAGTCCGTCCGCGGCGAGAGCCTGCAACACACGTGGCCCGCCGAGAACGCTGCCGAAGGCGGATGACAGAATGGCGCCCCAAAGCCCCGGGAAGACCAGCCACGGCCCGAAGACCGCGATGCTCGTCCACACCACACCTGGAGCTGCCAGCTCTTCGGGTGAGACTCGGTTGGTGACGGCCAGCAACACCGGAACCAGCAGATAGACCGCGGTGCCGGTGGCGACCGCCGCCAGGGTGCCGCGTGGAATTGAGCGGCGTGCGTCTTTGAGATCGCCGCTCATGCCGATGCCGGCGGTGAATCCCGTCACCGCCGGGAAAAAGACGGCAAAGACGTACCAGAAGCCCTGCGGGGCCGTGCGCAACGTGACACCGAACTCGGGAGTGCGGGTTCCCTCCGCAAGCCCGCCGATCGTCAACGTTACCGGCGAAGCGCCAACCGCGACCATGATCGGGATCTGCAGCTTGAGGGCGAGCTCAGCGCTCTTGCCGGAAACGAGGGTGATGATGATGATGATAGCCGCCGCCATGAGCTGCGGAGCAGCGCTCGGTATCTCACCCCAGGCGGCGGGCCATATGGCGAGAATCGCCTCCACAAGGCCAAAGCTGTAGAAGGTGATGCTCAGGGTCCGGCAGAGAAAAAGCGGGATACCGATGGCTCCGCCGAGCTCGAGCCCGAGGCTGCGCGAGATCATGTAGTACTCGCCGCCGACCCCGACCGTCATGTTGGTGGCCACAGCAGATGCTGAGAGGGCGGTGATGAAGGTGATCGAACTGGCCAAGAGCACCACGAGCAGGGTCACCGGGAGGCCGAGGTTGCCGACGACCCACCCGAAGCGGAGGTACATGATGAGGCCGAGGATGGTCAGCACGCTTGGCGTAAAGACCCCAAGGAATGTACCAAATTTGAGGGCAGGCTGCTGCGCCGAGGCGTCGGTCGTCATGTCCCTCCACAACGTTCGCGGTCATTCAACGCTACAACAGTCTGCTGGATCTGGGCAATAATCCTGGGACCTCAACCTCCGGCGATGGAGCGCGCGGCGAGGCGTCCGGTGAGAATGCAACTGCCGAGGAAGGTTCCCTCGAGCGAACCCTTGCCGTGGATGCCACCGCCGCCGAATCCGGCGGTTTCTCCGACTGCGTAGAGGCCCGGGATAGGTTCTCCCAGGGTATTCAGCACTTGGCTCTCGAGATCCGTCTGGAGGCCGCCGAGGCTCTTGCGGCTGAGGATGAACTCGCGGATCGCGATCAACGGACGTGCCTTGGGATCGTCGATCGATTGAAAGTTGCAGGTGCGGAGGCGGTCGCCCCTGTATTGGCGAAAGTTGGCGATCCGGCGCAGCTGGTCGTCGTTGTAATAACGTGGACCGCGTGCGATCTGTTCATCGTAGATCTGAACGTCCGTTGCCATCCCTTCGCGGTCAATAGCGGCGCCCTCGAGCGATAGCGCGTCCATCTTATCCATTAGCTCGGGAAGGCTGTCTGCAACAACGAAATCTTCGGACTCGTCGATCAGGCGTTTGGCCAACTCCTTGTTGCCGAAGAGCACCTGCCCGACGATCTGGAGCTTTTGCTTGTGGCGAAATGCGGTCATATAGTCGCAGCCGGAAACTGCGAGCTCTTTGATAGCAATCTTCCAGTTGAGCACCTGCCAGGAGTACTGCCACCGGGTTCGGCAGATTTGCTCGACCAGCCAGCGGGTGTCGCTGTAGCCCATGAGCGGAACCGGTCCGAAGCGCCGGCCACGGGCGTCGAGCCACAGCGCTGAACGGGGCGGCACCAGGCTGATGCCGTCTTCGGGCGAGTCGGCTGCGCTCGAGTGAACCCCGGCGGCGTAGTGCCATTGCTTATCGAGGTGGGTGAGGGCGGCGCCGTGTGAGGCAGCTTCATCGTGGAGCAGTCCATCGGCGAACCGGTGCGATCCCTTAAGGAGCGTAGATGGCGGTTTGCCCCACGCCTCGTACCAATTGGCCTTCACCTTGCTGAGGTCACCTCCGCAGATGCCGCCGGAGGCGAGCACCACGTGATCGGAACGGGCCTCAAAATCGTTGCCGTTGCCCTCGAGCTTTCCAGCACATCCCGTCACCCGGCCGGCGCCGACGAGAAGGCGTTCGACCCGGTGGCCGTAAACGATTTCGAGCTTTTCTCGCTGGGGGTGGTTTTCGAGTGCGGCAACGATGGATTCTATGATGCCGAAACCGGTGCCCCAGGCGATGTGCCAGCGAGGTACCGAGTTGCCCGGGCGGAAGAGGCCGCGCTCGGCCCAGTTGACGACTGGTAGGAACTCGATTCCGTGGCCAGTGAGCCAGTCGAAGATCAGCTCCGTCGACCGCTCGACGTATGCTCTCGCCCAGCGACGCGGCCACTCGTCGTCATCGCCGAATTCGGCAAAGCTCTGCCAGTCCGCCCACGCCAAATCCGGGGTGTCGTTGATGCCGAGTTTGCGCTGGTGCGGCGTGTCGACAAACATCACACCGCCGAAGGAGCGCTTGGCGAGCCCGCCCAGTCGGTCCTCCGAGTCCCGATCGAGGACCAGCACCCGCAGACCCCGGTCCAGCAGCTCGTTGGCCGTCGCGAGCCCTGCCAGCCCGCCTCCGGCAATCACGACGTCGGCTCGGTATGTGATTGTCATCGGGCCTCCCTTCCGTAGACGTGATCGTTCATCCCCAACAACCGCCTCGGTGCGTGTCAGATGGTGGCGGGATTCGTGATGTTGCCATGCCTCAGGATCTCATATGTTCCGGACTCTGCGCTCTTTGTTTGATAACCTCCGATCCCGAGGTCAGAATGCGAGACAGGATTCTTGAAGAGCTGGACACGGAGGGCCTGCGCGCCGCCTTTCTCGAGTACACGAGAAAGGCCTACCGCATGATCCCGCCGATCGATAGACCGCGCATCCTCGATGCTGGCTGCGGTACGGGTCAGCCGACCGTCGAGCTGGCCCTTTTGAGCGACGGAGACATCGTTGCCATTGACCCGGACGAGAACGCACTCGACACGCTGCGGTTGAGGATCGAGAAAGAGGGTCTGTCGGATCGCGTGCGCACAGTCTGCTGCTCGATCTTCGAGACCGGTTTCACCGCCGCGACTTTCGACATCATCTGGGAGGAGGGCGTCTTCCACCTCCTCGACACGCAACGGGTGCTCACTGAGAGTGTCCGATTGGTGCCGGAAGGGGGTTTCCTGGTGATGTTCGAGACCAATGAATGGTTCGAGAGAACGCACGAACATTTCTCCGAACACGGCCTCGATCTCTTCCAGAAGCTCCCCCTCCCGCCCGGTTGCTGGTGGACCCGGTACTACGCGCCGCTCGAGGAGAGAGTCGCAGTGTTGCGGGAGAAGTACAGAGAAACGGAGGATCACGAGGTCCTGAGCCGTTTCGAGCGTGAGGCCGAGGCCGTGAAGGCTGACGTATCGAAATCCGACTGCAGCTTTATTCTCATGCGCCGGCGTCGGGGCCGCAGGGCGCGTTGAAAAGGTGCCGGGAGAAGATGCGGCTCTTGCATGATTGCTCAGGTGCCAACGCAGGACCAGCTCCAGGTTGATAAACTGCGCGGTAGATATGGTCGGGATTTTGCTCGCCACTGCGATTCTCCTGCCTGGCTCGACACCAGATGCGTGCAATCTCGACTGCGAGTGCCGGACGGCCACCCTGCTGATCAACCGTGGGGACACTCGGGCCGCCGTCGATCGTCTGAAGGATGCCCGCGAGCGTTTCCCGGACGATCGCCAACTGATCCTCCTTCTGGCCCGAGCCTACCTCCTCGAGGACAACCTCTTCTGGGCCGAGCGCACCCTGCGCGAAGCGACCGCCAGGTGGCCCGATGATGTCGAGCTGCGCACCTGGCTCGCTGCGGTGCACCTCCGTCAGGGAGACCCAGACCTCGTGTCGGACGATTTGCTGCCGAATCTGCGGCCCTCCGAGGACCCCCTGCTGGCGCGATGGCAGTTGCTCGTTGCTTCGCAGGCGCGGCTGTCGGACGATCGCGCACGAGCTGAGGACGCTCTTGCCCAGGTCAACCGAAGAAGCACGCTCTTTCCCGAGGACCGCGCGCCGTGGGCCTTCCTGAGCTCGAACTCCAATCCGTGGTGGAGCCCATCCATCACCGGAAATCTGGATGTGGGCCTTGGCAGGACCTCCAACGCCCTTGCCGGTTCTCCGACTGACCCAGGTGTGGTGGGCGAGGCCAGTCCGCTCGGCCTGATAGATCTACGAGGGCGCCTCGTACCGTCGGTGGGTTCTTCCATCCGCCCGGCATTCGAACTGATGGTCATCGGCCAGGGACTTGGTGAGGAGATCTATCGCGACCTGAGCACGCTACTGACTGGTCTTCGCATGGGCGTTGTGGTGACAAATGACGCTCGGCGGGTCGGTTTCGGATACCGCGCCGAGGCGCTGTTTCTCAACCAGGACGAGGCTCTCTTCTCCGAGGCTCATCGTGGCGAGTTCGAGATCGAGTGGACGAGGGGAACCGTCGCCTTCGGCGGCGGAGGCCGTCGAACGTATCGAGACGAGAGACGCAGCCGGTGGGAAGCGGATGTGGGTTTCGGCGGTCAGATAGGCCGCCTCGATGGGGCGCCGGTCGTTGCCGGTGCAACCGTTCTGTTGGCCGATGCCGAGTCCGCCGCGTACGACCAGCTCGGCATCGCGGCGGCTCTGTCAGCCCAACTGCCTCTGATCGGCAGGACCATCGTCGGGCTTGCCCTCAACGGTGCCTGGGACGACTACTTCAACTCCGGGGGAGAGGAGGGGCAACTGGTCTTCGGCACCGAGGACAAACGCCGCGATCTGCTTGGGCGCGCCGCGATCACGCTGTGGATTCCGCCATGGAAAAGGCTTCAACCGCGTTGCGAGCTGTGGTACACGCGGCGCTGGTCCACCGCCGATACGACTCCCGGGTTCGACTTCAGCTTTCGTGAGTGGCGGATTGAGGCCTGGCTTCGTTGGACCTTCGCTGCCGACCCGTGGGCGCCGAGGACTGCACGCAGCGAGGACCACGTTCCGCTCGAATGGGGGATGGAAACCGACAGGGGCATGCAAGAGGACCGTATCCTGGATCTGCTGCGGCGCGACGAGGAGCTGCGCCGCGGCTCGAGCTGTGGGCTCAAGTGATGTCTGCAGTAGATGGAACCCGGATCCAATCCCTCAGAAGCACGCTGGTGGATGCAGCCCTCGTTGTCCTGACGGGTATCGTGGTTGCGCTGGTCGTCAATTTCATTCGTGCGGACGGCCTGCCGCTGGTCGCCCATACGCCGTACTTGACTCTAGTGCCGTGCCCGGAGCCGGGTGGCCCGGTGGAGGCGCTCGATGCCGGCTCGCCCGAGGTTGCATCTCCCCGGTCATTCCTCGTCGATGCACGATCGGATATTCAGTTCGACCAGCAGCATTTGCCTGGAGCGGTGAACGTTCACTACGACTGGCTGGACCCGTTGCCCGAGACAGCTTTGGCCGGACTTGCCCGCTCAATCGCTGCCAGCGGTTCGACCCGCGTTGTGGTTTACGGTGATGGTGGAAGGCCCGACAGCGGTGAATATCTCGCCAAAGAGATTTCCGGACGTGGCATCAAGAATGTCCACTTCATTCGCGGCGGCGCGCCGGCGGCCCTCGGACGGGAGGAACGATGAGGGGCGGACAGAACGCCGCGTGGTTCGCCGTGCCGGTGCGCTGGTACCTTGGCGCGCTCTTCGTCGGCGCCTGTCTGCACAAGATCGCCGTTCCGGCGTCCTTCGCGCTCGATATCGCCACTTACGACATCCTGCCCCTGGTCGCCATCAACGTGGTGGCGATCGGGTTGCCCTGGATCGAGCTGATTGCCGGCGTCATGTTGATTGCCGGTTGGCGGGTCCGTGCCGCATCGCTGATCCTTGCCGGCATGATGCTCGTGTTCCTGGTGGCGTTGTGCATCGCATTGGCGCGAGGCCTCGACATGTCGTGCGGTTGCTTTGCCTCACAGGGGGCGGAGGACGACCCGATCTCGCGGTTGACCGTATTCAGAGACCTGGTATGGCTGGGCCTCTGTCTATTCGTTTCCACTTTCGACCGTGGTCTGGTTGGGTTCGATGGGTGGCTCGGGAGGAGGGATTCATGACCCGTGTGGCGATCACGTTCCTGGTCATGCTGTTGACCACAGGCACGGCGGAGGCCCAGACCGCCGCTTGCGCGGCTCTCGACGAAAGGCAACATGGCCTGGCATTGAAAATTCTCGCCAGCGAATACCTCTGGGACTGCTGCGACGACACCATCAGTAGTTGTTTGGAAGCGCAGCCGACCTGCCGCCTTGCCGTTCGGATCGCGGAGAACGTCTGTCGCCGCGTGGCTTCGGGACAGGACGAAAGCGGAATCCACCGCGCCCTGTCGCGGAGGGCGCGGAGCATGATGGGAGGGGGCACTCCACCCGAGATTGACCTTTCAAATGCACCGGTGTTCGGATCGGCCGAGGCGCCGGTCACGGTGGTGATCTATGCCTGCGCACGGTGCCCGTACTGCAGCAAGTTGATACCCCTCCTCTACGACGCTGTCGGCGACGGCGCGTTACAGGACGATGCACAGCTCGCCTTTCGAATTTTTCCCATTCGCGGCCACGAGGGCTCGACTGAAGCTAGTCTTGGCCTCGCCGCTGCGGTAACGATGGACGGTTTCTGGCCGTATCTGCTGGAGTCTTACCGGAACTTTGGCGAATACTCGGCGGAACGGCAGATCGAGTGGGCGGCGGCGGTGGGCCTCGATCGCGAGATTTTCTCAGCCCGCGTTCACGATCCCTCCACGCGCGAGGCGTTGATCTCGAGCAAGAAAGAGGGCCTCGTCAACGGCGTCGAAGAGACACCGACGATATTCCTCAACCAACGTCGATGGGTGGGCGATCTGACGATCGAGGAGCTCGTCGATGCCATTGAGGAGGAGGCGGAACGGGTCAGGGGGGACCAATGGGCCACAGACTGAGATGGGTGCTGATACTTCTCCTGAGCGCGGCCTTCGGTGTCGCTGAGGACAGGTTTGCAGTGCTCGAGTTCTTCGGGCGTCCGCAGGGCGCGTTCTGCAGCGCCGCGGGGCCGGCGATGATCACTCTGCAAGGCGAGCTGCAGGGGCAGGCGGTGCTGCTCGAGTACGATTACGACTTGTTCCGCTACGGTCGTCAGGATCGATTTTGGGCCACCGGGACCTCGGCCCTTTACCTTCCGCTCGTCATGGTTGGCAACGGATGCCGTAC